>Ga0209075_1000375_pt1 | contig 43348 bp, 33 predicted proteins | sample Stecom2011_FD_187523 | JGI IMG/M metagenome (GOLD analysis project Ga0209075, IMG submission 187523) | Agricultural soil microbial communities from Utah to study Nitrogen management - Steer compost 2011 (SPAdes) (version 2) | ecosystem: Environmental > Terrestrial > Soil > Agricultural land...
TTCAGTTCGGAATCGGTGATGATGGTGGCCATTTCGATGATGCGTTCTTTTTCCGGATCAAGGCCGGTCATTTCCAGATCGATCCAAACCAAGTGGGTGCCTGCTGACATTCTTTTTTCCTCAAACATCGGTGGAAGGCAGGGGTGCAGATCACTCTCCGGGAACCGCTACGAGCACATCCATGTGCGCTTGTCGTCGGCCATCCCTGGCCGCCGGCATTCCCGGAGAGTGATCTGCACCCCTGCCCCGTAAATCGGCGTGATACCGTAACTAACTATTAATGCCGTATGATGGCACAGCAACGTCACAACTTTCATCCGTGTTAACTGAGACCTTATGGCAAAACGGCAACTGAACAAGCAACAGCAATTCCGGATCAAGAAAATTCAGGAGGAGCGTGCAGCCCGCGCAGCTCGTAAAGAAAAATCCGTGCAGGCGCAAGCCGATGCAGGTGAGCTGGGGCCTGAGCAGGAAGGGCTGATTATTGCTCACTATGGGCAACAGCTGGATGTTGAGGCGTTGGAAGGTGAGCGCAAAGGTGATGTTGTGCGCTGCTTCGTTCGGGCGAATATCGATAGCCTGGTGACGGGTGATCGGGTGGTTTGGCGGCCAGGCAAGAATGAAACCGGGGTGATTGTTGCTCGCTGCGAGCGTGATAATTTGCTGCAGCGGCCGGATAACTTTGGTGCGGTGAAGCCGGTCGCGGCGAATATTGATCATATTATTCTGGTGATTGCACCAGAGCCGGAGCCCCACGACAATTTGATTGACCGGTATCTGGTTGCCTCTGAGATTACGGATATTCCAGCGGTGATTCTGCTGAACAAGACGGATTTGATCACCGATCAAAACCGGGAGCAGATTGATGCTCTGCTGGCGCGTTATGCGGCTTTGGGTTATGAAATTGTGCGCACGTCTGCCGTGCAGTTCGATGGCGCGCCTTCGCCGGAGGTTGAAGCGCTGGTTAAGGGTAAAACCAGTGCATTCGTGGGTCAGTCAGGTGTTGGTAAGTCGTCGATTATTCAAACACTGATGCCCGACGAGGCGATTCGTGTGGGAGCGGTTTCTGAGAGCACCGGCAAGGGCGTTCACACCACCACTACAGCGAAGCTGTTCCATCTGCCAATGGGTGGTGATCTGATCGATTCTCCGGGTATTCGGGAGTTCGGCCTCTGGCACATGACGCCGCAGGAAATTGAATACGGGTTTCGGGAGATTCGTGAGGTGATCGGTTACTGCAAGTTCCGCAATTGCAGGCACATGGGTGATCCGGGGTGTGCCATCGATGGGGCTGCAGAATCCGGAAAACTCAGCCCTGAACGCCGCCGTAGCTTTCATCGTATTCTGCAGGATATGGCTGAGCAGCAATCGCGGGGATTAAAAGTCGACTGACTCTCTGATACAGGGCGATCTACCAGTTTAGTTCGCCCGGAGCAGGCTCTTCTCTTTCCTTCTGCCAGTCGCCACTTTCCAATTTTTCCATGGCTTTTTTCTGCTCGTCTTCCGAAGGAACCGTGAGGTCAATCAGAGGTGCCCCTTTGGCGCTGGCACTGCTGTGAATGCTACTCACGGTTTTCTTGTTAAGTACGATGATGGAAATCCGGCGATTTACCGGCGCGGTGGGCTCGTCTTGGTCAAACAGTACGGAATCACTCAGCCCCACTACCCGGGCAATCTGTTGGGCTCGAACGCCACCGGCAACCAAGGCCCGGCGAGCTGTGTTGGCTCGGTCCGCCGAGAGTTCCCAGTTGGTGTAGCCAGGGCGCCCACCGAAGGGGGTGGCATCGGTATGGCCAGTGATACTGAGCTTGTTGTCTACAGCTCCGAGGGTTTTGGCCAACTCGAACAGAATTTCCTGTGAGTAGTACTTCAGTTCGGCCCTGCCGATGTCGAACATGGGGCGTCCAGAGCGATCCACAATCTGGATCCGCAGCCCTTCATCCGTGATATCAATCAGCAGCTGGTCCTTGAACTCCCTCAGGGTTTCGTTCTCTTCAATTCGCTGTTTCAACTCCTGAAACAACTCCTCCATGCGACGCTGCTCAAGGGTTTCTGACAAGGTATCAACCACCTCATCTGCAATCTCCATGGCGTCTGGCGCAATATCCTGACTGGTTTCATTGACAACAGACGCACTGCCTCCGAGGTCTACAGGGTTGGGCGTACCACCTTCCGTAAAACCGACGGGGTCGCGAAAATAGCCTTCCACTGCTTTTATCTGCTCTGGCGATGCAGTTGCGGTGAGCCAGAGCACAAGAAAGAAAGCCATCATCGCCGTTGCGAAGTCGGCAAATGCCACTTTCCAGGAGCCACCATGGTGGCCCGCGGCGATGACTTTTTTGCGTTTGATGATTATCGGCTGCTGTTCCACAAATATACTCCGGGCTCAGCCTGCGTTATTTTGCACGCACATGGTCGTTCAGTTCCTGAAACCCAGGTCGCTTATCCGTAGGTAATGCTTTTCGACCAAACTCGATGGCCATTTGAGGGGCCTGTCCGGAGACCGTCGCAACGATGGCAGATTTGACGCACTCGTAAGCTTTGAGTTCGTATTTTGCAGCATGCTCCATGGCGATAGAGGTTGGCCCGACAAAGCCATAGCCCATCCAGATACCAAGGAAGGTGCCCACCAATGCCGCTGCCACACTCAAACCTATGCGCTCGGGGCCTTCACTCAGAAAATTCATGGTGATCACAATACCAAGCACTGCCGCCACAATACCCAGACCGGGCAAGGCGTCCGCAATTTTATTTACGGCATGGGCCGGCTCTTCAAGCTCGTGCTGGCGACTGTCAATCTCGTTCTCCATCATGCCCTCCAGCTCATGGGTAGCCATGTTTCCGGCGCTGATGATGCGGAGATAGTCTGTGATAAAGTCGAGCAAGGCTTTTGATTTCATAATGGCCGGGTAACGGCTGAATATCGCGCTGGATTCAGGGTTATCAATATCTTCTTCGATAGACATAACCCCCTGCTTGCGGGATTTATCAAAAACCTCGTAGAGCAAACTCAGTAAATCCATGTAGTAGGATTTGTTGAATGGGGAACCTGTCAGCAAGCGCATAATGCCAGCAAACACTTCCTTCACGGTGTGCAGCGGATTGGCAATGATAAATGAGCCGAGGGCTGCACCGAAGATAATGAGCAGCTCAGTGGGCTGCCAAAGCACCATCAGGTTGCCGCCATGAAGAACGTAGCCACCAAGAACGCTGGCGATAACGATGATTGAGCCGATAATAAGTAGCATGGGTAAGACGTACGCCTTTATATTGTGGTTACAGGCTAGCGCCGATGTCGATCGCGGCTTTTATGGTCTGATGATAGCAAGCCTCTGCAGTATCCGCGAAGCCATGAAACAATTTCTATACATGCAACCTCCTGCTCAACACTCTTGCAGCAGTATTTGTTAAACTTCGCGCCTTTGAGCACAGAGGATCTCAATTAAATGTTCGACAAGCTGTTTATTCTGAGTCAATACGTCACTCCGCAGCTTGCGCTTTCCCGCGCTGCAGGCCGCCTGGCGGATAATGATCGCAATCCTGCGCTCAAAAACCGGGTAATCAAGTGGTTTGTGAAGCGCTATGGTGTGGATATGAGCGAAGCCGTGGAGCAGGACCCAACCGCTTACCCGAGCTTTAATGCATTTTTTACCCGCGCACTCAAACCTGGCCTGCGTCCGGTTGCCGGAGGCGAGAACACTTTTGTAAGCCCGGTAGATGGCGCCATCAGCCAGATTGGCCAAATAGCCGGCGATCGGGTTTTCCAGGCGAAGGGGCAATCTTTCAGCCTGCTGGAACTGCTGGGAGGCGATACCCAGCGGGCAGAGCCTTTCCACGGCGGCGAATTTTCTACTATCTATCTTTCGCCCAAGGACTATCACCGCATTCACATGCCTATGGCAGGTACGCTCCGGGAGATGGTTTATGTTCCCGGTAAGCTTTTTTCGGTAAATCCGGTGACTGCGGAGAATGTGCCTAATCTGTTTGCGCGAAATGAGAGGGTTGTGTGTATGTTTGATACGGCAGCCGGCCCCATGGCGCTGGTGCTTGTGGGCGCAATGATTGTGGGAAGTGTGGAGACGCCTTGGGCAGGGATTGTGGCACCAAATAGCAGTGGCGTTACAACGATTGCCTATGAGGGTGAGAGTGCGATTTCGTTTGCCAAAGGCGAGGAAATGGGGCGTTTCCGTTTGGGCTCTACGGTGGTAATGGTTATGCCTAAGGGCAGTATTCACTGGAATGCGGATCAGGCAGCGGAGAAAGTGGTTCGCATGGGCGAGGCATTTGGGGAGCTCTCAAGCCCTCTCTAGTGGGAATGCCAAGACGTCTGCTATGTTGCGGGCTCCCACTTTTAACATCAGCAGACGATCAAGCCCTAGAGCCACGCCAGCGCAGTCTGGCAAGCCGTGTTCTATTGCCGCCAGAAAGGCTTCATCAATCTCCATTTCAGGCTTCCCATTAGCGATTCGCAAACGGTTGTCTGCCTCAAAGCGGGCGCGTTGTTCGTCTGGGTGGGTGAGCTCCCAGTAGCCGTTGCATAACTCGATGCCGTCGATGTAAAGCTCGAAGCGGTGAGCTACGTCGAAGCCGTCTACGCTGGAGAGTCTGGCCAGGGAGGCTTGTGAGGACGGGTATTGGTTTATGAATACGGGTGCTTCAGTGCCCAAGTTGGGCTCGACGGCGAAGCTCATTAGCAGGTCGAGGCAGCCGTCACGGCTGAGGTCTTCCAGTTGTTCGGGCTCTAGCCACTCACGGCAACGCTGGTGCAGGTCGTTTTTTGATACCACAAAGGGGTCGATTCCGGCCCAGGTGATCATTGCTTTGCGGTAGCTTAGCACCTGTGGTCTGGGGCATTGCAGCCAACCGCATACAAGGTCGGCGACTTCTTCCATAAGGGCCTTGTCATCAAAGCCTGGGCGGTACCATTCCAGCATGGAGAATTCAGGGTTATGGCGGCTGCCGCGTTCGCCGTTTCGAAAGACTTTTGAGATCTGGTAGATAGCACCCGAATCTGCGGCGAGCAGGCGCTTCATGTGGTACTCGGGGGAGGTCTGTAGCCAGCCGCCCTTTATACCCTGTGCATCTATCTGCGCAAATACGCCATCAAGGTTGGGCTCGGTTACGCCGCAGCGGCCCAGTATGGGGGTTTCAACTTCCAATACATCGCGCTGGGCAAAAAAGCCGCGCACAAAGGCTGATTGTTGTGCGCGGCTTTTCAAGGCTGCCCGGGAGGCAGTGGGCTGCCAATCAGGCTGATTTTTCATGTAGGAATCAGCTTTTCACCCGGTTCATGTACTCACCGGAACGGGTGTCCACTTTCAGCACTTCGCCGATGGTGATGAACAGGGGAACGCTCACAACTGCGCCAGTAGACAAGGTTGCGGGCTTGGAGCCGCCCTGCGCTGTATCACCTTTCATGCCCGGGTCAGTCTCAACCACTTCCAGCTCAACAAAGTTTGGCGGAGTGACAGTCAGCGGCGCGCCGTTATAGAGAGTAACCGTGTAGACGTCTTGCTCTTTGAGCCACTTGATAGTGTCGCCCACAGCTTTTGCATCTGCAGCGTATTGCTCGAAGGAGCCATCGGTGAGCATGAAGTGCCAGAATTCTCCATCGGTGTAGAGATATTCCATATCCTGATCCATAACGTCGGCCGCTTCGAGGCTTTCGCCAGACTTGAAGGTGCGATCCCACACGCGGTTGGTCATCAGGTTGCGTAGCTTGACCCGGTTAAACGCCTGCCCCTTACCGGGCTTTACAATTTCGTTCTCGACGATAATGCAGGGGTCGCCATCCAGCAATACTTTAAGACCGCCGCGAAATTCGTTGGTAGAATATGAAGCCATGAAATGTCCACCTGCCAAAATGCTGTTTAATTTTCAAAGGCCTCTATGATACAGCGAACCCCTACCTCTATAGAAGCCCGGCTTTCAGGAGATGATAATCGGAGCTGGCAACAGCTGCTTTCCGACTCGATCACTTCACCGCAGGAATTACTGTCGCGCCTGCGCCTGCCCGCTGATAAATGGCTGGCAGGTGCTGAGGCTGGGCACCAACTATTTCAGCTAAGGGTGCCTGAGCCGTTTCTGGATCGAATGGAAAAAGGCAACCCGGCAGATCCGCTACTGCGGCAAGTTCTGCCACTCCACGCTGAGACAAGTGCAGCGCAGGGTTTCGTTACCGACCCACTGCAGGAAGACGGGGCCATCCAGACAACAGGCCTCATCCGCAAGTACCGCAGCCGTGCCCTACTGATGGTAACGGGGCAGTGTGCTATCAACTGTCGCTACTGTTTCCGTCGGCACTTCCCTTATGGCGAACAGCGCCTGAGCCCTGCTGATCGGCAACAGGTCCTGGATACGCTTGCGGCAAGCCCGGAAATCAATGAAATAATTTTCAGCGGCGGCGATCCTCTCGCGGTTAACGATCAACTGCTGTCCCAGTGGGCTTCCGCGATCAGCAGCATCCCTCACATTCGCCGCATCCGCATTCACACCCGTCTTCCTGTCGTCATACCGCAGCGTGTGTGTGATGCACTGCTTAAGTGGATCAGCAATACGCCGGTGCAAGTTGTGATGGTCTTGCACATTAACCACCCGGCAGAAATCGATCAGCCAACCCGGCGCGCCATGGGTTATCTTCGTGCAGCCGGCGTAACTCTGCTAAACCAGAGCGTTATTCTCAGGGGAGTCAACGATGATGCAGAAGTGCTGGAGAACCTGAGCGAAACACTATTTGACGCGGGCATTATGCCCTACTACCTTCATGCGTTTGATCCGGTCGCTGGCGCACAGCATTTTGATGTTACGGATGAAGAAGCCAGATTACTGGTTAAGGACCTACTCTCCAGGCTACCCGGCTTTCTGGTACCAAGACTGGTTCGTGAAGTCCCGGGAAAGCCTGCAAAAACACCCATTGATCTGTTTGTCGATGGCCGTTGAGGCCACAAGACTGAACCTGTCAAAATTAAGATGTCAAATATTGTCAACATGTGATTTTCTAGCTTTCTTGCACTAGTTTGCTATTTTAAAGTCCAGTACTGTCTGAATTGTAGAAATATGTATTTACGGCGTTTTTCTGATCAATCGACGCATTACAGCAGTTATCGCTGCAAAGGTTGAGCGGAGCCGTATTACCAAACCTTGTCCTGATATTGGCGCATATTCATGGAAGGCACGATCCTCAAACCCGATCTCCGTGTTCCCGAGCAGAAAACGGCAAGTCTGTCGTTCTGCGATACTACGCCCAAGGCCTTCAAAGCCTGGATTGACCAGCTCCCTATGGCCAATATTGGCGAAGTGTCACGCCAGCTCTATCACGCGATCATCGAGCTGAACCACCTGTTTCTTGCGCCCCAGCAACGCCTTCAGTTTCTTGAGCTGGTTCGTGACAAGATTCATTTCGTGTGCAATGAGCTATCACGCCATTATTTGGGGCTCGCAATCGCCCTGCCTGAGAAGCAGCGCAAAATTGCCAATCTGTCTCAGGCACTTCAACTGCACCTCGCCGGCGGCTACAAACTCTGCCTTCTCGAAGCTCTGGACGAGGGCGGGCTTGATAAAAACCGTAAGTTGATTGCAACAGCCATTCATCGGGCGACGTCTGAACTTGCCTCGACCATTTTGCGCTCACACCAGCTCTACTGCCCCAGCCCGGCTCAAAGCTGGCTTGAGTGCCATCGCATGTTCCGGTTTGCTCATCGCAACAAGCTCACCGAAATGGCAGTAGAAGACAGCACCCTGAAACTAAGACAAGCCAGCACAGTCGCAGACAGCTACAAGCGCTTGCTTCTTCTCGGTTGCGCCAGGCCAAACCAGCTCAGGCAAACCGAGCTACTTCAAGCCTACGACCTGTTTGAGGGCTGGACAGCGCACTCTCAGTGTGGAACCAATATTGGCGAAGACAGCCTTTTTGTTGTGAACCTGGAGCGGGATAACTCCCCGGTGTACAGAAGCCTGCTTGAGCACAAACCTGGCGACGAAAGCTTCGGTTTCGACACCAGAGAACTGGCGACCATGATTTCCGCGAGCCTGGATGCGAGGCTCCGCCAGCAGCCTGCCCCGGACACGCTGAAGATTCCGGGCAACGTGAACGAAACACTCCTCACGCACCTGAGCCAGGCTCTGGGTATTTTGGCAAAGAGAAACTTCAATCGGATTGCCAGCCAGGGAACACTCGAGGTGTGTGTAGGGCTGACCGCGGCTCACTATTTCATTGCAGGCGAAAAGTCGTTTACAGAGTTCGTAACCGGCAATGACAACGGCCCTGAGGATGAAGAGAACGCTTTCATCCGCAAATCCCGCAAGCGTGAAGATGCCTGGGGTAGCGCCCATGATGTGGCGCCTAGCGATGAACACCTGCACGCAGCCGACACGCCAATCAACTTTCGGGGCAGTTTTGGAAATACTCCTACGCCCACCACCGATAAAAACCGACCAAAGTCCCACTCTACATTATTGGTAAATACCAGTCCTGGTGGCTATTGCGTTTCATGGGAGGCAAGCGTTCCGCCCTCCATGCAAGCCGGAGAGATACTTGGTGTTCGGGAACAGCGCTCACACCCCTGGAGCATAGCGGTGGTTCGCTGGATTCGGCAGGTCAAGAACCACGGAACCCAGATCGGCATTGAACTGTTGGCACCCAGTGGCTCACCCTGTGGTGTTCGCTTGATCCAGAAGGTTGGAAACAGCAGCGAGTATCTTCGCGGACTTCTCTTACCTGAGATCAGCGTGGTCAACCAGGCCGCTACCCTGATTACTCCCAGATTGCCTTTTCAGCCCGGCAGCCGGGTATCCATGCTGCACGATGGCCGGGAAGATCAGGGGCAGTTAATTAAAAAAGTATCTTCAACTGGCAGCATCAGCCAGTTTGAACTTAAACTGCAGAAAAATAGCATAACACCCACGCCTACCAGCACCTCGTCGCCGGCAGGCGCCAGTGAAGATGATTTTGATTCTTTGTGGCCTTCGCTATGATCTTCTCCGGTGGGATACCCGGCATTCCGCCGGAGACTTGTTATTAAGCCGCAACCCCTGCATCATTCAGCGATAGCGATAGTGACAGTCCGGTCTCGCAGCACCAGCTCACAGTTTCCAATCAGATACTGTATCTAGGGTAGAGCACTCCTCTGCCGTGGCCGGCCCCGCCAACTTGTATGACGAGACGCCTAAGGAATGCAGAAACAGAACCCGACCGTACACCTCCTGATTCTCGACCCTTCACAGAACGATGCAGAGTCCCTGATCAGTCTGCTGAGAAACGCAGGTAAAGCCACAAGAGCACACCGCGTTACATCTGAAGAGGATCTGGAAGAAGCCCTCAAAAGTGGCAACTGGGATCTGCTATTGGCCCGTGATCTGGAGCAGGAGTTCACGGCAGACGCCGCTCTGGCCATGATAAAGCGCATGGACAAAGACATCCCTTGCCTGTTTCTGACAGAAGAGGAAAGCCGGGAAAGAACAGTTACTGTAATGAAGGCCGGCGCCCAGGGAACGGTAAAGTTCGAGCACAGCGACCTTCTGGTGCTCACGGTCAAACGCGAACTGAAAGCACTTGAAGACCGCCGCCGCCGCCGAGCGTTGGAGTCGCATCTGCGCGAAGCAGAGCAACGTTGCCAACTTCTTCTGGAAAGCTCTAAAGACGCCATCGCCTACATCAACGATGGCATGCATATTTATGCCAACCAGTCTTATCTGGAATTTCTCGGCTACGACGACATTGATGACCTGATGTGCGTCCCTGTTCTGGATACCCTGACACCCGAGAGCCAGGCAGACTACCGATCCTTCATGAAGTCTTTTGCAGAGAATGGCGAGGATGGCTTGGCGCTAAACTGCACAACCAGGCGCAGTGACGACCACGAACTGAATGTCACCATGTCAGTGTCTGCTGCAACCTACGACGGCGAAGCCTGTACTCAGATCGTTTTGCAGCCTGAACATAGCGACGCCGAGCTTGAAGAGAAGCTGCGGGAGATCAGCAGCCAGGACCTTCTTACAGGGCTGTATAATCGCCAATACCTCATGAAAGAGCTCGAACAGGCGATTGCCAAAGCCGGCAAAGACAATGAAACCGGCGCACTGGCCTATATTGCTCTCGACAATTTCATGTCCATGAAAAGCGATGTGGGCATTTCCGGTGCAGATCTACTGCTTGGAGATCTGGCAGGCCTCCTGAGGCAACAGGCAGGGGATGACCTCCTGCTGGCACGCCTGAGCGATGACGCGTTCGGACTACTGTGCCTGCCCTGCGATGAAAAATCGATGATCGCTCGGTGTGAGCAGATTCGCAAAGCTATAGATGAGCACCTCTTCGATATTAACGGCCGCACGGTTCCCCTGACTGTCAGCATTGGCATTGCATCCATCACTGAAAACTCACCCAAAACCGAAGAGCTTCTGGCCCGAGCACACATTGCCTCTTCCGATGTACGTAAGCAGGAAGGTCACTCTCAGGGCAACGGCATCGGGGTTTACAACCCGGTGGATCATGAAGCGCTGGATGACAGCAACTCGATTGATGCGATCCTGAAGGCATTGGATGAAGACAGGTTCCGTCTCATGTTCCAGCCAATTATCAACCTTCGCGGTGAAGGCGAAGAACATTACGAAGCTTTCGTTCGAATGCTCGACAAAGATGAGAAAGAAGTCTCGCCCTACGATTTCTTGCCTCCCATGGGGCCAAGCGACACTGCCATCAAAATTGACCGATGGGTTATCTTGCAGTCTGTAAAGCAGCTGGCCACCCACCGAGCAAAAGGCAAGGATACCCGCATGTTCCTAAACGTGACGGCGGAAACCCTGCAAGACAAGACCTTTACACCCTGGCTGAGTGTGGCACTGAAGGCAGCCCGTTTGCCGGGCGATTCACTTGTTTTCCAGATCCGCGAAGGCGACGCAAACAACCACACGAAGCACGCCAAGGAGCTAACTAAAGCTCTGCACGAACTCCACTGCAAGGTTTCCATTGCCCAGTTCGGTTGCGCACTGGATCCGTTCCTTACGCTGAAACATATAAATGCGGATTACGTAAAAATAGATGGGTCTTTTACGGAAGAACTGCAGAAGAGCGACAAAGCCAAGGAGCAGATGAAGGAATTGGTACAGAGCCTGCAAAGCGCTGGCAAACTCACCATTATCCCTCTGGTAGAGAATGCCAGCGTTCTTGCTACTCTATGGCAGGCAGGAGTGAACTACATTCAGGGCTACTACCTGCAAGCTCCCGCCGCCGAGATGAATTACGACTTCGGGGATCACTGAGCCTGAAGAATGCCGGCTCACAGGCCGGCGTTCTTCAACCCCTGGTTGGTTTCACTTTCACGGAAGCCTATCAGATAGAGAATAGCGTCCAGACCAAGCGTTGAAATAGCATGCCGGGCAGACTCCTTAACCAGGGGTTTAGCCCGAAAGGCAACGCCCAAGCCAGCCTGGCTCAACATGGGCAGGTCGTTGGCGCCATCTCCCACTGCAATCACCTGCTCCCGGGAAATGTGTTCTTTACCCGCAATTTCCAGTAAAAGCTCTGCCTTGCGCTTGCCATCGACAATCTGGCCGGAAACCTCACCGGTTACCTTGCCATCCCGGATCTCCAGCTCATTGGCGTAGATATAATCAATGCCCAGCTTGTTCTGCAGGTGCCTGGCGAAATAGGTAAAGCCACCGGAGAGAATTGCAGTACGGTAGCCCAAGGCTTTCAGGCTCCGGATCAGATGCTCCGCACCTTCCGTCATCTTCAACCTGCTTGCAACCCGCTCCAACACAGATTCATCCAGGCCCTTCAGTAACGCAAGACGTTCAGCAAAGCTCTGGCTAAAATCCAGCTCACCCTGCATGGCACGCTCGGTGATCTCTGCAACCTGCTCACCAACACCCGCCTCCACTGCCAACTCGTCGATCACTTCAGCTTCAATAAGCGTGGAGTCCATATCAAACACCACCAGGCGGCGATTGCGGCGGAAGATAGAATCTTCCTGGAATGCGATATCCACATTCATCTCGCCTGCTATATGCAGAAAATCTGCTCTGAGCTGCTCAAGATCTGACGGCGTGCCTCGCACCGAGAACTCTACGCAGGCGATCCCGTCGCTGGAGGTGTTAAGTGACGGCCTGGCCGACAGCCTGGAAATATTATCAATGTTCAATCCATGCCGGGCAGTAATAGCAGACACCCTGGCGATCTGCTCAGCCTTGATGTCCCGTGAAAGCAAAGTAACGATATAACAGGCCCGATTACGGCCCTCCGCCCAGTTCTGATATTCCTCAATAGTGATCGGAGCAAACCTCACCTGAAGGTCCAGCGCGTGAAAGCGGAATAACAAATCACGGATTACAGGGGAGGATTTGGACTCGTCGGGAATCTCTATGAGAATGCCCCAGGTCAGGTGATCGTGAATCACCGCCTGCCCTATGTCGAGAATCCGAACGTCGTAGCGGCCCATGATGCCGGTAATCTCCGACGTAAGGCCGGGCTTGTCGCGCCCGGATACGTTTATCAGAACGAGTTCACTCACGGTTGGAAATCTCCATTTTCAGAATTCTCCAACTTGGAGCTTTCTTCTTCCTTTGCCCGGGCGGCAGAAGGGATCACCTCAATCGCATCAACACGCTGCAAGCCACGGGGCAACTTATGCCCGCGCCGGCCGCGCTCCCCAATATAGTGCTCAAGATCGGCAAACTGCAGCCCCATCTTGCGCTTGCCTGCCCGAATTTCCAGCTGATCATCCTCGGCGAACACAGCTACAGCTACGACATACTCCTCGCGGTTTTGCACCCGTGCGGAGGGGATGCTGATAATCTTGTTGCCCTTACCTTTACTCAGTTCCGGTAGCTCACTGAGAGGGAACACAAGCATTCTGCCCTCATTGGAGATTGCCCCCAGATAGAGCTTTTTGTCGGTCGCCGGTATGACCACCGGCGGCATAATTTTCGCGCCCTTTGGCACGCTGACTACTGCCTTGCCGTTCCGGTTTTTACTGATCATATCGTTCAATGACGTCACAAAGCCGTAACCACCGTCGGTCACCAGCAACGCCTTGCGAGCCGGGTCACCCATCAAGAGACCTGAGAAACTGGCCCCCGACGGTGGATTGATCCTCCCCGTAAGCGGTTCACCCTGCCCTCGCGCCGACGGCAGGCTATGGGCCATCAATGAATAAGCCCGGCCTGTAGAGTCGATGAAAATGGTCTGCTGGTTATTGCGCCCTCGGGCAGCCAGAGCAAAACCGTCTCCGGATTTGTAGCTCAGCCCATCAGGATCTATATCATGGCCTTTGGCCGCCCGCACCCAGCCTTTATCAGACAGCACAACGGTAACCGGATCATTGGAAACCAGATCATTCTCACTGAACGCCTTGGCCTCTTCACGCTGAACAATGGGTGAACGACGATCGTCGCCATATTCTTCAGCATCAGCCAGCAGCTCGCTTTTGATCAGATCACTCAAGCGGGTTTCGGAGCCCAGAATGGACTGGAGCTCATCTCGCTCCGCGGCCAACTCGTCCTGCTCGCCGCGGATTTTCATTTCCTCAAGTTTCGCCAGGTGCCGCAACTTCAGCTCAAGGATGGATTCGGCCTGGTCCGAAGAAAGCCCGAACCGCTCCGTAAACACTAATTTGGGCTTATCTTCCGTGCGGATAATGTGAATGACTTCATCAATATTCAGGTAGGCAATCAACAGGCCTTCAAGAATGTGCAAACGCGCCAGAACCTTATCGAGGCGGTGCTGCAATCGACGGGTCACAGTGGTACGCCGAAACGCCAGCCACTCCGTAAGCATCTGGTGCAGCCCCTTCACACCCGGGCGGCCATCATTACCGATCACATTGATATTCACGCGATAGGTCTTTTCAAGATCTGTGCTGGCAAACAGGTGCGCCATGAGCCCGTCGAGATCCACACGGTTCGATCGCGGCACAATTACCAGCCGGGTCGGGTTTTCATGGTCCGATTCATCACGGAGATCCGCCACCATGGGCAACTTTTTGGTTTGCATCTGGTGGGCAATCTGCTCGAGAACACGATTTCCCGAAACCTGGTGTGGCAGATCCGTTACCACAATCTCTCCAGTCTCCCGCACCCAACGGGCACGCATGCGCAAGGAGCCACGGCCGGTCTCGTACATCTGAAGCAGATCTTTGCGAGGTGTGATGATCTCCGCATTAGTCGGGAAATCCGGCCCTTTAACATGCTCGCACAGTTGGTCAACTGTCGCGTCGGGCTCATCCAGTAGCCGGATACAGGCCGCGGTGACTTCCCTTACGTTATGGGGCGGTATGTCTGTCGCCATGCCCACTGCGATGCCGGTAGTGCCGTTAAGCAGCACGTGGGGCAGCCTTGCAGGCAACACTGAGGGCTCGTCCATGGTGCCGTCAAAGTTTGGCACCCAGTCTACGGTTCCGTGGCCTAGCTCTGTCAGCAACAGATCAGAGAAGCGCGCCAACCGGGATTCTGTATAGCGCATGGCAGCAAAGGATTTGGGATCATCTGGCGCACCCCAGTTACCTTGGCCGTCCACAAGCGGATAGCGATAGGAGAAGGGTTGAGCCATGAGCACCATGGCTTCATAACAGGCGCTATCTCCGTGGGGGTGGAACTTACCAAGAACATCACCCACGGTTCGGGCCGACTTCTTGTATTTGGAGGTAGATTTGAGGCCCAGCTCTGACATGGCGTAAATGATGCGCCGCTGAACCGGCTTCAGCCCATCCCCGACATTGGGAAGCGCGCGGTCAAGAATGACGTACATGGAGTAGTCGAGATAGGCTTTTTCGGTGTAATCCCTGAGTGATACCCGCTCAAAGCCTTCATCCGTGGTCTGAAACTCTGGCATGGATGCCTCTTTTGTTGCCTGTATTGCCTGATTTGAAATACGTTCGTGATGCTACCCTGTGCACCCGGAATAATCACGGGGCCGGTGCAGTGGGACATTATATGGAGCGCAGAGCTGATACACCAACAACCTGCAGATATATTGGCCAGAACAGCTCTTGCGCGTCTTATCTGGCCCCTTCCAATAGCGGAATTCCCGCATGGAGAGTCTGTAAGGTGCACCGTATGCTCCTAACCACTGATGAATAGAAGACCGTTTTCCCTTCAAACAAGCGGAACACTATGAAACCCAATCTAAAGGCCTGCGGGCAAGCGCTGACTACGGCGATAGTAAATGCGGCATTAGCCGTTGTACTGATGCTCCTTGTTGAGTTTGCAATCAGTGGCAGCTTTCAGGTTCCTGCACCCTACCTTTGGGCTGGCCTGCTTATAGGACTTGTTATTTTTGCTGCTCAGTTCTGGCGTCAACGCCACCTTTGCCGCTCTTGCAGCACCGACCAGGAAGGACCAGCAAACCCACACCAAAGCCTGCATTCCGACGCCTGACCCCCTGAAAGCTCGATCTATCCCAATCTGCATCTCAATTAAACCCTGACACCCGGCTCAGCGCTGCTATGATTTGAATAAATCATCAGCAGACACAAGAGCTCACTATGACCACCGGCAATCGCTTCGGGCTACGCTCAAAAATCGCCCTCCCTTTCGCCACCACCGCTATTGCCCTTATTTTTATAGGGTTATTTAGCGTTAGTACCACTCGCAACCTCGTCTCGGGTACGGAACGAATAGCCGATACCTACCTGACATCCGTTAGCCGCATCCTGAATGGAGATCGCGACCTCTATCAGGCTCTGGTGGCTCAAATGTCGTATGTGGACGCCAGAATCAACAACGAAGATGGTTCCCGATTTCTTACGGCGTTTAACGAAAATGCTGGCCAGGCCAGAGAGCGTTTCGAGAAAACCGTGGAGCAGCTTGAAGGCACGGGCGTATCCGCCATTGAGCAGGGCTTTGACACTGCGTTCAAGGAGTGGGAGCAATCGGCACGCAGCGTCATCAAACTGGCCGCAGAAGACCAGCCGGAAAAAGCCAGAAGCCTTGCAGCAACGGAAACCACCAGGCACTTCGAAGCCCTCCGCAACTATTTTGACCAAGTCGGCGCTCATGCAGATGATCAAGCTCAGGCAAGCGCACTGGCTGTATCGAATGAGGGCCAGAATAGCTCCGTGGCAATTCTCACAATTACCGTTATCGCAATTGCAGGCAGCATCGCGCTGTTCATTGTCGTCCTGAGGATGATCATCCGCTCTATTTCAACGCTCAGGGAGCATCTGGACAACATCGCGCAAGGCGAAGGCGATCTGACCCACCGCATTCCTGTCGAAACGGACGACGATCTCGGCGCCTTGGCGAGGAGCTTCAATCAGGTTCTGGAAAACCTCCAGTCCATGGTGGCATCGATACAACAACTGACCATAGAACTGAGTCAGGGCGCAGACAGTCTGCGTCAGGCCTCAAACGACAACAATGAAGGTGTAAGCCAGCAAACCGGTGCCATTTCAATGGTTGCGACGGCCATAAACGAAATGCAAAGTGCTATAGAAGAGGTGGCCGGCAATGCCTCTTTGGCTGCCGATGTCACAAGAGAGGCAGAGAACAAAGGCAATACCAGCGCAGACATTATCCGAAAGTCTTCAGATCAGGTTCGTCGCCTGTCAGCGCAAATCACCAAAGCGGTAGATGTTATTCGCAAACTCTCCGATGACTCCGACAATATTGCCTCGGTACTCGACGTAATCCGGGGCATTGCGGAACAGACAAACTTGCTGGCTTTGAACGCAGCCATTGAGGCTGCCCGAGCGGGCGATCAGGGGCGTGGATTTGCAGTGGTTGCAGATGAAGTTCGCACCCTGGCAAAGCGCACGCAACAATCCACAGAGGACATTCAGGCTATGATTGAGGCACTGCAAACCGGCGTTGCCGATATCGTGTCAGTGATGGAAACCGGAAGCCGGGAAGCAACAGAAACCGTAAAACTGGCATCGGAAGCCGAGCATCAGTTAAATGCTATCCTCGAAGCAATGACCAGAATCACCGACATGAACACCAGCGTTGCCTCAGCAACCGAAGAGCAAACTCAGGTGGTTGACGAGATTAACCGCAGCATCACAGAAATTAACGACTTGGCATCCGAAAGCGCGACGCGATCAAAAGACATTGACAACATCAGCCAGTCACTTGACGGTTACGCACGAGAACTGGAGAAACAAACAGGCAGGTTCCGGGTTTAACCCCGAAACCTGCCCTGGCAGGGGCAAGCCCGCAATTTACTGGCGAACGCCTTCAATCGAGATAGTAATTTCTACAGTCTCGGAGGCTTCGCCAAGGCTTGCAGGGATACCAAAATCTTCAAGCCGCAGCTCGGTTTCTGCCTCAAATCCCATGCGGTAGCCACCCCAGGGGTCCTTGCCGTGACCCAGCATTTCCACATCCAGGGTTACTTCGCGGGTTACACCGTGAAGTGTAAAATCACCCACAACATCCGCCTCACCGTCTTCATCAACGATCACTCGCTTACTTTTGAAGGTCGCTTGCGGAAACTTGCTCACGTTCAGGAAATCCTTGCCCCGCAAATGCTTGTCGCGTTCGGCATGGTTGGAGTCCAGACTGGCTGTATCAATGGTTACGTTTACGGTGCTGTTTTCAGGATTTTCTGCATCGTAAACAAACTGGCCATCAAAATCGTTGAAGCGCCCATAGAGCCAGCTGTAGCCTAAATGGGAGATTTTGAACGTGATGAACTGATGGGCACCTTCTACGTCAAACGCATAGGTTCCGCTGGCTTCATTAGCCTGAACACTTCCCACCAGTGCCATGGAAACAGCAGATGCGAGCAATAATTTCCTCATAATATTCTCCTTTTAAGTAAACAGAAATGTTCAATCATCCCCACGCGCCGGAACCAACATCCGACGCAAGGTTTCGTCCCGGTCTATGAAATGGTGCTTCAACGCACCAGCGGCGTGCAAAGCAGCCAGGCCAACCAATGCCCAGGTACTCCAGTAGTGCACCAACCCGGCGGTATCCTCCAGCCCTTTAATTTGGCCGGTGACGGATGGCACTTCAAACCAGCCAAATACGCTGATGGATGAACCATCAGCGGTTGAAATCAGATAGCCGCTCACCATGGCGACAAATATCAGGACATACAATAGACCGTGAGCGGCACGAGCACTCAGAACCTCCCAACGCTTGTGCGCAGGAATTGATTCCGGTGATGGGGTGAATAACCGCCAAAGCAACCGAAATATCACCAGAGCAAACAGTAAAATACCCACACTTCTGTGAATGTCCGGACCGCGTCGATACCACTCGTCATAGTAGGACAAGTCAACCATCCAGAAACCAAGAGCAAACAAACCCAGCACTGCCACAGCAACAAGCCAGTGAGCAACTATGGCTAGCCAACCATAACCGGCGGGTGTATTTCTTATTTGCATAGCAACCAGGGCCTCCTTATCCACGCTGAACGTTTGAGAGCTAAAGTATAGGAAGCAGCACCCTCAAATGAAATCGGAATGTTTTGCGCCCCATCATCAGAAATTTTGATCAAGCCAAATCCACTTTAAAAAAGTCTTGACTTTGGTCGCGTTCGGATTGTACGCATTGTCGAATTCCTTGTATCAACTACACTTACTCCACATTTGAAACACCCCTTCGGGGGCTACATTGATCATGGAGAACACGACATGGAACTTGAATTCGACGAATCTGTTGTAATCCCGAGCAACAACTGATTATTTGGCGGCTCTTGTCTTAAAGAGCCGCCAAAACCACCGCTAAACAGTGCAGACTCCACAAAGCTTACAACCTGTTTCAAATTTATTCATGAAACAGTGGTAATGCCATTCTTTTTTTGGCAACCTCCCTCCAACTATCAGTTTACTCTGGCTTTTCCAGTTCATAGCCAACACTGGTCAGTGATCGTTCAAGTGCGATTTTACAGTAGCACCTGATGTATTCGTTCAATGATTCAAAATACACTATGCAGCCTGAAGCAATCCCGGAAACGCTGACGGATCCCGAGGTTGATCTGATATCATCGATGCTCCGCAGAGATGGCGATTCCTGGACAGCGGGCTTTCGTGGACTTACCTTGAGAACGGCGCTCCAGCCGATCTACAGCATTTCTCACAAGCGAACCATTGGCTACGAAGCGCTGATACGGGCGCAGGACCCGGACCTCTCGAACGTTCTGCCCATACACCTCTTTGAACTTCCATCGTCTGATGCAGAAAACCTTCTGCTTGACCGGCTTTGCCGATACCTGCATATGCAGAATTACAGCGGCATCGAAGACCAGCTTAACTGGCTGTTCCTGAACGTTTCTCCCCGGGCTGTAACCAGCGGCAGCCAAGCAGATTCTTTTTTTGGCAACCTGCTGGCAAAAACGAAGCTCCCACCCCACCGGATCGTCATCGAGATTGTTGAACAGCCAACAGACGACGCAGATCGTCTACGCGACACCGTTGCCTACTATCGTGAGCTTGGCTGTCTTACAGCCATTGACGACTTTGGCGCTGGACACTCGAATTTTGAACGAATCTGGAACTTGTCACCCGACATAGTAAAGCTGGATCGTAAATTACTGACGCGAGCCACTGAAGATCATAAGGCACGACAGATTCTGAACGGCATTGTTTCGCTGCTGCATCAATCCGGGTGCCTGGTATTATTGGAAGGTGTTGAGACCAGCGATCAGGCGATGATTGCTATCGATGCTGGCGTGGACTTTGTTCAGGGATTCTACTTCTGCCGGCCTAGTACAGATCTGGCCAGCCTTTCTAATGCACCGACGGATTTCGATCAACTGCTGCAGGACTACAAAGCAAGACATCAAATCACCCAGGACCCGACCCGTTATTTGGCAGACTTCTTCTGGAACGATTTTCAAAACGCCACCAAATTGCTGCAGGCTGACACCTGTATGGCACAAGCGTGCAGGGAGTTGCTGAATCACGGCCCGGTATCACGCTGTTACCTGGCAGATAGCCAAGGGGTTCAGATAGAAGATACACTGATATCGGATACAGGAAGCCGGGGGCTGGATCCGCGCTTCAAGCCGCTGGAAAGCACCAGTAAGGCAGACTGGTACAGGCAACAGTATCTTCGCCAGGCGCTGGCTCAGCCTGGCAAACTCCACGTTACCGCTCCCTATCTTTGTGTAACCGGCGCTTATATGTGCGTCACCCTGTCATTGTGCTTCACTCATCACGACAAGCAGAGGGTGCTTTGCTGCGATATTCTGGCCAACGCCCCGCAGTAACGACCATTAACCCGGGCTGACTCCGTACACCATCGCAATCACCGCCACAGACACCAGCCCAATAAACACATTCATCGGCAAACCAACACGCACAAAGTCCCCGAACCGATACCCCCCGGGGCCGAACACCATCATATTGGTTTGATACCCCAAAGGCGTGGCGAAGCTGGCCGAAGCTGCCATCATTACCGCAATCACAAAAGGCTCAGCCGCAACTCCCATCGTATTGGTCATTGATAGCACCACCGGAATGACCAATACAGCTGCTGCGTTATTAGTGATCACCTCTGTAAGCACCGATACAGAACAATAAACCAGAAACAGAGCCAGTAAAACATGCCCTTTGCTCAGGCCGAGAATCGCTCCAGCGAGGAATGTGGCTGCCCCGGTCTCCTGCAATGCAGCACCCAGTGCAAAGGAAGCCGCAATAGTAAGCACCACCGGAACGTCCACGGACTTCTGTGCCTGCCCTACAGAGCAACAGCCAGTCATAATCATCAGCGCTGCGCCCAGTAACGCGGCATTCAGCATGCTGAGAACACCGCAAGCTGCCAGCCCCACCAGCACAACCAGGATCCCCCAGGACAGCCAGGCACGATTGTGTCTGGGCGCCTCGGTTTCCAGGTCGTTAATAAGCAGAAAATCCTTGTTGTAACGCTGGCGACTTACAAACGCGGGCCGGGCCTCCAGTAACAACACGTCGCCGGGCTTGAGCTGAATATTACCCAGATTCCCTGATACTCGGGCACCACCCCGGGCAACAGCCAAAACAACGGCCCCGTAGCGCTCCCGGAACCGCGCATCACGAATGGTCAATCCCAGCACTTCTGATTGCGGAGACAGGGCCGCCTCCATCAAACAGCGTTCAGCGCGATGCTGACTCAAGCTGGGCTCATCTGCGTGCTCTGAAGGCACAATACCGTTAATCCGAAGCAGATCGGAGATTGCCTGGGTATCCCCCGCAAATACAAGGCGATCGCCACCACACAGGCGCTCTTCGGATGGCACCGCAGTCACTACGCTGCCATCACGCTCTATCTCAACCAAATAGAGCCGGTCCAACTCCCTCAGGCCCGCCTCACCTACCGTTTTACCAACCAGTGGCCCATCAATGGCAACCGCCACCTCGAGAGTGAACTCCCTCATGGAGCCAAATTTGTGCCGATCTTCACGATTTGGAAGAGCGCGAGGCATGAACAGAAGGATTGCGGCAATACCCAGAATTGCCACAGGCAAACCAACCGCGGTGATCGAAAAAATGGACAGCCCGGGGCCACCCGTGAGTTGTTCGTACTGGCCGTTAACGACCAGGTTGGTGCTGGTGCCAATCATGGTGAGCGTGCCACCAAGGATGGCGGAATAGCTAAGGGGGATCATCAATTTGGAGGGCGCGATGCCGATCTTTCTGGACCAGGCATGAACCGCCGGAATCATGGTTGCCACAACGGGGGTGTTGTTGAGGAAGCCGCTCAGCAGTGCAACCGGCAGAGTGATGCGCGCTTGCGCTGAGCGAACAGTTTTGGGGTTTCGGAGCAGGTGCCGGACCAGTAAATCGACCCCACCAGAATGATGAATACCTGCTGCCACCACAAATAGAGCTACAACAGTGATCAGGCCTGTATTACTAAACCCCGAAAGGGCCTGACCAGCCGAAATAATGCCACTGGCACTGAGCGCAATAAGCACAACCATCAGAACCAGGTGGGGCGCATAGCGTCCTGAGCTCATAAGTATAAGCGCGGCGCCGGCCATGCCGAGCGCAAACCATCCCTGCCAGTCCATTACGGTATTTCCCGATCATAAAACCGGCAGGATAACGAGCCTCAAGACAAATTAAAAAGAATAACGATGTCTTTTTATAGGTCCAAATAGAATATCGATCGACTAACCCCCAACATCCGCCATGTTGCCGTAGGCCTCCAGCCAGGCTCTCCGATCTGACGCCCGCTTCTTGCCCAGAAGCATGTCCATTCGGCTGTCTGTGTCGTCACCCTCTTCAATGGTCAGCATAACCAGACGACGAGTATCGGGTGCCATGGTGGTTTCGCGGAGTTGCAACGGGTTCATTTCACCCAGCCCTTTAAAGCGGGTTACCGAAATCTTGCCTTTGCGCTTCTCGGCTTCAATACGATCCAGTATTCCTTGTTTCTCATGCTCGTCGAGGGCATAAAAAGTTTCCTTACCAAGATCCACACGGTAAAGCGGTGGCATGGCGACAAACACATGGCCTGCAGCAACAACGGGCCTGAAATGCTTGAGGAACAGAGCGCACAACAAGGTTGCGATGTGCAGGCCATCAGAGTCAGCATCCGCAAGAATGCAGATTTTGTTATAACGCAGGCCCCCAAGCTGATCCGAGTTGGGGTCTACGCCTATGGCGACAGCAATGTCGTGGATCTCCTGGGAAGCCAGTATTTCGCTGGAATCTACTTCCCAAGTATTCAGGATTTTACCGCGCAATGGCATCACCGCCTGAAACTCACGATCGCGGGCCTGTTTTGCAGAGCCTCCAGCAGAATCCCCTTCAACCAGAAACAGTTCAGAGCGAGCGGTATCACCACCAGAGCAGTCCGCCAGCTTTCCCGGTAAAGCCGGGCCGGATGTTACTCTTTTACGGGCCACCTTCTTGCTGGCCTTGAGCCTGCGCTGAGCATTGCTGATAAACAACTCCGCCAGCACTTCAGCCACATCAGTATGTTGGTTCAGCCATAAGCTGAAGGCATCCTTGACTACACCGGAAATGAAACCTGCAGCCTCCCGCGACGACAAACGCTCTTTGGTCTGCCCTGAAAATTGCGGTTCTTGCATCTTGAAGGAAAGCACGTAAGCCGCTTTTTCCCAGATATCCTCGGGAGAGAGCTTGACGCCCCTTGGCAGCAAACTGCGGAACTCGCAAAATTCCCGCATGGCTTCGAGCAGCCCGGTACGCAGGCCGTTTACATGGGTGCCTCCCTGAATGGTTGGAATCAGGTTTACATAACTTTCCATGACCGCTTCGCCGCCTTCCGGAAGCCACTGAATAGCCCAGTCAACCGCTTCATTCTTACTGGAAAAACTCCCGATAAAGGGCTCCAGAGGAACCACCTCTACATCTACCAAGGCAGAGCGTAGATAATCACGAAGCCCCTCCTCGTAGAACCACTCATCTTTTTCGCCAGTTTTTTCCTGCGTAAAGGTTACTGTCAGGCTAGGGCAAAGCACCGCTTTGGCACGCAGATTATGGCGCAGGCGGCTCACAGAAAAATTCGGGCTGTCGAAATACTTTGTATCCGGCGTGAATTTTATGCGTGTGCCTGTATTTCGCTTACCAACTGTGTCGATAACTTCCAGCTCAGTGGCCTTCTCGCCATTGGCAAAGGTCATGTGGTGGAGTTGGCCATCGCGTTTTACGCTGATTTCAAGATGTTTTGACAGTGCGTTAACTACCGACACCCCAACACCGTGCAAGCCACCTGAAAAGTTGTAGTTACCCTGGGAGAACTTACCGCCTGCATGTAACCGTGTCAGGATCAACTCAACCCCGGACAGCCCTTCTTCCTTGTGAAGGTCAACTGGCATACCCCGGCCATCGTCTTCAACACTCAAGGATCCGTCGGTATAAAGCACCACATCGATGCGGCGAGCGTGGCCAGCCAGAGCTTCATCCACACTGTTATCGATGACTTCCTGGGCCAGGTGATTCGGGCGACTGGTGTCTGTATACATACCAGGGCGCTTACGCACTGGATCCAGGCCACTCAGTACTTCAATGGCATCGGCGTTGTATTGTTGCTCACTCATAGGCTGGACGTGACTCCGCAGGAAGAAAAATTCGTTCCCATAGCTTATGGATTCGCGGCCAAAGATCAACGGCTGATTGCGGTTCCTGCACCAAGGCCATACTTTGGTGAAACAGTCACGACTCAACAATCACGGCGAATAAATGACAAATATCAACTACACTCCCCTGTTATAAGCGCAGAGTTGAAAGAGCATATAAATAATATAGAGGGAGTATGGTCATGGGCGATCAGCCTGTTACTTCGGCAACGACCGATGAAGATGGTGCACCAATAACCAAAGCCCGGGAGTGGCGGGCTCTATTAATGGTGACTTTTGTAATCCTGCCAGCAACCTCCGTTGCCGTTGTGGGTGGCTACGGTTTTGCTGTTTGGATTGGACAAATGTTCTTCGGTCCCCCTGGCCACCCATGAATCCAACCGCCAACCACTTCGGTTACAAACTACAAAAATCTGACTCGGGCAGAACCTCATGTTAAAGCGCATAAAATCCTTTTGGCGAATTCTCAACCGCCCGCCAGTCCACATCAGCTTGGGGCTGGTCATCATTACTGGTTTCGTTGCCGGTATTATCTTTTGGGGCGGCTTCAACACAGCTTTGGAGGTAACCAACACCGAAGCCTTTTGCATCAGTTGTCATGAAATGAAAGACAACGTTTATGAAGAGCTTAAGGACACTGTGCACTATGAAAACCGAACGGGGGTTCGCGCTACCTGCCCTGATTGCCATGTTCCGCACAACTGGACAGATAAGATTGCGCGGAAAATGCAAGCCAGTAAAGAGGTGTGGGGCGCCATCTTTGGCACCATCAACACCCCCGAAAAGTTCGAAGCCAAACGCCTGGAGCTTGCCCAGCATGAGTGGGCCAGGTTTTCGGCCAACAATTCGCTGGAATGCCGCAACTGTCACGATTACGACAGCATGGACTGGGACAAGATGGGCGACGAAGCCCGCCGTTTCATGAAGCCCGCCGCTGAACGCAACCAAAGCTGCCTCGATTGCCACAAAGGTATTGCGCACAATTTGCCCAAAGAGATGAACACCGGAGTTGACCCGGCACTTGCACGCTTGATGGAGCAGGCAGCTGGCGCGCACCTGTCAACCGGAGAAACCTATTACACGGTCACATCAGTTGATCTTTACACAGATCCCGAACTACAGAACCTGGCTGGCTACCTAGATCCTGCCTCGTCTGTAAACCTGATTAGCACCAAAGGTGATGCTCTGGAAGTTCAGGTGTCTGGATGGCGCAAACAGAAAGGTTTCGGCCGCATCATGTACGAAGGCTTCGGCCTTAACGTAGCCAGTGCGGTTCTCGAAAAAGATGTTGCCACTGACGACGCCCGTTTCGATGTGGGCGAAAACAAAGTGGACGATTTAACAGGCCTCTCCTGGGAGCAGGCAGACATTACCTTGTGGGCGAAAAAGGGCGGTCTTCTTCCGGATCGCGATGCGCTCTGGGGCTATGCTGACCAGACATATTCCGATGGCTGCAGCGTTTGCCATGGCGAGCCCGCACCTGCACATTTTGACGCCAACACCTGGCCAGCAATGTTCTCTGGCATGGTCGGTTTCACCAATATGAACGCAGAGACCCAAGCGCTGGTACTGAAGTACCTGCAGCTGCACTCTTCCGATTTTGCTGAGAACGCACACTGACTTTTGAGGCATACCATGGCGATTACACGCAGACAATTTATGCAAGGACTGGCCTCCGTATCAGCAGGGGCCATGCTCGGCCCGGGCCTGTTAATGCGGGCAGCCGAAGCTGCCGTATCTGCTGAGGGGTCCTGGAAAACCACCGGCTCACACTGGGGCGCCATCAAGGCACTGGTGAAAGGCGGCAAGGTTGCTGAAATCAAGCCGTTTGAGCAGGACAAGTACCCGACTGAGATGATCAAAGGCGTGATGGGTGTTATCTACAACCCTTCCCGCATTCGATACCCCATGGCCCGGATCGATTGGCTGAAGAATCGCGAGAACAGCGACCGCACTCAGCGTGGCGACAACCGCTTTGTGCGACTGACCTGGGACGAAGCCCTTGATCTGTTTTATGAAGAGCTGGAGCGGGTGCAAACCACCCACGGCCCGGCTGCCCTGCACCACTCCACCGGATGGCGTCAGACCGGACAGGTGCACAGCTGCGGTAACCACATGGCTCGAGCCCTCGGCATGCATGGCAACTCAGTCGCAACAATTGGCGACTACTCCACCGGCGCCGCCCAGGGCATTCTGCCCTATGTTTTAGGCTCTACTGAAGTTTACAGCCAGGGCACATCCTGGCCGCTGATTCTGGATAACAGTAAAACCATCATTCTGTGGGCCAATGACCCGGTCAAAAACCTGCAGGTTGGCTGGAACTGCGAAACCCACGAATCCTACGAGTATCTGGAACAACTGAAAGGCAAGGTTGCCGACGGTAGTATCCGTGTAATCAGCGTCGACCCGGTTCGCTCCAAGACCCAAAACTATCTGGGCTGCGAGCAGCTATACGTCAATCCGATGACCGACGTACCCTTCATGCTGGGCATCGCCCACACTTTGTATACTGAAAACCTCTACGACAAGAAGTTCATCGAAACCTACGCGCTGGGCTTCAAAGACTTCATTGACTATGTGATGGGCGAAACCGACGACAAGGTTGAGAAAACCCCGGCCTGGGCGTCAGCCATTTGCGGGATAGATGAAGACAAAATTCGTGAGTTTGCCCGCCTGCTGGCTTCGGATCGCACACAGCTTCTCTTTGGCTGGGCGGTTCAGCGTCAACAGCATGGCGAGCAGCCTTACTGGATGGGTGCTGTTATCGCCACCATGCTCGGCCAGATTGGCTTGCCAGGCGGCGGCATCAGCTACGCCCACCACTACAGCTCAATCGGAGTATCTGCCTCGGGTGCCAGTGCGCCAGGAGCCTTTCCGCGCAACATTGATGCGGGTAAAGAGCCCAAACACCCAAGCACGGATTACAAAGGTGCAAGCAACACCATTCCGATTGCGCGTTGGGTTGACAGCATTCTGTCTCCGGGAGAGAAAATCGAATACAACGGCAGCGAAGTCACCTACCCCGAAATTCGTATGGTGGTCTTCAGTGGTTGTAACCCATGGCATCGCCATCAGGATCGAAACCGCATGAAGAAGGCTTATCGCAAGCTGGAGACTGCGGTTACCATCGATTTTGCGTGGAACGCCACCTGCCGCTTCTCGGATTTGGTGTTGCCCGCATGTACACAGTTTGAACGCAACGATATCGATATTTACGGCTCCTACAGCAACCGCGGCCTGCTGGCCATGCATAAGCTGGTGGACCCTTTGTTCCATTCGCGCACGGATTTCGACATATTCACAGAACTCTGCCGCCGCTTTGGTCGCCATGAAGAATACCGTCGCAGCATGGACGAAGGTCAGTGGCTGCGCCATCTATACAATGCCTGCCGGGATGAAAACCAGAAAGCCGGCTTCAAGATGCCGGAATTCGAAGAGTTCTGGGAAGCTGGCTATGTCGACTTTGGGGCTGGCAAGCCTTGGGTGCGGCACGCCGATTTCCGGGAAGACCCGGAACTGAACGCGCTGGGTACTCCTTCCGGTTTTATTGAAATCAGTAGCCGAAAAATCGGCCGCTACGGCTATGACGACTGCAAGGCCTATCCCAGCTGGATGGAGAAAGCCGAGAGATCACACGGTGGCCCGGGCTCTGACAAGTTCCCCTTGTGGCTGCAATCAGTGCATCCGGACAACCGCCTGCACTCACAAATGTGCGAATCGGAAGAGTTCCGTGCCACTTATACTGTTCAGGGGCGTGAACCCGTATTTATGGGCCCGGAAGATGCAAAAGCCCGAGGCATAGCAGACGGCGATCTGGTGCGCGTGTTCAACGACCGTGGCCAATTGCTGGCTGGCGCAGTAGTCTCCGACAACTTCCCGCCCGGCGTAATCCGTATTCAGGAAGGCGCGTGGTACGGCCCGGAAGATGCCAGTATCGGTTCACTGGACACATACGGCGACCCCAACACCCTGACCATGGACATAGGCACCTCACGGTTGTCCCAGGCCACCAGTGCCAATACTTGCCTGGTTGATATGGAGAAGTTCAAGGGAGCTGCACCGGCAGTCACCTCGTTTGGCGGCCCTATTGAGGTCGAAGTATGAATGCAGACTGGCGCCATCCTGCGCTCTGCAACTGGTTTGCCGGCCTGTTTGCGGTCGAACTGACCCAGGAGCAGTTACTGGCGTACCAACGGGGGGAAGGCGATGCCGTCCTCTCCTCGCTGGCAGAGCTGCCGGGGCTTGCCAGTGCTGTTCAACGGCTACGCAACGCATTTACCGGCCTGACTCTGCTATCACACCCGCGATTGGAACTGGCGGCAGATTTCGCCGCCATGTTCCTGATGGATGGGCAAAACAGCGCCCCTCCTTATGCGTCTTTTTACAGCTCTGAGGGCAATCGGTTTTTTGCTGAGCCACAGGAACGCATGCAGGAACGGCTGGCCGCAAGCCAGCAAGAAGTTTCGGCAGACTTCCAGGAGCCATCCGACCACCTATCAGTGATGCTTGAATATCTGGGTGAAGGATTCGACGCCTTTCTTAACAAAGCAGAAAAGCCCGAATCCGGGCCTACTCTGGATCAGATAAAAGCCTTTATTGAAGAAGAGCTGCTGAACTGGCTGCCTGCATTTGCGGCGCGCTGCGAGAAGGTTAGTACCGTTAGCGATCTATACCCTGCTTTAGCGGTTCTACTTCTTGAGTTCTTGAAGGGTTTACCGGCGCTGGACGAAACGCCGATAAATATTGCAGAAAAAGCCGTCTCAGGGCGCTAAAACCAAATCCTTGTCCCGAATGCCTGACACCCGGATTTCCGGCCAGTCATGCGCTGGAACCGCCACCACCACACAGGCCGACGTAATAACCTGAGTGGTCATGGTTCCCGGCGCCGGAGAGCGAACGGCAACAGCAAGCCGTAGCGGGCTTCCGGTGCCCTCAGCATTCGCCGAAACCAGGCTGACACTGTAGCCGCCCGTTGGCTTTTCGCCCAAGGTAATAAACAGCAGATGTTCCTTTTCAAGGTCCACCTGTCGCAGCTGCTGGACGGCTATATTCTGAGCCGGCAGATCGAGTAACTGCTGCAATCGTTCGGGGGTCTGAACATAGGCCAGTCCGGGGCCACTCAGGCCGCAATGGGCGGACTGGATAACCTGCCGAGCCAAAAGCTCATCGGGCCCCGTTTCAATAACGTCTGAAGATGCACATCCCGCAGCCAACAAATACCCTGTCAGCAAAGTAACCAACGGCGCTCCTGCCAGCACCTTTCTGAATACTGCTATCAACGTTCAACTCCGATTTTTTTGGGTGCAGCCACGCCATGCGAATGTGGCATTTTCAGTTTGTAACCGGTAAATCCGGGACGAGGCAGTACATCAGGTGTTGCTGTGGAAATAGTTGGGCGAAAATAGCCTGTCGCCATACGGATATCCTTCAGATCGGTATTCTCATCGACAGTAATCACCTCTCGCATGCCGGTGACCGGGTACTCTGCACATGCCTCTCCCGACTGGCAAATAATACCGTCATTATCCAGATCTGAGCCTGCGACCAGATAGTAATCGCCTGGGGGCACATCCGCAAAGCTTGCGCCCTGCGTTCCGTCATTCAGACGAAAACCAAACTGATAGGTTCCATTTACGGCAGTCATGGAAACCTGAGCAGCGGCTTCAAGCTGACCTTGTTCATTGGGCTCAGTGTATACCAGCAATACAAAGTGCCTTCCCGCATTGCGTGCATTTTCATCCGTTACCAGCTCAGCCACCACAGGAATGTGAAGAACTCTGGTGCTATCGGTTGTGTAGTTCACCTCCAGACTGGTGCGTACCGGAACATCCTCTTCGAGTGCCTGCTCATTAAGCGTCACTGTAATTGAAAATGGCCGCACCGCCGAAAGGGTCACATCAAGCCATGCCGGGCTCGCTATGGCCGGATTAATCACCAGATTATTGGTTTGGTCACCCAGCACCAGCAACTCAACAGTCTGAGATAGCCTTGTTTCCGACGACAGGCTGATTGCCGCAGGCGACGCGGACAGTATGGTAATAGAGGGATTATCGATGGCAGCCAATACCGCCTTGGCCGAATCGATAGTGCCGTACCCGAGGGCACCTGACCTGCCGCCGGGAACAGGCGTGGTGAGCTGACCTCCTGCAAGCCAGGAAACCAATGTTCCAGTATTGAGATCTGGCTTGAGGCTCTTCATGAGGGCAAAAACACCCGCAACATGCGGAGCCGCCATAGAAGTACCCTGCAGCCCTGTATAATCCGGCTCAAACCCGTCGGGGCCAAGACTAGCACTGGAGCTGATAACCAGATCAGCCAAGCCATCTAGGTTTGCATCCCTGCGCACATCGCCTCCGGGAGCTGCAAGATCAATCCAGGGGCCAAAATTGGAGTAACCGGCGAGGCTGCCACCAGCATCCACTGCGCTTACAGAAAACACACCTTCCGCAGCAGCTGGATAGGCTGGGGAAGAGCTTGCCTGGTTGCCAGCCGCAGCCACCACAATCACGCCATTAGCGACAACTTCATCAATAGCGTTCTGCAACGCGGGTATTTCGGGCAAACCGCCAAGACTTAAATTAATGATGTCTGCCGCTCTTCCTGGAACAAAGGCGTGCCCGGGCCAGTCAAGGTTCAATGCCAAAGACTGCGCACCGGCTGTTTTCAAAAGTACATAACGGACTGGCGGAGGGTCAAAATCATCTGCAGAAACCACCACAAGATAGTCGCCCGCCCCCTCCGTGGCTGGCAGACTGACGCTGGCAGAGAACATCTTGTTAATCGGGTCCGTTGTCTGCGATTCCAGCTCTGTCCCATCCAGACGGCGTAGCGCCAGTGTTACCAGAGGCCCGCCAGCCATCTCACTGAAGGTGCGCAGTGACAAACGCTCTCCCGGCTCAAATGGCACCTGAAACTGATCCTCCGGGTCCTTCGGGAAATCATCAAAAGGACTATTGGTGCCGCGGGACTCGTCCCTAAAGCTTACATACCCAGCGAGAATAAAGGAGGCAGGCAGCAACTGGGGCTCCGTCAACGGGAGTTCGCCAAGAACGAGGCCATCTGCAGTGTCAGCGTCAACCCGTGTGTTGGCCTCAACACCTATGGTGCCAGCTAAAACAATCCTCGCCGGCGGAAGCAATACATCGCTGCCTCCATCTCCGCTTTCACCAGAGGAAGATGATCCTCCACAGGCGCCAAGGATTAGCGAGAGCGCCAAAGCGGTAGCAATCCTATTAGCTCTATAAACCATAACGCCCGCTCCGAATCGCAATTCAATGAGACATGCTTCCTCTCATTGTAGTTCGAATTCAGAGCGGGGTTTCCCAACTCGATCTACAGGGCGTAAAACAACATTGGAACAAACGCTACCAACAGCAGCGTCGGCCCCATTACGGCTATAGGCAACAGTAATCGCTCGTAGCGATGCCAGAAAGAACCAACACGCTCCGCTGCCAACACTTCGCTCTCCCCGACAACCTGTCGGGTAAGCAAGTGGTTCAGAGCCACTGGCGGGCTGAGATACCCCAGCTCAAATGCTACCAGGCAAACAATCCAGAAGTGCAATGGGTCAATACCCAACTGTATCGCCGGTTGTGCAACGGTTGCCGACACCAGTATGACGGCACCAAATGGGTCCATCACCATGCCGATGACCGTCAACAGAAGCACAATCACGAGCATCGCAAGCCATGGACTGGTCAGATGCTCCGGGAACAGAGTATGAACAATGTCAGACCGCTCAAGAATGCCTCCAAGGCAAATAGAGAAGCCGATCAAGGCCAGCAGAGCACCAATGTGCACGGCCGAATCACTGGCTGCCGCGCAGCTTCGTCCCCAGAATGCCTGTATGCGGGACTCGTTGTCTTCACGACTGCTGCTATCGGCATCCAGGAATACCAGCGCAAGCATCACCAACGGCAGGATCATTGGTGCACTGTACTCGTTGAACGACAACCCCAGAACCACATAAATGGTGAATATGACAGCCACAGCCAGGGCCACATAGGGTATCAGGGGTTTGAGCTGTTGCAACGAGGCCCTGAAAGCACCCGGAGCCGGGCGAGGCCGCCAGTTGCCTTCCGTTTTACATACGATGATTGAGAACAAAGAGGCAGACATAATAAACACCCAGAAGCCCCAATCGTACATTTCGGTGGTGGTAACCTCCTTGTTCAGGGCCGCAACCACAACAATCAGCAAGCAGGGATTCAGTACAACGCCCAGGCTTCCCGACATGGCCGTGGTCGCGAGTGCCAGTTGCCGCCCTGCACCTGCCCGGCGCAACTCATCGTAAACCACGCCACCAACGGCAAGAATGAAAATACCGGATGCGCCGGTAAAAGCGGTCGGAAAGGCCGTCGCAAAGATAATGACTGAAGCCAGCATGGGTGCCGGCAAGTTGTACGGCTTGATTACGTTCAACAGCAACTCTGGCAAGCGAGTCTGTTTCAGAACCATACCCACCAGAACATAGAGACCGATGTTGATAAACATCGAAGACAGGTTGGACATCATGCCGAAGTAGATAGCGAGCCCAGACGCATAGCCATCTACAAAGAAAAAGTAGCCCATCGCAATCAGGCCCATGGTGCAATACAGCGGCACTACCAACCCCGAAGACAGCGTCAGCCCACCCGCTCTTATGTGCTCGGGCACTTTCAGAAAGCGCAGAGCATTGATCACCATGAACAGGCCAAACACGCCCGTCCAGGCATGCTGCAACATGGCTGTAGACTCAGCCCCGGGCGAGCTGGCGAGGCGGCCCAGATACGCATCCATGGAGAACACCATCATACCGTTCACCAGGAACTGCACGCCCTGACTCAAGCGCCACTCTGAGCGGTTTCTGGGAAGTCGCAGTGCAATATGATCGGCATCCAGAGCTGCCACAGCTGCTGCCATCGCAAAAATTGCGATGAACAGATATTTGGTCAGCTCAATATTATCCAGCAGGAAAGATGCCAAGCCCTGCTCAACCGTTTTGAATACGCCCAACGCAGGCGTAGCGTGCTCAAGATTGTTCTGGTACGCAGCATGGCTCTCCGCGCAAAGCGCCAGATTTCGCTCCAGCGATGTGCGGATAGCCTGGGGGTTAGGTGGGGAATCAAACAGATCGTCCGGATCTGGCTTATAAGCATCTACCCTCTTGCGGACTTCTGCCTCGACATCCATTTCCATACGACAGGAGGGCTCTACTGCATCCGGATTCAGCAGATAATAATTCGGCCATGTCTGCTCACCAACCCACAGCAGGCGGGAATGGAGGGAATTGCCCATTCCCAGAAGCAGGGTCACAAATAGCAGCAAGAGCAGTATGGCCCCGTGCACTTTATGCACGGGATACAGGGCTCTTGCGGCAGGGGCAGTTAATGCTTGCCAGTTCATGCCAATCCCGCCCTGTTATTCCCGGTTTTCCGAGGTGCATTCCGAAGCAGATGGATTGCTGGAACAGCGAATCTTGCTCAGCAGACTCAGCATTTTCGGGTGGTATACATCCGGTGCACCGTTCAAACCATCGCGCATTTCGATGCGGTTCTGGCGAAACATTTCCTGGTAACCTTCAACATCTTTTTCAGAAATGCGAACCCACTTATCTTCAGGAATGGCAGCTTCCTGCCGGCTAATCAGATTCATGGCTTGCGGGTACATATCCCAGGCTACCTGGCGGGATGCCTGCGCCGTTGCATCATCAAGAACACCCTCGCGAGCAATCACCTGAATAGTGAGCTGCGCCAATGGGTAATCCACAATGCCACCCTTTTCGCCAATGCCTTTGTAGAGTTCAAGCGCCTCATAGGCAAATGCAGGTGCGTAAGCTGTGTCAACCGAACCATTGTTGAACTTACCGGCAAAATTGGTGATATCTGAAGGCACAACCGTGGCTTTAATAAAGTTCACCATGTGTATTGCGTCTTTCTGATAGTCCAAAGTCGCCATACGCTTGCCCGCCAGATCGCCTGCAGTATCCATGCTGCGGTCGTTAACAAACAAATACCCTGCACCGGCGGGCACAATGCCCAAAACTTCATAACCATCCTGCTTCATAAGCGGTGCCGCTTTAGCTTGCGCCAATGTCGCCAGAAGGGTTTTAAGATCATCATAGCTGGGGATTGCACCAACAGCGCTAACGGTTCCCGTAAAGCGGTTAAATGGTCGGGTGCGAATGTCTGTGGCAGCAACTGCATCACACTGGCCGGCGTTGAAGTCGCCTACAGCAACACCCTCATCGGTATAGGGCTTCAGGTCGAAATCCACACCGTGAGACTTCATCTCCAGCGCATAGTCCTTAACCATATTGAACATATCACCGTTCGCACCAATCACATCGAAAACACACATTTTTACGGTTTGGGCCGAGGCGATGGGTGTGATGGCAGCGAGTGTCAGGGCTGTAAGGGATTTGCGGATCATAACAATCTCCGATTCATTCTTATGTTTATAGTGAGTTCAATAAGCGATCGAGCACATGCGCTGGAGCTGCCCGTTCAGAGCAAGCCCTCCAGGCTCATAGTCTCAATGTTTTCGTTATTTTGTTCAGAGCTCATTTTTCCGAAGAACGCCTGCGGTGTACGGTAGCCATATTCAGCCATCCAGTATTTGTCTGACGAAAACTGGATAATGTATTCAGCCACAAAATCAGCCAGGCGATACTTTTCCCACACCTCAATGGTGTCGTCAGCTTCCGCAAAACGGTGAATCACGTCAGCCAGAACATCTGTGCGTCCGAAGGTTTCTGCAGCAACAGCCTCAAGTGCCATTGACGCACGCATACCTGCTTTCACGCCCATAGCAGAACTGTTTTCGAGCACTTTCCAGGGGTCGGGGGAGAGTTCTGGACGGGTGTCTGGCAGCAACAGCCAAACCATGGCGCGAACGGCGTTGGGCAACCCACCTGTTTTTTCGTTATCAATACAGGTTGCCGCGCGCTCTGCCTGAGGGGCTATATTGCGCGGTATTCCCGCACGCGCACCTGAGTTGGCATCATTTACAACCGCTTGCAACCCGGTCAGCAATCCAAGCAGAAAGGTAATCTCGTCTTGCTCACTGAACAGAAACGGACATTCAAGGGGTTCTTTGGCAGGATCATAATCGTAGGCCGCCATGGCTCTTTGGAAGGCGATCAACCGACGCTCTGCGGTGAGTGCGTAAAAGCGCTTGGCTCGTTCACGGGCGTCTTTGGCTTGAGGCACATTACCTTCATAATCTGCCCGCAGGTAATCAAGCTCGGCTTCCCAGGCACGGTATTCCATGCAGTTGGCCGCCAACAGCATCAGCAACGATCCACTGGTATCCGGCGCATCATTGATCCGCGAAAAGGAGTAGATCAGGGGGTCAACACCCTCCCCAAGAGCACACGCCATTTTCGGGTCGGACATTTGCATAACGTAAGGAGTGGCTTCACTCTCGGCGTAATTCGCCAGCACAGTCCCAGTGACTTTGTGTATGGGGTTTGCCGAACACCCTGCAAACAATACTACCGTTGCCAGTAAAGCCAGTTTGTTGCGCGCCGCCACAAGACGACCTGCATACGTTGCCAATATGGACATGATTAAGTCACTCTGCTCTGCTTTGTTTTTATCTATGAGGAAGACAGTTGGTTCTGTCATTCCGGGAGCAAGAGTGCGTTGAAAGCTGTCCTACAAAAATGGCTCGTTTGCCGGCTTGCCCATGCTGATCAGGCCAATGGCCTGATCCGGACCGCTGTTTGATGAGATTTTTTGACTTAAAACAATAACTTCGAAAACGAACCTTCGCATGCATCCTGAAATTAATTTACTGACAAAATGCATGCTCTCACTAGAATCTGCCGATCCAGCCGCTAGCTCAAGCCAAGCATTGCCACCACTTGATCGGTTAAACCATCCTGGGTCAAGCCGCCACGATCCGGTCTATACCAGGTTACGGTCCAGCTCAGTGCGCCGGTTAGCATACGGCGCACCACAAAAGGATCCGCTTTAAGCGCACCCTCTTCTTTAAGCCCACGTAGCACGTCCAGCCACAAAGCTTCGTATATGTCGCGAAGCTTCAGCACCTCTGCCCGGGAAGCTTCAGACAAACTGCGCCACTCGAATACCAGAACGGCCATTGCCTCCCCGGTCTGGCCATTAATAGATTCCAGCTCTGCGCTTATGAGCGCCCTCAGCTTCTCCCGATTGGATGTCGCCTTACTCATGGCTGCTTGCATCACGGCGGTGTTCAGCCTGATCGTTTCAACCATCACTGCTTTAAGAATTTCTTCTTTGGTACGGAAGTGATGAAAAAGGCTTCCCGACTGAATACCCACCGCAGCGGCAAGGTCTCTCACAGTGGTGCGTTCATAACCTTTTTCGCGGAACAAGCGCGCGGCTTCCCGAAGCAGCCGTCCGCGGGCACTGTCTGATGCTGACACCAGGTTATCGGCGATGAGTGACTGAAGTATTTTTTCTTGATTCACGGGCGTATCCAGCGGCTTTACAAAGAATCTGCATTCTACCTTAGATTTGCCTGTTTACAAACCAAGCGCTTGCTTGGTATCGTCTTATCAACGGTTCAACAGTTGCCGGCACATATTCTTGGTATTCACGGCAACACAGCTACAGGATGCACAGACATGACGAATTCACCGAAGACTATCCGGATCGGCTGTTCCTCCGCCTTCTGGGGCGACACTGAAACGGCCGCAGCGCAACTGGTTCACAAAGGTAATATTGATTACCTGGTCTCCGACTATTTGGCCGAGGTCACCATGTCGATCATGGCGGGCCAGAAGATGAAAGACCCAAGTCAGGGCTACGCGCGGGATTTTGTTGAAACTGTTATGGGGCCGCTTTTGGCCGACATCAAAGAGAAAGGAATTCGCGTACTGAGCAATGCTGGTGGCGTGAACCCGGTAGCCTGTCGTGATGCCTTGCAAGCCCTTTGCGAGAAAGCCGGTGTAGACATGAAAATTGCCCTGGTACTCGGGGATGACCTGCTTCCCCAGAAACAGGCCCTGAGCAAAGCTGGCATCACCGAAATGGCTACCGGTGCACCTATGCCCGCAATGATGGTTAGCCTGAACGCTTACCTTGGCGCATCTGGTTTGGCAGCTGCCCTGGACCAGGGTGCAGACATTGTTCTTACTGGCCGTGTGGTCGACAGTGCTTTGGTGCTTGCGCCTCTGGTTCACGAGTTCGGCTGGGACTGGAAAGACTACGACAAACTGGCGCAAGCCAGTCTCGCCGGTCACTTATTGGAGTGCGGAGCGCAATCTACCGGCGGCAATTTTACCGACTGGGAAGACGTTGCTGATGGATTCGCCGATATGGGCTTCCCCATTGCTGAAGTTAGCGCAAACGGCGAGTTCGTTGTTACCAAGCCGGAAGGCACTGGAGGCCTGGTAAGTCGTGGCACCGTTGCTGAGCAACTGGTTTACGAAATTGGCGATCCCCGCGCCTATTTACTGCCCGATGTAACCTGCGACTTTACGGATGTTGAGCTCATAGAAAGCGGGCCTGACCGTGTAACCGTTCGAGGCGCCCGCGGCTTGCCACCCACCGACAGCTACAAGGTATCTGGCACCTGGCCCGATGGCTTCAAATGCACAGCAACCTTCCTGCTTGCTGGCATTGACGCTCCTAAAAAAGCCCAAGCGGTAGCCGACGCCATCCTCACCAAAACCTCTCGCCTGTTCCAGGAGCGCGGCCTGGGTGACTACACCGAAACCAGTGTCGAACTGCTGGGCACGGAAACCACATACGGTAAGCAAGGTCGCGGCCATGGCAGCCGGGAAATCATCGTTAAAATCAGCGCTGCCCACCCAAAGAAAGGCGCGCTGGTGCTGTTCTCCCGAGAAATCGCGCAAGCCGCCACCGGCATGGCCCCGGGCCTGACCGGCATTGTGGGTGGGCGCCCATCCGTTTGGCCAAAAATCCGGCTCTATTCCTGCCTGGTTCCCAAGAGCGACGTTGCCGTCTCTGTTGACCTGAACGGCGAGGTAACCCCCGTTTCCATAGATACCGCGGGCGGCTTCCAGCCCGGCATGATCAAGGATCAAGCCCCGATTCAAGCCGCGTCGGCAACCGATACCACTGTGCCCCTGATTGACTTGGCTTGGGCACGCAGCGGCGATAAAGGTGACCACAGCAACATTGGCGTTATTGCTCGCAAGCCCGAGTTCGTTCCTTTTATTGCAGCCGCGCTGAGCGAAGAAGCCGTGGCCGAATGGATGGAACACACGCTGAACCCGGAAAGCGGCAAGGTTACTCGCTGGACCCTACCCGGGCTCCACGCATTCAACTTCCTGCTGGAGCACAGTTTGGGTGGTGGTGGCGTTGCCAGCCTGCGCATTGATCCGCAGGGCAAAGCGTTTGCTCAGCAGTTGCTGGAATTTCCGGTGCCCGTTCCTGCCGGTCTAGCGGCCTCCTGAACAGTTAAGAAGGATTTGGAGTTATGAGCTATCAATCGGTTTTCCGCCCAGACCTATTCAAGGGCCAGACTTTTATCGTAACAGGTGGCGGTTCCGGCATCGGCCGCTGCACGGCCCACGAACTCGCATCTCTGGGCGCCAAAGTGGCGCTTGTCGGGCGCAAAGTCGAAAAAGTTGAAGCTGTAAAAGCAGAGATACTTGAAGACGGTGGCATTGCCTCAGCTCACGTGTGCGACATCCGTGAAGAAGAATCCGTTAAAGCCACGGTAAAAGCGATTATTGAAGAGCATGGCGGCCTAAACGGCGTAGTCAATAACGCTGGCGGCCAGTTCCCCTCTCCCCTGGCAGGAATCAACCAGAAAGGCTGGGAAACAGTTGTTCGCACTAACCTAACTGGCGGCTTTTTGATGGCGCGAGAGGCCTACACCCAGGCGCTATCAAAGACCGGCGGTTCCATCGTAAACATTGTGGCAGATATGTGGGGCGGCATGCCCGGCATGGGGCACTCAGGTGCAGCACGGGCTGGCATGGTGAACTTCACCCAGACAGCCGCCGTGGAATGGGGCACCTCTGGCGTTCGGGTGAATGCGGTAGCACCAGGCTGGATCGCTTCCAGCGGCATGGATAACTATCCCGAACACATGAAGCAATGGATTCGCAGCCTTGGCGATAATGTCCCCATCAAGCGGATGGGTACTGAATCTGAAATCAGTGCGGCAATCTGCTTCCTGCTGAGCCCTGGCGCCTCCTTCATCAGCGGCGACTGCCTGCGTATAGACGGTGCGGCGTCCCAAGGCTCCCGGATATGGCCCCTGCCCAAAGCAAAAAACAATGAGCCCTTCAATGGCTTCCACCGGGCTGTAACGCCCAAAGTGCTCAGCGAGGATTGAGGATACGTTTATGCAAACACTGGAAACCAGCGTTAACCCGCAATCGGATGAATTCCGTGGTAACACCGAGGCTATGGAAGAACACATCCGGACCTTCCGTGATGTAGAACAAAAAGTTCTCGACCTGGCAGAAGCAGCACGGGAAAAGTTTACCAAGCGCGGAAAACTCCTGCCCCGGGATCGCATCAACCGTTTGCTGGATCGTGGCACGCCGTTCCTGGAGCTGTGTTCTCTGGCCGGCTACAAAATGCACGATGACAAGGACGGCAGCATGGCTGGCGGCGGCATCATTGCAGGCATAGGGACCGTTAGCGGTATCCGCTGCCTGATTCTGGCCAGCAACAGCGCCATCAAAGGTGGCACCATCACGCCTGCAGGCCTGGATAAAACCCTGCGCCTGCAGCAGATCGCGAAAGAGAACAAACTGCCGGTTGTCTCACTTTCCGAGAGCGGTGGCGCCAACCTGAACTACGCTACGGATATCTTTGTGCAGGGCGCACGGGGCTTCGCCAACCAAGCCCGCATGTCCGCTGCTGGCATTCCTCAGGTCACCGTAGTACACGGCAACGCCACTGCCGGCGGCGCCTACCAGCCCGGCTTATCTGATTATGTAATTGCTATCCGCGGTAAGGCCAAAATGTTCCTGGCCGGCCCTCCGTTGCTAAAAGCTGCAACCGGTGAAATAGCAGATGACGAAGAGCTTGGTGGTGCAGAAATGCACGCACAGGTCGCAGGAACAGCTGAATACCTGGCTGAAGACGACGCAGACGGCATCCGTCAGGCCCGGAATATCCTGGAAGCCCTGCCCTGGAACGAACATCTCCCGCCAAAGCGCGAGCTGACATGGGATGAACCTCTTTATCCTGCAGAAGAGCTGCTAGGCGTTATCCCCTCAGACTCCAAAAAGCCCTACGACGTGCGTGAGATTCTGGCGCGCATTGGTGACGGCTCCAGGTTTATGGACTTCAAAAATGAATTCGACAGCCAGACAGTATGCGGCACCATCCGCATAGAAGGACACGCTGTCGGAATCATTGGCAACAACGGCCCGATCACTCCAGCCGGCAGTGCCAAGGCGGCACAGTTCATTCAGTTGTGCGATCAGGCAGGCACACCGCTGCTGTTTTTGCATAACACCACTGGCTTCATGGTGGGCACGCACTCCGAACAAAACGGCATCATCAAGCATGGGTCGAAAATGATTCAGGCTGTTGCCAACTGCCGCGTGCCTAAAGTCGCCGTGGTGATCGGCGGCTCCTACGGTGCCGGCAACTACGCCATGTGTGGTCGCGGCCTTGATCCCCGCTTCATCTTCGCCTGGCCCAACAGCCGAACCGCCGTTATGGGCCCAGCCCAGGCTGGCAAGGTGATGCGCATTGTTGCGGAAGACAAACAACGCCGCAGCGGCATAGAGCCCGATCCCAAAACCCTCGATTTCCTGGAGCAAGCCACTGCCAAAAAACTGGAAGATGGTTCAACAGCCCTGTTCGGTACAGCCCGCTTATGGGATGACGGCCTGATTGATCCACGGGATACCCGCAGAGTTGTGGCACTGGTACTCGACATGTTCCGGGAAGCCGATGCGCGCCAGCTCCGGCCCAACACCTTTGGCGTAGCGCGGCTCTGATCGGGCGCTAATCCAGACTGACGACATACTGGTAATCAAAAGATAGAAAACGTGCTTCAAACGAACGAAAGCACGAACCAAAAAACAGCAGGAGAATAACACCGTGAAATTTACAGCCGAACACGAAGCTCTGAGAAAAACCGTCCGCGATTTCGTGCAAAAGGAAATCAACCCACATTGCGACGAGTGGGAAGAAGCCGGCCACTTCCCCATTCGGGAAATATTCAAGAAATTGGGTGACCTTGGTCTTCTGGGTATTCAGAAGCCTGAGGAATACGGCGGCATGGGGCTGGATTACAGCTACAACCTGGTTGCCGCGGAAGAGCTGGGCATGGCCAACTGTGGCGGCGTGCCTCTGGCAATTGGTGTGCAGACCGACATGTGCACACCTGCAATCGCCCGCTTTGGCTCAGACGAACTGAAGCGCAGCTTTCTGGCTCCGGCCATTACCGGCGACATGATCGGCTGCATTGGCGTGAGTGAAGTAGGTGCTGGTTCTGACGTGGCTGGCCTGAAAACCACAGCCAAGAAAGACGGCGATGATTACATCATCAACGGCTCCAAAATGTGGATCACCAACAGCCCCCAGGCGGATTTCATTTGCTTGCTGGCCAACACCAGCGATGACAAACCGCACAAGAACAAATCACTGATCATCGTACCCATGAATTCCCCGGGCATTACCATGAGCCCGCACCTGAACAAGCTGGGTATGCGCTCCTCGGAAACTGCCCAGATCTTCTTTGACGATGTTCGTGTTCCCCAGCGTAACCGCATTGGCGCCGAGGGCACTGGCTTCATGATGCAGATGCTCCAGTTCCAGGAAGAACGCATGTGGGGCGCCGCCAACGTTATCAAAGCGTTGGAAAACTGCATCGACCAGACCATTGAATACTGCCGCGAGCGCAAAACCTTCGGAACGCCACTGATCGACAACCAGGTTATTCACTTCCGCCTGGCCGAGCTGCAGACAGAAGTAGAGGCCCTGCGCGCCCTGACGTACAAAGCCTGCGAGCTGCACATTGAAGGCAAAGAAGTAACCAAACTCGCCTCCATGGCCAAGCTGAAGGCCGGCCGCCTGGGCCGTGAAGTGACCGACAGCTGCCTGCAGTACTGGGGGGGCAACGGCTTCATGTGGGACAACCCGGCATCCCGTGCATTCCGTGATGTTCGTCTGGTGTCTATCGGCGGCGGTGCCGATGAAATCATGCTGGGAATCATTTGCAAATTTATGGGCACCTTGCCTGGCAAGCCCAAAGGCTGAATCACGGAGCACAGCTGGCACCCCGGCACGGCTGTTCAGGACACGCCCACAAGTACATCCTTGTAGGGCTTGAATCGGGCCATCCATGGCCCTCAACAGTCCTGAACAGCCGTGCCGGGCCGCCAGCTCCAGACATTCTTCTTGGAGTCGTTTTATGGAAACCTTGCCTCATTGCGAAACACTGCTTCTGGAAAAACAGGGGCCAGCCCTGCACGTCACCATCAACCGGCCAGACTGCCGCAACGCCATGAGCCTGCAAATGGTGGCAGAGTTGTCCACAATCTTTACTGAAGTAGAATCTGACACCAGCATCCGCGCCGTGGTCATCCGCGGTTCCGGCGGCCATTTCTGTGCTGGTGGCGACATCAAAGATTTGGCCGGCGCCCGCAGTCAGAAAACCGGCGAAGGCGAGGCTGATCCCTTCTATGTTCTGAACCGCGCCTTTGGGGCGATGATTCAGCAAGTGAACGAATCTTCCAAAGTCGTCATCGCCGTTACTGAAGGTGCGGTAATGGGCGGCGGCTTTGGTCTGGCCTGTGTATCCGATGTTGCTATTGCAGGACCCACAGCCAAATTCGGCATGCCGGAAACCTCCCTCGGCATCATCCCGGCGCAAATTGCCCCGTTTGTAGTAGAAAGAATCGGCCTTACCCAGGCCCGCCGGCTTTCCCTACTCGGCTTGAGAATCGGCGCTGAAGAAGCCTGCGCACTGGGCATTGTTCACCAGGTCGCATCATCAGACGTCGAGCTGGAAGACATGCTGGCTCACGCTATTGAGCGCGTTCGCAACTGTGCGCCAAACGCTACAGCTCAAACCAAAGCTCTGCTTCACCGGGTTGGGCACGAATCCATGAGCGGGTTACTCGACAGCGCGGCCGAAATGTTCGCCGCAGCCGTTAGAGGCGGTGAAGGCAACGAAGGCACTATGGCATTCATGCAGAAGCGTCCACCAGCTTGGGCAGACACGACCGAATGATGAGGGAGCGCTTGGGTGCGGGGGAGTTTTCAGAAAATGTAGAGGGCCATGGATGGCCCGAAACAAGCGCACATGGATGTGCTCGTAGCGGTTTTCTGAAAACTCCCCCGCACCCAAGCGCGAACTGGCACGAAATCAAGAGACCAGCACAATGCTAAAAAAGTTACTGATAGCCAACCGGGGCGAAATCGCAGTACGCGTTATTCGCACCGCCAAAGCCCTCGGATACCACACCGT
>Ga0209075_1000376_pt1 | contig 43345 bp, 41 predicted proteins | sample Stecom2011_FD_187523 | JGI IMG/M metagenome (GOLD analysis project Ga0209075, IMG submission 187523) | Agricultural soil microbial communities from Utah to study Nitrogen management - Steer compost 2011 (SPAdes) (version 2) | ecosystem: Environmental > Terrestrial > Soil > Agricultural land...
TATTTTTTGTTGGCTTTCTTTTCCTTTTTTTCATTGCGCTTTTCTTTCATTGTTTTTTCAGGCTTCTTTTTAGTCTCTTTTTTGGAGTCTTGGCCTTTAGACATAAATTGCTCCTTTAGCTTTGCTGGTAGGGTGTTAGATGGCTGCTAAGCATGGCGTATATAAAATATGACAGGTGTGTTCAATAGAGCAGTAGATATAGCTCAATCCGTTACAGATAGCACCATGCACATGTGCTTTCTTAGCTTATGCTCTGCTTAAAAGTAAAAGTAGCTGGTTACCCTAACGAAAAAGGCCCCATGTACCTTTGCACATGGGGCCTTTTTCTTTTTTTGGCAGGGATTATCTGCTGCCCTCTATCATCAGTTCAAAGTTAGGCGACGCCCAGCCTTGGCGTGAGTGTTTGGCCGTGTTTTTGTTGAGTGGCTCGCCACCGTAAATCACTTCTTCAGTACTACCGTACTGTAGCCAAGGCAGGGTGGGCCCAGCGTTGACTGGCGGCAGGCTGTAGTCACATACACCATGGGGGAAGATCTCTCTTACCTTTTCGGCAAAACCTGCCGGATCAGGAGTAATGGTGGTGGCTAGCGTTGTCAGGATCGAGGTAGGCAGTGAGGTGGGATCTTGTACGCCAGCCTCGAACAAGCCAGTTAGGTTATCTACCACGGAGGTGGGATTGGTGATAACGGATGGCAGCAAGCCTTTAATCAAGTTTGGAATAGAAGCTGGCTCAGAGGCTCCTTCGCTAAAGGTCTCGGCCAGCTGTTTAGCCAAGCCTGCTGGGTCAGTAATGGATAAGAACGGGGCCGTGGCGTAGTCATTAGGGTCCACTTCTTTTAGCTGGCACTTATTGGTTAGTGTGGTGATGTCCTCGCCAGCCATGGTACGCGGCGTACCAAACCGTGTTGTCACCACAGTGCCTTGCAGATCGGTAATTGGCTTTAACAACTGATCAAGGGGCTGGCTCAGTTGGCCTAAAGCACCGCTGAGGGCACCATTATCTGGCAGCTCCAACAGGTTCGAAATGTTGGTGATAGCTTCAATGCTTAAGCCACACACTTGATTGCTGCCTGTGTCGACTATTTGTCCAAGCTGGGCGGGTGCCGCTGGGATTTTCGACAGATCCAAATAGGGAATAATTGGGTTTGGATACAAAGCAGGGCCCACCACAGGAGGGATGTGCTCGTCGTCAAACAAGGACGATACCGATAGGCAGCGATCGCGTGCTTGCACAGGTTTGAAGGTGCGAATTTTTTCGCCCAGCGGCATTTCTTCCGCTGTCTTTTCCACGTTGCCTAGCCACTGGTCCATCACCAGCAAGGCTTGAGTGGTGTAAATGGTGTCACCAGCCACGGGGACAGGGCCAAACCAAATGACGTGGTTGTGGGAGTCCTCTTGCTCTTTTTCTAAACGAGCACGTAACTGCCAAGAGTGATAAGCATCGTGGGCCGCACCAGGATCGAGGCCGCGCAGATCAATAATGGGTACTTCGTTGAGGTTGTCTGCGCTGTTGATAGCACCAGTACGATAGGCAAATCGTAGTGCTTGGTCGTCTGCTTGGCTGCGCTCATCTTGCCGTTGGAAGTCTATGTCGAGGCCACCAATTTTTCGGTTGATGTCCAAAAACTTCTGTCCACTGATCAAGCCTTGCTGCAGAGCTTGCAGGCCATACTGCACGCCGACGTTATCAAAAGGTACGCCGGTAAAGCCGCGGCTCAGTAGCTCTTCTACGGGGCCCCATGCGTCGCTACTGCGCACACCAAACTGGTTGTGCATCCAGTCCACTAGGCCGCAACGTAAACCATCTGGATTGTTTTCTGCATGATAAAGAATGCTGGGGTCATCGATGCCACGGCATTTTTCTTGTGCAGGAAATGCCGCTGGGAAAAAAGCTGCATCGGAAGCAATGGGATTAATGGGCAGGTGGCCGTAGAAAGAAACCATGGGGACAGGACCAGGATCTGCTAGCAAGCTTTTCAGCATTAACGGTACGTCCATCGGATCTGATGGCAAGGTCCAGTCAAACTGCTGATTGAGCAGGTGGTAATCCGCAAACTGCACCGCGGTGGTCCAAACGTCGGGATAGGCGCACTGGACGATCAGCCCTTGATAAATGCCAGGGTAAGCATTGGCGACATGCAGCTGCATAATGGCGCCACCAGAACAGCCGGTGCCAATGGTGTAGCGCAAGGGGCCGTACTGCTCAATGATGTGCTCCTTAGCCATCACCAATGATTCGGCACCGGTGACCAAGTTTGCATTGTGACCAAGGTTAGCTTGGGCCGTAGACAGCGTGGCAAAACCGCGCAATAACGCCACCACGATACTGTTGCCCAGCTCCGTTGTCGGTGGGTTGCTCATGCCAAACTCCACGCCGACATTACTGCCGTGGTGGATCAGTAACTTTTGATTCCACTGAGGTTGTGGGCTCAGTGCTGTCCAAGGTTCGCTGGGATTAAACAGCGCCATGATTTGATAGCGATCGCGGTTAATTACCCCTTTTTCCACACGCACAATAAACGGCATGGTGACACCGGTTTCGGTGGTGATTTCAGCAATGTCTTTGTCTGCAGGAGGGTTGTCCAGATCGTAGTTTTCTAGCTCTTGGCCAGAAAAGCCTACCTTCAATAGGTCGATAGGCACATCAATCAAGTCTTCTGGGCCTTTGACCTTGCCGGACAGTGTTTTCATGTTGTCGATGAAAGAAGAAAAGGCATCTGCCGGTAAATACTTAAAGCTGTATTCCGGCGCCTGATTGCACTGTTCATCTTGCTTCACTGCATCATTAGTGCACTTCCATGGCTGCACTTGGGGGCCAGAAAATATTGGCCCGCCTTTAGAGTGATTGGTGATTTCTCTTTTCAGCACACTCTTGTCAGCCAGTGTGATCACCAGCTTGTTTGTACCAAAGTCTAAACTACTGATCAGCCCCGCTAAGCTGCCATCGTCTTGCTGGCTCAGCATCGGTGTGGCATCTACCTCATTAATGGTGAGGGTGGCGTTCTCTAGATTTTGCTCTTCATCGGCCACCACACGAATAAGGGCATCACCACCGCTGATTAAGTCAGCACGGTTGGAGAGCACTTGGATTTCGCCCCGACCTGCTACAGGCGGCGTGTTGGTGTCATCGGAGGGATCGTCCGTATCACCGGGATCTTGAGTGTCTACAGGAGTGCCTGTGGATGAAGAGTTGGATGAGCTACTGCCTCCACATGCGACTAACAGTCCTAATAGCATGGCGAGCAGGGCCATCTGAGTAAATCGGGTCATTTCAGCTTTCTCTGGTGACTGAGTTAACCCTGATTGTTGTGATTTGTAGTGTTTTCGTAAATGGGTCTAAAGTCCCATAAAGTGTCGAGCTGGGGTGTTGGTAGGTTTGTAGAGCTAGCCTGACTAATTAAGCAGCCCTCAAGACTGTACTGGCACGCCAGCGTTCAAGCGCAGCTGCAGTGAGTGGCTAGCGCAGGCGAACAATGGTTTCGCTTGGCTCAGACCAAGCTGCCTTAAGCGTTCAGCCATCGGGTGGTTAGACTCATCATGCACGTCCAACCGTAAGCTGCCGCCAAGCATGATCTTGGCACCACCGCGCGTGTTCACTAGCGCTCTTAGCAGTTTGTTATCAAGGACAGAGTAGAGGGGCAGGTCGAGTAACGGCCCCGGTATGGTTAAGCCCCCTTGCCCAGTGAAAGAGACGATCGGATGGCTTGCGGTGGGGTCTTTAACGCTGCCACTAAAGTGCCTGCCTTGAAGGTTGAAGCAGATCGGTGCAACAAACTTGGGCAATCCCCAGACCTCCTTTCCTGCCGCGCATGCCGCTGCTGTGGTGACAGGCAGGTCGACGATATAAAAGCCCATGGGATTTTTGTCTAACGGGCCAAGCAAGGTGAGTAAGGGAATGCGCGGTGTCGCCACTCCTTTGGGAGCAACCAGTATGGCCACACCGACTTCGTTATAGGGGCCAATAGCTGTATGGCGGTACTCATAAAATGAGATGCCCACCATAGCTTTGTTATTAGCGCAGCGAACCACGTCGAGTCGATCATCGGTCACCAGTGAACGTGCCCGCTCTATATCAATCAAATAAATGGCCATAAAAACAGAGTTGTCATAGTAGAGGATGGGGAGCTCGATATCGCCAACGCTGGTGCTGAAGTTGGCCAGTGGATATTGAAAAAAAACATCTTTCTCGTGAGGTAACTTTTTCATTTTTACACTCCAACCGTAGTGCTAATAGGGCCCAGTAATTGCGCCTGCCAATCTTCAATGACAGCCAGTCGATTAATTTGATTAGTGCCTTCAAAAATTCTGCTTAAGCGAACATCGCGAAGAATGCGTTCGACCCGATGACGATGTAGGGCGCCATGTTCTGCCAGTAGGTCCAGCGCCATTTCACAGACTTTTTGTGCACGATCTGTTGCATGAAACTTGCAGGCAGAGGCGTTCAATTGGCGTGGCTTCCAGCTGCTCCTAGCTTCCTGCCAAACCATGCCGCGAAGTGCACGAGTTTCAGCCGCCATGCTGGCGAGCTGCAGTTGTACTTCCTGGTAATGAATAAGGGGCTTTCCACCAAGCTGGTAGTGACGACTGAATGCAATGGCGCTTTCGCTGGCCGCCCGTGCCAGCCCTACTGCCATGGCCGCGACTGGGATTCTTGACGCATTGAGGGTGGCGCGATTAATGGTCCAGCCCTGACGCAAGCCACCCACTACGGCGTTATCGGCAACAAAAACATCATTGAACTCGAGCTCGGCAGCACCAGAGGCACGCATGCCCATTTTTAGTTCGGTACGAGTGACACGAAAGCCTGGGCTCGAACAGGTGACGTAAAAGCAGGTCCACGACTCCATGCCTTCACCTTCTAGCGCGGCAAAGACGGTCATGGATTGGGCCAGATCGCCGCCACTGATAAACACTTTACGGCCATTGAGTAGCCAGCCACCGACGGTACGTTTAGCAACCACACCAGGGCGATAGTGTTCAGCACCATGGCCCTCTTCAACATCGGAGCCCGCACCAGGTTCAGTGATGGCGAAAGCAATCAAATGAGGGTTACCCGCTAAGCACTGCCGATAGGCGGGCAGCAGGTGTTGGCGAATAGTCTTCAGACTGCCTGACAGGATTAGCGGCATTGCCCCTAAATGGTGAGCGGACAGTAACAACATCAGTCCGCCGCAGGCTCGGCTGAACTCTTCTATTACCAGCGCCGCTTGCATGGTGGGGGGGTAAAAGGCTGCCATGACAGGCATAGAGCCCCAAGGTTTGGGGAGAAAGTAACTGAGCCAGCCTTCTTTACCTGCCCGGACCAGCAGGTGCTGGGCCGCCGGGTGGAGGGTGCCAATAGCTGGGTGCTCGGCCAGATCCAGTTCAGCCGAAATAGGCATGATGTGGGTTTCTGCAAAAGCCTTGGCGCGTTGCCGAATGTGCCGTAATGGGCGAGCAAGCTGCAACGTGTCGTGCTGCCACAGGTCGCCCTGCGAGTAGCTAGATAAGCTACGCCCTAATAGGGGCAAATGATCAAACTGCCAGCGCGGAGACAGCGCCGATTGTAGCGGCACATGCCCATCAAGGTGGTCGGCAAGAGGTTGGCTATGGGTGTAGGTCATGACTCAACTCCATGGATTAGCAGGAGCAGGCTGGAGACTCCCCCGGATGCCAAGCGCAGCATGTTTTGATCTCGCACGTATTTCTCTGGGCCCGTGTCACGCATGTAGCCCATACCGCCGTGAATCTGGATAACTTGATGGCAGGCGTGCACGAGTAGATCGCTGCTGTTCAGTCGGATCGCGGCGGCGTCACTAACGGGGATGTGGTCAATGCTGCCTTGTAGTCCTCGCAGCGTATGTGTCACCTGTTTGATGGTAGAGCGAATCTCAGACAGCATGATTTGAACAGCGGCGTGCTCTTGAATTTTCGTGCCGCCTTGCACGCGCATTGCAGCAAACTCAATGGCTAGCTCACTGCTGCGATCAAGCACGCCTAGACCAATGGCAGTCAGTCCAAGCAGCTCCATTTTTAATAGGTTTTTGTAGAGCTTGCGGGAATCTTCTCTTGCTAGATTGGTGGTGATGCCTGTTGCTGCGCTGCTGTTTATAGCGGTGAAGAAATCCAGCTCATTCAAGCCATGGGCAATTTCACTGTTGATATCTAGCTGACCCTTATCAATCAACTGCCACTGAATGTTATCGCCCTTCCACAGTGGCCATAGCACCTGTTTGCAGTGAGCTGTTGTCCATAGGGTGCTGCCATGGCGCTGTCGGTCCAGCCAGTCTGAAAGTAGTACGGTGTCCTCATCGGCGAGCCTGCTGTGCCCGTTAAGCCACTTGCCCAAGCTGCTGCGGGCCAAGCCGTAATGGCCGGTAAGAGTTAAGGCGATGTCTGTTCCGTTAGTTGCGAGGCCAGTTGCTCGCAGCAGCCAGTGGGTGAGAGCTTTACGCTGTATGACCAAGGCTAAGGCGGCATTGGCTTTACCAATAAGACGTAACAGATCAAGGTTGAGCGTGCTGGTCTCAGCCACGTCAGCCCATAAACCCAGCGGCACTTCTTCAAGCGGAGCAATAATGCCCAAGGCTTCCAGCTCATTAGCCAAGCGGATTAATGTTTGGCCATCCATGGGCGTTTCATAGGGGGTCGTTTCAGGAATTACCTGCTGCTGAGCAAACTGCGCTACCCCATCGAGGAATATCTGCTGCTCTTCTTGGCTTAATATCATGCCGTGCCCTCTAAAACTCTTTTCAGGCGTCCTGCCAGAGCAAGTTAGCTCACTTATCCCGTTAAAAAGTATGTGGCGATCTGTCTATGGCAGGAATGTTGTTAGCGGCGTAAAGTTTTAGTATTCCGGCCAAACTGGTCCGTAACGCTGGCTAAGTACTGATGGGTGAGTGCTGATGGTGACCTCCTACCTGCGAGATTTAGGCAGCATTCGTCTGCTGGTTCAGTTTGGTTTGCGCCATGGCCTCACAGAACAGCAACTGTTAAGCCACTCTGGTTTATGTCGAGAGCAGCTGGGCGATTCACTTGCTGAGATTGAACCCACGCAAGAGATTGCAGTCATTGAGAACCTAGTGACGCTACTTGGCGATGAGCCTTTGTTGGGTATGCGGGTGGGCTGGGAATATAGCCTGACTGTCTATGGTCAGTGGAGTTTTGCTTTGCTGTGCAGCAGTACCGTAGAAGAGGCACTAGAGCAGGCCCTGCGCTTTCTACCACTGACCTACGCTTTTTGCTCTATTACGGTGCGGCGTTTAAACGGGCAGATGGCGGTCTTGTTTGCTGACCCTATCGTGCCAAAGAGGATCAAGCCTTTTGTCATTCAGCGTGACATGGCCGCAGCGGCTAAATTGATCAAAACCTTATTGGGTGATGAGCGAAAAATTGAACGTTTTATGTATGCCGGTGAGAAGCCTCACGCACCGGCATTGAGCCTGCCAAAGGATTGGGATCTAGAGATGGAGTTTGGCAGTGCATTGAATGCACTGATATTTGATGCGACGTATTTGGCCGCTCCTATGCCCTTGGCCAATCCACTGACAGCCGCGGCCTGTGAGCGTTACTGCAGTGAGATGATCGAGCGGCGCAGTATGAAGCAGGACACTGCTGCCACCGTACGCATGTATCTGCACGCATACAGAGATGACGGCATGCTTGATCTGCCAACACTTGCCGAGAAACTGCATATGAGCGATCGGGCGCTGCGCCGTCACTTGCAAGAAGAGGGCTCCAGCTTTAGGGAAATTCTTGGTGAAGTTCGTCGGCAGTTGGCAGCAGATATGCTCAGCAGTGGTAACCATTCCATGGCACACATTGCCGCTACCCTTGGCTACAGCGATCAATCATCTTTCTCGCAAGCCTATAAGCGCTGGCATGGTGTCGCACCCAGCGCTGTACGCTATAAACGGGAGTAGCGGTAGCGCTGTTACTTGCCCGACTCTATCGCTTTGACCTGTGACGACAGCACACGGCTCAAAATGCGCATAGCGATTTCGTAGGGCAGCGAGAATTTTCGCATAAACCAGTAGCCCACCCGTATGTCTGTGGAAGTGAATACCATGTAACGGTTTTTGCGCACGCCTTTAAGGATGCAGCGCGCTGCTTTTTCAGGGGTGACAGCATGCTTTTGAAAGCGCGCCAGTAACGCTTTGGCGCGTGGGTGGTGACGGTCTACACCGACCACATTGATGGTTTCCACCAGGCCCGTATTCACGGCCCCAGGGCACACTAGGCTGACGCCAATGTTATGTTGGCGCAGGTCAAAACGTAGCACTTCGCTGATACCGCGCAAGCCAAACTTAGTGGCGCTGTAGGCAGCATGCCAAGGTAGGCCAAACAGCCCGGCAGCGGATGAAACGTTAACAATATGGCCGCCTTGTCCTGCCTCGATCATCTTCGGAACAAAGCATTCAAGCACATGGATAGGGCCCATCAGGTTGATTTCTATCAACTGACGCCAGTGTTCATGACGCAGATTCTCAATGGTGCCCCAGGTAGAAATACCGGCAATGTTCATCACCATGTCCATCGCACCGTATTGCTCATGCAGGGTGTCAGCAAGGCCTTGCACCGTTTTATAGTCAGCAATATCGGCGGCAAAAACACCTAGGATGCGTGCACCCAGTGCTTGCGCTTGCTGGGCTGTGTCCGCCAAGGCTTCAGCATTAATGTCAGTGAGCGCCAGCGCGGCCCCTTCGCTAGCGAGTGCGAGTGCAGTGGCACGACCAATACCGCTGGCAGCACCGGTGATAAAGCAGCGTTTGTCACGGAAGTTTTTCATAGTAGGGTCACTGTTTTAAGAATGGATTTGGTCGACATATTGAGCAGTATGGTGTCATAGCAGAGGATGTCTTGTGGTGGCGTATCTTGCCTAGCATGGTTGCATTTTCGGACATGCTGACACGGATGGCGTTAAATGTGACATTCTAAACACTGATCAAAGTGGCCACTTAAGCAGACCTATGAGCCAACAGAATAAAACCGATAACTGGATATCAGCCCGCCATCTACAGCATTTTATTGCTCGTGGTGAAGCGGCCGGTTTTGACGTGGATGCGCTGCTGCATGAGTCCGGTATTGCTCCAGGGCTGCTGAGCGATGAGGAAGGCTTGGTACCGGTGGCCTTGATTGAAGCCACCTTGGAAAGTATGGCGCAACAAAAACGCAGTCAGCTATTTGGTTTGCAGCTGGCGCTGGATATTCCACCGGCCACCTTTGGGGTGTTGGGGCTGCTGACCCAGTCTTGTCCAACCTTTGGTGATGTCCTGACGGTGGTGACCCGTTACAACGGCTTGCTCAGTAATATTGGCCATACCTCGGTGCACTATTCGCCAGGCCGAGTGCATGTACGCTGGCAGTGTCTGGCCGGCGGTGCACGCTTTCGTCAGCACGCCACTGAGTATGTGCTAGCCAGCTTTGTTGTGCTCGGCCGCGCGCTGTTACGCAATGGCCAGCTCGACCCTGAGCAGGTTAGGTTTGCTCACTCTGCCCCCAGCCATGCCGCAATGATGTCTGAATACCAATCTGCGTTTCGCTGCCCAGTATATTTTGATACGCCGCAAAACGAGGTCATTTTGTCCCGTGAATTACTCGATGCACCGCTGCATCACGCCGATAGCGCATTGCGGCACACGTTGCAGCGCTATGCCGATGAGCTGTTAGAGCGTCGTCACCAGCCTGCTTTGATGAGTGATGAGGTCAGCCGTTTAATCGCGTCTTTATTTGAGTTGGGTACGGCAGGGGCTGAGGCTGTAGCAGCGCAGCTGGGCATCAGTGTAAGGCATCTATATAGAAAGCTATCTGAGGAAGGTGTCACTTATAAGGTGCTGCTGGATCGAGTGCGCCTTGAGAAAGCCAAGCAACGCCTAGGGGATAGCAACGACACTATGGAAGTGCTGGCGGAAGCGCTGGGGTTTCAGTCAAGGCAGACGTTTATGCGCTGGTTTAAGTCCGCTACCGAAATAACGCCGGGGCAATACCGGCTTACGCAGCAAGCGGTTAGTAATACGATAACGGGTGAACAAAAACATGAATGATAAACAGGACCGTTTGTACCCTGAGGGCGGTTGGGCGGTAGCGCCGGGTGTGCGTCTTGCCGTGCCTTCGGCGCGTGATAGAGGACTGCTCTTTCGTGGCATATCTCGGCTGTCAGGCCTGATGGGCCGGCCCCAGCTACCCAATATTTTCCCGATCTTTAATATCAATCGGCGGCTGTTTTGGGCTTGGTTGTTTTTTGCCTCTCGGCTGATGCCATTTGGACGTTTGCCGGCCCAGTTACGTGAAAAAATCATCCTGCGGGTGGCTTGGAACTGTCGTAGTCGCTACGAATGGGCACAGCATTTGGAGATTGCTCAGAGTGTTGGCGTCAGTGATGCGGACATTCTGACGCTGACACGCCCTGCAACGGAAGTGGCGGATGGCTATCTGGCGGCGCTGCTGACGGCCTGCGATAGCATTTGCAGCAAGCAGCCAGTGGATGAACCGACCTGGCAGCAGCTTGCTGGCCAGCACAGTGAAAAAGAGCTGATTGAGATCTTAGTGCTGATCGGTCATTACGAAATGGTGGCGGGGTTGCTGATCAATGCCGCGGTGCCGTTAGAGCAGAGCATTGAGCACAACTTTCGCCGCTTTCAAGACAAAATGGTTGGCTGAGCAGCATCTGGGTAGGCGCGCTCGTAGTGCGCTGAGGCCAGAGCGTACAGCTCGGTGTTGATCAGGTCGTACAGCTCTCGCGGGGTTCGACCCTGTGCTTGAGGGCGCAGCTGTAACCCAAAGGCCGCCCAGTCTAGCGGCCGCGGGCCAGCAGCCTTGAGCAGCTCTGGCAGCCAGCCTGGCGGCGACAGCTCAGACTGCAGACGTAGATTCTGGTAGCTCATTTGCTGGCGTAGCAGCGCAGCGTCGAGCACTTCAATGTAGTTATCCACGACCAGACACAGCAGCTGATCCAGCCGTTGCCATACGGTCAGTTTTTCGCTGTCTTGGTAGCGGTTCCAGTTCACCACCTCATGCAGAAAGCGTTTGCAGCCACGGCAGACAAAGTCGCCGAAGGTGGTCGAACATACGCCAATACAGGGGGTGCCAACGGGTTTTAGTCTCATTGTCTGCTTTTTGTTCCTTCTGGACTTTGCTGATATTCAATGATTGTCAGCCATTGAGTCGAGTGGGTAAATGGGTGATAGTACGCTTCTGACCGTGCGCAGCCGTGGTCCATAAAAATAAAGTTGGAGAGAACAGCATGTTAGCCCGTTTCCTTACCTGCCTTTCGGTATGTCTGCTGCTTTTGTTGTCTGGCTGTATGGGTGTCAAGATTGGTGTACCAACCACCAGTGGTGCCTTTCTTTCTGCCGCCGAAGGCAAGTTATTTGAGCCGCTGGATACCTTGGATCCGCGTAATGCGATGATCTACATCTATCGACCGGTTAATCAGTGGGGTTATGAAGAACTACAGGCGCCCACCTTCTTTATTGATAGCACGCAAATCTTTGGCTTGAAGAGTGGCGCGTACTCTTGGCTAGAAGTGCATGGTGGTCGTTATGATTTTTATGCCCGTCGACCACTGGGTGTTTTGTTTTTGAAAACAATTTTTGAAACGCCCATTGAGCTAGAAGGTGGCAAGGTTTATTACTTCCGCTACTCGGAAGATAAGCCGCTGTTACTGGAAGAGCTGGTGGTCGATGCAGATCAGTACATTCAGGCAGGGCCGCTACAACAAGTGCCAGAAGGCATTGCCCTGCGCGAGCTGAAGGTTCTGCGTCTTGATGAGGTTGGCTTGTATTACGGTGGTGAGACTTATAAAGAGCCTCGCTGGGCACCGTTCTTTACCTTCCCTGACGAGAAGCCTAAAGCCGATAAGGAAGGCCGCTCTGTCGCTAAGAACTAAACGCAAAAGCAAACATTAAAAAAGGGGCCAGTGGCCCCTTTTTTAATGTTTGCTGGATCAGTTTTCTGTGTAGCGTTTCTTCGTTAATAACAGTGTTTTCCACTGTTCTACATACTCGGGCAATGCCGGCGTTTGCAGGTTCATGCCGGTCATTTCCTGCACTGCCTGTGGGCTGATGGGTTTGCCTCCGTACTGGTGAACCACTCGCAGCAAAGCATGCGTGTGCAGTTTATTTTGTGACATGAAGCGCTGATCGAAATATAAATACTTTTCGTCCCAGCCCAGTATTCGTGTTTCTAAAGAAAACTGTTGGTAGGGACGCAGCTCGCGCACGTAGGCAATTTCTATATTCGCGACCACAGCGTTGCAACGAGCTTGCAGGAGTTTATCCAGCAGCCCGGTGGAGACAGCATGTTCAAGTCGAGCCCGATCCATGAACTTGAGATACTTAGCGTTATTCAAGTGCATGTTCAGATCAATATCGAACAGCCCCACGCGAAACTCCATGGAGACCGTGTCGAATAGGTTGTGTGTCGGTGGCCTTTTACGCCGTAGTGCAGCACTGATCATTTCCAGCATTGCTTCCCCCCTGATTGTCGGAGCAATGACTTTCAAGCGTCAGAGTATAAGAAGCTCGCCTGATTATATCCATGATCAATTCGTAGCATGGCCCAGTTGGAGGGTTTGCTGCTGTCGCTTTAACCAAGGTTGCAGTTTGGCAAGTGAGCGGAGTGACTCTCAGTGTCCATTCCTGAGCGTTTTGGTAATAGACGTTGGCCAGAGGGGCATTGCTATACTCCGGCCCTCATGACTATTTAGACGAAGCGGGAGTCAGCATGGATATCAGTCAAGTTGTAGCGATTATTACCGGTGGGGCATCAGGCCTAGGCCATGCCACGGCACAGGCGATCACCACCCGTGGTGGCAAGGTTATGATTTTGGATCGTGACGCGAAGCGGGCGGCCGAGGTTGTCGCTGAGCTTGGCGCCAATGCCGACTTTGTTGAAACTGACGTTACGCAAGAAGATTCAGTTAAGGCGGCCATCGATCGCACCGTGGAAAAGTTTGGTGCTATCCACGTTTGTGTGAACTGTGCCGGTGTTGGCTCGGCGATGAAAACCGTAGGCCGAGAAAACAAGCCGCACGATTTAGGTGTGTTTGAAACCGTAGTAAAGATTAACCTGATTGGTACCTTCAACGTGCTGCGCTTGGCTGCTGCGGCCATGGCCAACAATGAAGGTAAGGATGACGCTGAGCGTGGTGTGATCATTAATACGGCTTCCGTTGCCGCTTTTGACGGTCAAGTTGGCCAGGTCGCTTACGCCGCCACCAAAGGTGGTGTGGTTGGCATGACCCTGCCGATTGCCCGTGATCTGGCTTCGTTAGGCATTCGCTGCAACACCATTGCACCGGGTATCTTCAATACTCCGCTGATGAATGCGGCGCCAGACAAGGTCAAGCAGCCATTGATCGACATGACCCAGTTTCCTAAGCGCTTAGGCTATCCATCAGAGTACGCTGAGCTGGTCTGCCATATGATCGAAAACCGTTTCCTCAACGGCGAGACGATCCGTATCGACGGCGCCATCCGGATGCAGCCAAGATAGCCATATCTTGCTGATATAAAAGGCTTTTTTATAAATGTCGGGGCGTATGCCTCGGCATTTTTTTTGCCGATATTAATTTGTCACAATTTCGATATGCCCAGTTGTTACTTCTACGACTCGCTTATTGCTATGGTCATTTCTAGTTGTTGTTTTACCCGACAACTCGCCACTGATGGTGGTGCCCAGACTGTTAGCAGAAGAGGGTTTGTCATGCTGATCAAATATTTGAACGATCTCGACCGGGCTGTCCAGCGCGCTCGCCAGACTCTGGATAATGAGTCTATTGGTCGTTGTATGGATTGCGTGGCGGTACTACAGGACTATCTGGCCGACCAGATGGAGCCGGTGCAACGCAAGGGCTTTGAAATCATGGAACATTTGCTGCCAGACGATTTCGATCTATGGGCATCAAAATGGCTGTCGGTACGTCGTAGCTATGTACCAATGTCACGGGCGTCCGGCGCGCTGTAGCGCTAGAGCCACACGTTTTTCTTCTGGGAATAGGTCCTGCTGATGACTCGGCAGGGCATCCCTAAGTCGCAGCCCAATCCCCAATAACCGAATCGCTCCCGGACGTCGTTGCCACTGGGAGCGAATTAGGTTTTCAAACACTTCTCGCTCCGCTGCCCCGCCAGGGATCTCACAGGTGGCGCTGCTAAAGTCGTCATAACGCACTTTGATATACAAACCGTTGACCAAGTAATGGTTGTCTAACCGGGCAAAACGTCGCGCCAAACCCTCTTCTAGAGCAGCTAGGGCGGCCAGCCATTGCGGCAGTGTCGGTAGGTTTTCATTGAAGGTGCGCTCCACGCTGACGGATTTGCGCCGTCGACTACTCTGTACTGGGCGCTCATCTTGACCACGACATAAATGCCACAAACGCTCGCCAAAGCTGCCAAAGTGTTGTCCTAACTCAAGCCGTGATAGTGCTTGCAGATCAGCGCAGTGACGCAGGCCAAGCTGATGCATTTTTTCCGCAGTGACGCGGCCCACACCGGATATTTTTTCAATCGGCAAAGTGGCGATAAAGGTACTGATATCTTGCGGGCGGATCACAAACAGGCCATCGGGTTTGCGCCAGTCACTGGCGATTTTGGCGAGAAACTTATTCGGTGCCACTCCAGCAGAGACGGTAATACCCACCTCCTTGTGTATTTGTTGACGCAGTGCTTGAGCGATCTTAGTGGCACTGTTTTGCAGTTGCTCGCAGTCACTGACATCGAGAAAGGCTTCATCCAGCGATAAGGGTTCGATGTGCTCGGTAAAGCGTTTAAAAATACCGTGGATTTGCTCTGAGACGCGCCGGTATTTGTCAAAGTCTGGTTTGAGAATGACCAGATCAGGGCATAATCTGAGTGCTCGAGAAGACGGCATGGCAGAATGCACACCATCACGGCGCGCTTCGTAGTTACAGGTGGCAATCACGCCACGACGACCAGGATCGCCGCCAACAGCCACGGGGCGGCCGCGCAACGAAGGGTTGTCACGCACCTCGACCGCTGCGTAAAAACAGTCGCAGTCGATATGAATAATTTTTCGTGATGGTGTCATAGCCATGCTTTGGCTAGCCTTGTCGGCAAGCTGGGTGGTAAAGCATAGCAGGGAGTAGTGAATGAATCTGATTCCGCGTCGTTCGGCGGTGTTAATCGTCGGTGCGGGGCCCACCGGTTTGGCGTTGGCGATTCGCCTGCGTCAGCTTGGGGTTGATTGTTTGGTGATCGATCGTCTAGCAGAGCCGATGCCATGGTCACGGGCGCTCGGGCTGCATGCTCGGACGTTGGAAATATTTCACGCTCTGGGTGTGCTGACAGCGGTAAAACAGCGTAGCGCCACACTGACCAAGGTGATGATCCATAACAACAAAGGGCCCTTATTGGCCCTTGATCTGACGACCTTAGATGCCCCTTTCCCTTGGGTGCTGTCCTGTCCGCAAGCGCAGGTAGAAGAGGTTTTAGCCGAGCGCTTTGCGGAGCTGGGCGGACGCATTTTGCGCGGTGCAGAACTGCTCTCTTTTGTGCAGCAGGCTGGAACAGTTGCTGCGCAGCTACAGATAGATGGCGAGCGGCATCAGTTGCAGTGTGAGCTGCTAGTAGGCTGCGATGGGGCACACTCACAGGTACGTGAACAGCTGGCTGTGAGCTTTGCAGGGGTGACACAAAAAGATCACTTTTTGATTGCTGACCTGCCTATTGATTGGTCGCTAGAGAGCACCAGCTCGCATGGTTTTTTATTGTCGCAGGGCAGTTTGATCGCCTTGCCGATGCCTGACTGCTGGCGCTTGGTGATTAATCAGGCAGCGTCTGAAGATAGCGAGGGAGAGGTGACGCTGGCACCGTTTCGTGATCGCCTCACCGCTGCCTTAGGCGAGTGTCCTGAGCTGGGTGAGCCGCGCTGGCTAACTCGCTTTAGCATTCATCGTCGCTTGGCGGGCAGCTATCGGCAGAACCGCGTGTTACTGGCCGGAGATGCGTGTCATATCCAAAGCCCACTCGGTGCTCAGGGTATGAATACCGGTATCGGTGATGCTTTTAATTTGTCTTGGAAGTTGGCGCTATTTTTGCGCGGTATTGGCGGTGGTCGTTTGCTTGACAGCTACGAGCGTGAACGTCGGCCAATAGCCAGAAACATGCTCTATTCCGTCGATGCCTTGTCTCGCGCCTCATTTTCTCGCAGCCCGGTGCTGCGCTTTGGCCGCGACTGGGTGCTGCGTTTATTGAATCGTTATCCACGTCGTGCTGCGGGCTTGCTGCGTCGTGTCAGCCAGTTAGACATTGCCTATCGAGACTCGCCCATGGTGAGGCAAGGGCCAAGCTACTGGCCCAAGGACAAGCTCGGACCGCTGCCAGGAGAACGCATACCGGATGTGCGCTTACAAAGTCGTGACGGACCGGTGGCGCTGGTGGATCTATTGCAGGACCCGCGCCATTACTTACTGATCCAGCTAGAAGTTGAGCCGGATGCGGCGCAAGTGCTGACAGCTTATGCACTGGCGGATCGTATACCGACAGAATTTGGTGACTGGGTAAGCACCATTATCGTCAGAGGGGCCGAGCCCAGCGATAGTCTGCGTGAGTTGTCTGAGTTTGATGTTTCGTTAATGCGCGATCAGGACGGTGCCTTTGCTGCCCGCTTTGGCCCCGGCTCAGGGTTATGGCTGATGCGTCCGGATGGCCACTTAGGGTACCGAGCCACACTGGCAGACGGTGATCAGTTGATTGATTGGTTACGCCAATTTCGGCGCCGATAAAGAAGCAGTAAGGGAAACAGCCAGCCAGCGCCACTGCTTGGGTTAAACCCTTGCAGCTTGAGGCTGAGCGTCTGACTGGTGTCGCCTGGGTTGATATCACCGTTACTGGTTTGCAGGGACAGTGGCACGGAGAAAGTACCCGAGCCTTGCAGGCTAATGTCAAAGGATCTGCTGCTGTCGGCCGTTAGGGTGCCAATTGGGCAAGATAATTGCTCGGCGCCAAGCGCGCTGCAGCCAGATAGAGGTGCTGCGCTCAGACCGGCAGGCAGCGTGATAATGAGCTGTGCACCAGTGACGTCATTGATAGTCGATACGTTGCTCGCCGTGACCCTGACACTGGCCTGACCCTTCTGGTTAGAAATAACCGCAGTCTCTAACTTTGGATCTGGCAACAAAGTGATGTGGGTAGTGGCGCTGATGCGGTTATTGGCAATACGGTAATCATCACGATCGGCGTCATAGGCGTGCACGTTAACTTGCATGCCTTGGTCATCGGCGCCCAACCAAGAGGCAGAAAAAACAAGCTTCGATGTCTGCCTAGGTTGCATAGGAGATGCCGGAGTACAGCGCCAACCATCAACAATGGCAACACAGCCGTGATCGCTTGGCGGCGTGAGTGTCGTGTTGGCGGCACTGACCTCCACTACTGCCGCGCTGACAGGGTTAAGCCGGCTGTTGTTGGTGAGTCCAGCGGTGAAGTTGAAACTCTGTTGGGGCAGGGCAGTGTTGGGCAGCTCCAGTAGCGCACTCACATCTACCAAGCCATCGCCAGAGTTCTGAGTGGTGTTTTCTAGCCATGACTCAAAGTTAGTTAAGCGTGTGTAGATACCGGGTCGGCTAGCACTGTTGCAGCTTGTTGAGCCGAAGCTGGTGATGCCAAGCAACCAGTGATGCTTGCTACGAAAAGAAGACAGCTGGGTGTTTTTAGGCAGCATTAACGGACCGCCACTGTCTCCAAAACAAGAGTCTTGGCCAAAAGGGCTGCTGGCGCCCGGTTGCGGCTCCCATGCACAAATCATATTTTCACTGAGCCCACCCCAAGCCTTGTGGCATTTTTTCTGGCTAAAGGGCAGGTAATCTAAACGTACACTTTGTAAGTATGCAGGCGCGTTGCCACCACCGGCATTGTTTGGATTAAAGTCGCCATCGTCATAGATGCCCCAGCCAATAATCTGCACTACGTCATCCAGCAAGGTGGAGTTTTCTAGCTGCACCATAAGAGGTGCGTCGGCGACGCTGATGGTTTCAAAAAGCACTTTGCTGTCGAGCTTAATCAAGATGATATCGCTATCGTCGCTGCCGTCAGCAACACCGTACTGTGGGTGGGCAATCAGCTGGCTGACGAAGTGCTCGGGTAACTCGCTTAAATCAGGACTGTTCAGGCGAATAATTAATTCTTCGGCCTGCGGTGAGTAGCTGGAAGGGATGCCGCCATTATTGGCAGAGGTAAAGCAGTGCGCCGCACTAACGACCCAGCCTGGTGCGATGAGGCTGCCACCACAGAAGGGCTCAGGGTCATACATATTGTCGCCTGGCTCATAGTTGTGTAACCCCGCCATCCAAGGATAACTTTCTGTGGCATTACCACCGCCGACAATTTTCGTTGTCGGTGCTGCTGCCAAGCACAAGCTTGTTAGTGCTAGCAGCAACCATGGCCAGTGGTTTTTTCCCATGGCGAAATCCTTCTCGGCAAAGAGCGGTACGTTTTAGGACAACGTCGGTGCATGCACCATCCAGTGACCGTCACTTTCGGTAGCTCGCTGTAGCTGCAGCTGCAAATGTTGTAGCACTGCCTCAAGGCTGTGGGAGCTGCTAGTGACGGCGCTTAATACGGCGTAAAAATCGCTGCCGTTTTGGCGCAAGTCAGTGAGCAGGTTTTCCGCTGCAGTGATGGTAGTGCAGGGGAGCATCAGCGCTAAGGTGCGCTCCCCGTAGCGGGCTGCCACATCACTGCGGCGCAGGCGCTGTGACAGAGACTCGGCCATGTCTGCCAAGGACTGGTTGGCACCGGTATGGACCAACACCAGCGTCAGAGGCGAGGCCAGTCGGTCGTGCAGCGGCAGCAGCCAACCCGCGGTAGAGATCAGTGCTTGGTGGCTAATCAGACCGGTTTGGGGGTCGCGCCAGGTGGCCTCACGGGCAAGCCGCTCATGGGCTTGGTTGCGATATAGCAAAATGCCGGCATAGAGCGCGCAGGCCAGCATGATGGTGCCAGCAAACCACATCGCAGATAGGTCAGCGCCAACGCGACGCTCACCTAGACTGATCAGGGCGGCCACCGCTGCGGCACTAAGCAGCAACAGCAGGTTGAAGCGTTTTGGTCCATGCAGCAGGCCGCCACTGAGGACAAAGACGAGAAACAGCAGCAGTGTTGGCGGCATGGGTGAGGGGTCTAGCCAAACAGACAGCATGATAGCGATGACGTCCAGCAACACCCCACCGACTTCAGCGAGTGTGGCGCCGCGCCAAATTAAAACTCCATGTAGCACGACGTAACTAGCCAGCATCGCTGCGGAGAGCCATGAGCCAACATCGACACCACCTTTATAGAGGTAGAAAAAGGTAATCGCGGCGAATATCAATCGGGCACTGCTGCGCACCAGCATGAGGGCATTGTCAGTGGCAAGACGGTCAGAAAATCGCATGTTATTAGTGCTCCTTGTCGCTGCTTAGTTTAACCCGACTGCCGGTTCGGGTAACCGCATCCAGAGCAGATAATTGTTGCCAATTCGGTTGCTTTTTCAATTTTTCTCACAGGTTGCTGGAGGAATGAGCAAATTACGGTTGGCCAGCGAGCAGTTGCTGCTTCAGACGCTCAGAATAAGGCTTAGGACCAAACCAAATCTGCAGGTAGGCCTGAGCAAAATCATGGCCTTTTTCGCGCACCAGTAACTCGTTGTTAAACAGTAGCTCCAGTGTACCGTCACTGAGGTAGCGCAGCTGGTAATGGTCGCCATCAACGGTATCGCGGTAGTGACTATTGAAGGCGTGTAGGCGTGCTTTCAAGGCGGCAAAGGTAGCACTGCTGACATTACGCTCAAACATGGCGTTAGCAGAGCGATTAAATGCATTGCCAGGTACTTTCCGATGGTAGGTAAACTCTAGCTGCAGCGGGGCAGACAGCATGGCGTCATTATTATTGCAGTCGTTGCGCCACAGAGAGGCAGTGGCCACATCAATAAAGCGCAGTGCCTGAACAGGAGCTTCGCTACACGCCGTCATATTGGTTTGGGCTGCGACAATGCCGACTTGGGTGACGAGCAGCAGCAAGGCAAGACACTTTTTCATAGTCGATTACGCGTCCAGCGGACCAAGCCTCCAATAACGGGGATATGCACCATCACACCTTCGCTGCTATCCCAGTAGTCCTGATGGAGTACTACCTTACCGTGCCGATCAAAGCGCAGATGGCTCATGCCCATGGTGTTGGCACGCATGGTTTTACCTAGCGCTTTAGCACGAGTTTGCATGCGCCAGTTGAGCCACACATCGTTGCCATCAACTAACACATGCTTGATCTCCACCTCTATTTTTTCAACCCGCTCGCTGGTGCTCACTAGGTAATCACGCAGGGCTTCTCGCTCAGTAAAGACATGTAGCGTATCGCCAAAAAACAATGTCTCGGCGTAGACCTCCGTTATTCTGCTAGCCAGTTCTGGACCCTTTAAGTCGCCATACAGAGCGATAAAGTGATCTGCTATTTCGGGGCCAGCAGGAGGACTACCAGGCAGTCGCTGCATGGCTTCCTCATAGGCGATTAAGTTACTGTTTTGGTAACGTTCTGAGCAGCCCATCAGTAGGGCTGTGCTGGCAATAAAAAAAAGGCCGATTAACACTTTCATGGGCAGGTCATCCTGAGTTTATCTGTGCTCAGGATGGCGCAGTCTCCATCAAGTAGACGTGAAGCAAGCAGCTAGAGAGTAAGCTGGTGTAGCCAGCGGCCCGTCACAGTGGTTTCACAGCCATCTGCTTAATATCGCCGGATGAAAATACACAGCACGCTAGCGCCAGTTGTAGGCAATGTCGTTTTGTTCCAGCTGCTCTGGTTTGCTGCAGTACTGGGTGCGGCAGCGGGCCTTGCTTGGCCGGCACCATTGGCATTGGTGGCTTTGCTTGGTTGGGCTTGGTTATGTGGCAGCAATCTACATGCTGACTTGCGCTTGCTACTGATCGGTGTGATCGGTGGCGTGTTATTTGAGCTGTTGCTATTAGCTGCGGGCCTGATTCGTTATCAATTGCAGTCTTGGCAGTACCTGCCTCCTGTGTGGATTATTTGTTTGTGGGCTGGGTTTGCGCATAGTTTTCTGTATTCATTGGCATGGCTGCGCCAGCACTTAGCATTGGCAATGTTGTTGGGTGCTATTGGTAGCGCCACATCTATGTACGCAGGGTTGCGTTTTGGTGCGGCTGAACCACTTCGAGGGATGGCACCGTTGCTGATTTTTTATGGCGCTGGCTGGAGTCTGTTAACACCTTGGCTTGCTTGGCAGGCACGCTGGCGAGTACAGCCACCACCGGTGCTGTCTACGCAGATACAGCCTACGGAGATAAAGCCATGAGCGCGTTGTTGATTAGTGCGGTGTTTTTATTGCTGCTCTGTTTGCTGGGCTGGTGGCGCCAGACGATCACAAAAAATGCCGGTTATGCTGATTTAATCTGGAGCTTAGGTGTTGGCATTAGCGCATTATTCTATTTGTCATTGGGCTCCGGCGACATCGGGCATCGGTTACTTGCTGCACTCTTAATTGGGGTTTGGTCTGTACGACTTGGTGGTCATATTTGGCGGCGCTTATACGGTGCTGAAGAAGAGGGCCGCTATCGCGCCATGCGTGACTATTTTGGTGCCAAGATAAATGTCTTTCATTTTTTCTTCTTTTTCTCACAAGGTTTGCTGGCGTGGTTGTTTGCCCTGCCACACTGGTTCCTGTCTGGTCATCCTGGGGGCAGTACGGCATGGCTCTGGCTGGGCTTTTCTATCGGGATGGTGGCCTTGTTGGGTGAGGCAATAGCAGACCATCAGTTGGATAAATTTCGCCGGCAGGCTGCCAATCAAGGCATAACCTGCCGTCAGGGATTATGGCGCTACTCACGTCATCCTAATTATTTTTTTGAATGGCTACATTGGTTTAGCTACCCACTGATGGCGATCGGTATGGCAGGTGCGGGTTGGTTATGGCTGGCACCGGTGGTGATGTTCTTATTTCTTTGGTTTGTGACCGGCATTCCCTATACCGAGCTACAGGCGTTGAAGAGTCGTGGTGAGGATTACCGTGACTATCAGCGTAGCACCAGTGTATTTATTCCATGGAGAACCAAGTCATGATGATGGCTCTTGCCGAGCATCGTATTGCTCCAGACAGTCTGATCCGTTTTGCTATACGACGATTGCTCAAGCAGCGCTTAGCCAGTGAGTATGGTGGCGCCCATGCAGGGATTGGGTGGCAACAGCAAGCATCTATCGAGCAACATAAAGCTGCCCTGATAAAACAACTGACTGATGGCCCTATTGCCGTGGCCCAGCAGCAAGCTAACCAGCAGCACTATGAGGTGCCCGGGCAGTTTTATCAGTTAGCACTAGGGCCACATTTAAAATACAGCAGTGGCTATTGGGGCGAGGGGGTGCGTACGCTGGCTGAGGCAGAAGCGGCCATGTTGGCGCTCACCTGTAAACGAGCCGACCTGCAAGAAGGTCAGCGGGTGCTAGAGCTGGGCTGTGGTTGGGGCTCATTATCCTTATGGATGGCAGAGCATTACCCGCAAAGCTCGTTTGTGTCAGTGTCCAATTCTGCCTCACAGCGCGAATGGATTGAGCAGCAGGCGCAGGAACGTGGCTTAAAAAATCTGACAGTAATTACTGCGGATATCACTTCTTTTTCTACGCAAGAAAAGTTTGATCGCATCGTTTCGGTAGAAATGTTTGAGCATATGCGTAATCACCGTGCATTGATGCAGCGTATTCATGCTTGGTTGAAGCCTGGTGGCAAACTGTTTGTACATATATTTTGCCACCGAGAGTTGCTCTATCTCTTTGAAGAGGAGGGCGAAAAGAACTGGATGGGACGTTACTTTTTTACCGGTGGGGTAATGCCCTCGTTTGATCTACTCGAGCGTAGCCAAGAGGGCTACCTGTTGGAGCAAACTTGGCAGGTGAATGGCAAGCATTACGCTCGAACCTTAGAGGCTTGGCTGGATAATACCGATGCTCGCCGCGAGCAGGTGTTGCCGGTATTGGCGGCTACCTATGGTGAGGCTGAAGCCAAGATTTGGTTGCAGCGCTGGCGTATGTTCTTTATGGCCTGTGCCGAACTGTTTGGCTATGGTGATGGCAGTGAGTGGTTTGTTGGTCATTATCTTTTTACGGCTGAATAACACCGAACGCTTTACTGATGAGTGACCGTTAAGGAGAGATTATGCCGCGTCGTAGTGGCCTGCATTACCGTTTAACCCGCGCTTATATACTGCAGGTGGCATTAATCAGTTTTGCCACCTTGTTTGGCGTCTGGGTTACCGCGCAGATTATTGAGCGTGTGTTGGTGCGCCAAGCATTGGTCATGGAGGCAGAGCATTTTTGGCAAAGTAGAGAGCAGCAGCCCGACTTGCAACGCCCGAACACCCGTCATTTGCTGGGCCTCATTGATGGGCCTAACGGCGATGACATCCCACCTCAGTTGCTTAAATTGCCGGTTGGTAAATTCAGTCGTGTGCAGTTAGATCAGCAGCGCCCAATTGTCTATGTGGAGCGTCGCGAAGCAGAAACTCTCTACCTGATCTTTGATGAGCAGCGAGTTTCTCTGCTGGCATTTATATTTGGTATTTTGCCTCTCAGTGGGGTGTTGCTGGTCATTTATATCGGCTCATTTATGACTTGGCGTAAGTCACGCAAGCTTATTTCACCGTTGGTGCAGTTGGCTGAACTGCTGCGTCGCACGCCGGTGAATGACTCGCGTGCGGTGCGACCGGACTTATCCGTAGTGGAAGCCGAGGCAGACTCAGAAGTGGCTGTGTTAGTGGTGGCGCTGGAGGCCTATGCCAACCGCTTGGTTGGCTTTGTTGAGCGTGAGCGACAATTCACTCGTGATGCCAGCCATGAGCTACGCACACCGTTGGCTGTAATTAGAGCTAACCTGGAATTGCTGGCGGCTAGCCAAGCCAGTCCAGAGGCCTTGCGGCGTATTGAAGATACCGTGGGCGATATGGAGGCATTGATCGAAACACTATTGTTGTTAGCGCGCAGTGAGAGTCGGCAGCTGGCGGATGACGAGCTGGTGGTGAATGATCTGGTATCTAATTTGGTTGAGCGCTTGCAGCCCTTAGCGCAGCGCAAAGATGTCGATGTACGTATTGAGCCACGTGTATTGTTAGCACTGCGCGCACCAGAAACAGTACTGACTATGGTGCTGACTAATTTGATTCGTAATGCGATTAATTATACCGCTTCGGGTCACGTGACCATTGTTATTGATGCAGGCTCTTTGGTGGTGCAAGACACAGGGCTAGGCATAGAGCCATCACAGTTGCAGCGCTTGATGCAGCCCTTTGAGCGTGGTCAAACTGTAGCAGAAGCTGGTCATGGCTTGGGCTTGGCTATTGTTCAGAGGCTGTGTGAGCGTTGTCGTTGGAAACTTGAAGTGGCCAGTGCCCTAGGAAAGGGCACTAGCGTCAGAATAACGTTCCCATTTTGGCAGCGGCATTAATTTAGGCTGCTTTATGCGGCACTCGGATGGCAAAGCCAACACCTGGAAGCGTCTCCAAGAGCGGCAGGGCAAAGGGCTTATCAATGACCTTGCGCAGATTGTAAAGGTGGCTGCGTAACGCATCAGAGTCCGGCACCAAGTCACCCCACAGTTCCTTCTCCAGCTGCTCGCGGCTGACCACTCGAGGGGATTCGCGCATCAGAATGCGCAAAATACGAAAGGCGGTAGGCGACAGCTTAAGCACCTGGCCTTCACGGCGTACTTCTTGGCGTGACGGGTCCAGCTCTAGGTCTGCCACGTTGAGTAAGTGCGGTGCTACCTCACCACGGTTACGCCGCACCTGTGCTTGCACCCGAGCAAGTAACTCCGGCAAGGCAAAGGGCTTAACCAGATAGTCATCACCACCGCGCGCAAAGCCTTCCAACTTGTCATCAAGGTGATCGCGGGCAGTTAAGAAAATTACCGGTGTCGTTAAGGTAAGTTCTTTGCGCAGGTACTGGCAGATGGAATAGCCGTCTTCGCCGGGCAACATAATATCCAGCAAAATGAGATCGTAATGGTGCTCACGCAGCAGCTCTCTGGCCAAGCTGCCATCGCCAGCGTAATCCACGGTGGCACCTTGCTGCTCAAGAAACTCAAGTACGCTTTGCGCCAGCTGGCGGTGGTCTTCCACCAGCAGCAGTGACAGGTTTTGTAGGGACTGGGCCATGTTCATCCTCTCCACATCGGTGACCATATGATCACTACTTTGCAGTGAAGGATGCATCAACAGCGTGAAGGCAACAATCTGCGCTTCGTTCAGCCTTATTAGCTGATGACGCTTTGCCGCAAGGACTTATTGGCACACATGGCGCGATCGGCGCGGCAGAGCGTGTCCTGCAGTGCCTCGCCGGGTTGCCAGCTAGCTTTACCACTGGTGGCTTGAATACCAGTTTGAGCAAAGAGCTCAGTCATTCGTTTTTCAAAACCACGGGCATGCAAGGCATCCGTATTGGTGAGAAGAATGGCGAATTCATCGCCGCCAATACGCGCGACAATATCAGGTTGGCGTAAGGCGTTTTTTAGCAGTTGAGCGACCTGACGAACAAGGCGGTCGCCGACGTAATGACCGCGCTGATGGTTGACCTGCTTGAGTCCGTTGATATCCACCACCAGCAACGTGCATATATTGCCATAGCGTTGGCAGCGTGCTTCCTCACGAGCCAGCAGGCGATTCCAGCCGCGCCGGTTAAGTAGACCGGTGAGTGGGTCGGTGTCCGCCTCCATGCGTACTTGTTCCAGTTCATTAAATAGACATTGACTATGCTGTAGCTGGTTGAGCAAGGCGGTAAATAGGCCAGCTTGGGCTTCTAATAAAGGCAGTTCTGCTGGCAAATGATTATTTTTGTCGGTGCGCCAGATGCCTAGATAGCCCTTAACATCGATTTCGTTACTGGGTAAGGGTAGACCAATTAAAACACCGTTGTTCAGTGATTGTGGCGTGCTAGTGGGGCAGGGTAGTTCCGCGTTGCTGTGCAACGGGCCTTCGCCACTGCATAACAGAACCCGTACATGATCAGGGCCGTTAGGCTCGGCAAGAAACCATTGCGCGGAGGTTTGTAGGTTGCCAAGAGATGACAGCGAGCTATTGGCGATGCCGGCAAAGTCGTGCCATTGCGGCAAGGCGGACAGAGGTGTTCCAAATGCCATGGGTACTCCGAAATCCATTATCGAGCGTCCCTGAACACCACTGCCAGAAGGTTTGTCAGGAAGAAAGCGGCGTGATTGTGTTCTTTTCTTTGTTAGCAGAAGGGGGACCACTTCACATTCTTTTAACAATCAGAAGTAAGGCTTAGCCAGTTTTTTACTATCAATCTGGCTACATAGCTGTTAGAGTTCGCGCCCTAAATCGACGTGGCCACCGCAGATGTCTGCAAGCGCCACAATAAAAGGTGCTTGATGACTGCTGATAAAACCACGCCGGGCTTTGCTGCCCTAGGCCTTGCTTCGCCTGTGCTTTCCGCACTGGAATCCTTGAACTACGCTACCCCATCGCCGATTCAGGCACAGATGATCCCACTTATGGTGGCTGGTCGTGATGTGATTGGTCAGGCGCAGACAGGTACTGGTAAAACGGCTGCGTTTGCACTGCCGTTGATCTCTCGTTACGGCGACAGTCCTGCTCGTCACGTTCAAGTATTGGTGCTAGCGCCAACGCGTGAGCTGGCCCTGCAGGTAACCGAATCCTTTGTTCGTTACTCCGCTGACTATCCAAACATGCAGGTAGTGAGTCTTTGTGGTGGTATGGATTACCGCCCACAAACCTCGGCGCTGCGTAATGGTGTGCGCTTTGTTGTTGGCACGCCAGGCCGGGTAATTGACCACCTAAACCGTGGCACTTTGAAGCTGGATAAGCTGGAGTGTTTGGTGCTGGATGAAGCCGACGAAATGCTACGCATGGGCTTTATCGATGATGTTGAAGCAGTGCTTGCTGCCATGCCGAATCAGTGTCAGGTAGCGTTGTTCTCCGCCACCATGCCAGTGCCGATTCGTAAGTTGGCACAGAAATATTTGAAAAACCCTGAAGAAGTCACCATCAAAGGAAAAACAGAAACGGTGACAGCAATTCGTCAGCGTTACTTGTTTGTTCCTCATCGTGACAAGCTTGATGCATTGGTGCGTGTGCTGGAATGTGAAGACTATGACGGTGTGATTGTTTTCTGCCGTACCAAAGAAAGCACGGTAGAAACGGCCGATGCGCTACAGCGTCAGAACTATCGCGCCGTCGCCCTGAACGGTGACATGCCACAGAACCTGCGTGAGCAAACTGTTGAGCAATTAAAAAGTAAGCGCATCGATATTTTGGTGGCCACCGACGTGGTTGCCCGTGGTCTAGATGTGCCGCGCATTTCTCACGTAATCAACTACGACATTTCCTATGATGCAGAAACCTATGTGCATCGGATTGGCCGGACTGGCCGTGCTGGCCGCGAGGGTGACGCGATTTTGTTTGTCACACCGAAAGACAAGCGCCTGCTGCAAACTATTGAGCGTGTCACTCGGCAGAAGGTAGAGGAAATGCCGTTGCCGATGGCGAAAGATATCAATGCTGCTCGTGAGCGTCGCTTGCGTGACAAGCTTGAGCAAATCCTAACTAAGGGTCAGCTAGAGCCATTCAGCGGCTTGTTGGCACGCTGGCAGGAAGAGCTGGAAGTGGCGCCGCTAGAGTTGGCGGCGGCGATGGCAGTCCTTGCTCAAGGTGATCGCGAGTTTCACATTAAGGATCGTCCTATCTCTGCCCGTCCGCCGCGTGAGCGTGATGAGCGTCCACGTGACTCCAGTGGTCCACGGGTGCGAGTGGAATATAAAGAGCGCGCTGAGCGTCGTCCTGGTAAAGCACCGACTGAGCCGGAGCAGGGCATGGCACGCTACCGTATCGCGGTAGGTCGTAAGCATGGTGTTAAGCCGGCTAACATTGTCGGCGCGATTGCCAATGAGGCGAATATCAACAGTCAGAACATTGGCCGTATCGATATTTTCCCAGAGTTCTCCACTGTGGATCTGCCGCAGGGCATCCCACCAGCTTCGTTGCAGCACTTGCGTAATGTTTGGGTGTCGGGACAAAAGCTGTCGATTGCTCCTTGGTCGGAGAAACCGCCGGTTGCGACGACTAAGCCGCGCCGCGCTAAAGCTGAGTAATTGTAAACTGTAGGGGCCGCTTCCCTAGCGAAGGATTTCATCGTCCTCGTTAGGGAAGCGGCCCTTGCTGCTTTTTAGCCAATCAACTTCTGTGCCGCTGCAGAGCTATAGAACGGTTCTAGCTGGCGGCGTACAACCTGCTCAAGAATGCCTTTCTTGTTGAGTGCCTTGAGGACATGGGGAGCAAAGTGCATGGCTTCCGCTACCATGAGGTCGCGATCAACACCCATCTCGTCGAGCAGCTCATTCAGCGTTACCTTGCCATACTTCTTGAAGAAAAAGTCGACGCCAGCATCGATGATGTCCAAGTAGTAATCGGTTTTACGTAGCCCACGCCAGTATTCAAAACCAATCACAAAGAAATCCTCGGTATCTTCTTCGCTGATATAGCTGCGGAAGACAGACACCTTGTTTTGTTTGATTTCGTTCCAGGAATCCGTGGCAACCCGAGTGATCTTTTCATCAGTCAGGTTTTTCTCAAGAAACTTCTCGCTCTGCTTCATTGATGCATTGATGTTTTGGGCAATGTACTTCTTGATGCCTTGCTCTGCATTGGGCGAGGCAATGTCCATCACACCCTTACCAAACTTCATCATGGTTTTTGCGCCAGGAATCATTTTTGTTAGCGGGTTTTTAGTAATGTAATCGGTGATGCCGTGATAGAGGACATCGGAAATCATTTCGCCATAAATTGGGTTGTTAACTGTTTCATGAATAAGACGCTGACGTAGAGGTTTCATCTCCACAAGCTTCTTCATGACTTCACGAAACTGCTCATCGGTGAGTAAATCGAGCAGCTGGTTATCGTCGTGGCTTTTGAGCTGATAAACCTCGCGGGCAATATCGCCGACTAACTCTGGGATGGCAGGGGGAATCTCATGATGAATAGCATAGCGGTGAGCAGTCTGTTTGATCATGGTGGGGGTGACGACATCAGCCAGCTTTAGTTTGCTACTGTCTTCCAGCAGATGGTCGATCAGTGACTCGACTTGCTGCTGCAACTTTTTGCCGCTGAGCTGCTCAAGCGTAAAAGTAACATGAGCATCGAGCAGTGCTTGTGCCTGTGGAGAAAGAGTAGTCATAAAATGTCCCTCCTTGTGGGAGAAAGAAGTGTAGGAAGGCTGTCCTCTCGATACCAGTGCACAATGGCATCAATGCTCTGGCGCTGTGGCCAGAGCTAGGCTTTGATTGCTTTGTCGGACGGTGATCGTTGGCGGCGCTTGGCCTGACGCTCACAGTCACTCAGCAGGACGGAATTACACACTAAATGGTCAGGAATCTGGTGACGGATCTCGTCATGCAGTGCGGGCAGTTTGCTCCAATGCACGCCGGGGTGTAGATGGTGGGTGGTGTGATAACCCAAGTTCCAAGAAATAAGGTTATAGAGTTTGCTGGTGGTATTGCGCGAAGCGCTAAGATCACTGCTCAGGTCCAAGCCTTGGTGCTGCTGATAAGTGTTATCAAGCAAGCCAATCAACATGATGGGCATGGGTAGCACGAAGATAATCAGGGCTTGCTTAGGAGCTAGCAAGATCAACCCAGTCAACACGATCAATGACACGCTGGTCCAGATGATGAACTGTCGCAACAGCTTGGGCCGACTGCGGCCGATCCGAATGACCTCAGGGTAAACGCGCAGGGCGTTGTACAAATCGTAGCGAATACGGTTCATGGTGGTGCCGTCTTTTTGTTGCCAAGCAGAGGGATCAAGCTGTGGGTCAAGATAATGATTATGGTGACCAATATTGTGGTGCAAGGTCCAAGCAAACGGCGGCACGCCGGTTTCTAGAAATAAAATGACTTCATAGATGCGATTCATCCAGCGGTAACGGAAGGTCATGGTGTGGTGGTGGTTATGGCTGATCGAGCCTGGGCAGGCGGAAAAAAGCAGCAGCCCGGCGGCAACAGCAAGCAGAGCGGTGGTGCTTTCAAGAGTAAATACAGCCCACAACTGTAAGGTGAAAACAGCAATAACGATGAGGCTGGGTAATATATCCGCACGGTGGCGATAAATAGCCATAAAGACAGTTCCTTGTCTTATTATTATTTGTCCTAAAAGATACCCCACTGTGTGTGGCAGGTGAAATCCGCTGAAAGAGTGAGACGTGGGTCTAGGCCTTTCCTTTATGGACGAGCTATCTCATTCAGAAGAGGCGTGAGTTAGGGAAAATGCTGCAGCCGTAGCTCGGTCAATCGTTGTTGATACAGCTGCTGCCATTCGCTTTCCTGCAGGCCTTCTTTGAGCGGTGCCAGCTCGGCATTCAGTTGTTGTAGTGCCTCTTGGTAGTCAGTGATGGATTGTTGCTGCTGCGCGATTTCTTGATCGCGACGCGCCATCGTCGCCGCTTGCTCAGCACCAAAGTGCTTCAGTCTCAGCTGTTGGCGTATTGCAGCCATTGTGGCGGGGTCAGTGATGCCGGCGCTAAGCAGCGTGAGCTCCCGTTCATAGCGGCCACGGCTGCCCTCAACAGTGCTCAGTGCTTGTTGGTAGTCGCCCAGTGTGTCCTGCCGTAGCGAGTCTAGTGCGGCTAGGCGCTGCTCAGCAGACATGGAGGCGAGGGCAGAGCTGCTACTGAGCTCGCCAAAGCTAAATTGATACTCTGCCCAAGCGGCCTCCTGACCAAATAAAGCGGCGGTTTCTTCCATGCCTAGAGTCTGTTCGCGCAAGGCATGGATCGCAGCGTAGCGTTGCCGTGGCGGGGTGGTCATCGACATCGTGGTGGTTTGCATGGCGCTTTCATAAAGCGGTAATCGTGCAATGGCATTGGCTACCAGTCGGGCAAAGTCTGCGTCTGGAAAGTTTGCCAAGGCTTGATCAATCAGTGCCGCGCAGTCTTCCTCTGGCAAGCATTGCTGACGCAGTGCGCTTAGCGTGGCCTGAAGGTTGCCTGGTTGTGCTTGCGCCGCTGCCAGCAGGTCTTGCATGGCGGTTAGGCGAGCCTGTCGACGCTGTTGGGCGCCGGCGCTGGTTTCGTCGCTGAAGGGGGTGTTGGCGCTAGCAAATGAGGTGCTGCTGTCTTGTTGTTGCGCTGATGTAGAGTGGGGGTCTGGGCGCTGTTGCTGTGGTGTCGCTGTTGGCCACAGCAAGGAGGCCAGTAAGATGGTGACCGCAACAGCGGCCACCATCAGTAGAACCCGACGCAGAGTTATCATGGCGCGAAGATGAACTCGCCCATAACAGGGAAGTGGTCAGACAAATCGCGGGTGTGGAACAGTGGCGCTACCGCGGTGCGTGGCACACGCACATCATTGCGCGACTGAATCGGCTGACGATGTGTGTTCGAGTAAACCACATAATCTAGATACTCGACGGTCTCGCCACCAGAGCCTGCAGCACCGGACAAGGTGTTGATACGCGGGTCAAAGGTAGAGTCGGTGTAGCCAGTGCTAACTGGGTCGGTGGCATTTAGGTTGCTAAGCATTTGCGCATAGTCTTGTGGCCAGAGCAGCTTATTCACATTCATGTCGCCGCCCATTAATACGGCATCAAATGCTGCTGGGTTTTGATTGTCGACCAAAGTGCGAATCTGTTGGAACTGGACCTGCCGTAAAGCGCGCGCTTCAGCGGTGTCAAAGGATGCAGTGTGGGTGGAGGTGACATGGTAAGCCTTGCCATCTTTGATCACTTCCGCATAGATCACGCCTTTATCGGCAAAACAGTCACTGCCGGTACAGTCCGGATAGATAAAGTCGGCGGTGGCAACAATGGGGTAGCGGCTGATGATGAGTACGCCACTGTCGAAGACGTTGAGGCCGCGGTAAGGGATTTTGGGCACATGGGTTTGGTAGGGGTATTCGGCCGCCAATTGCTGCAGCATGCCGGCGCGATCTGAAGAAAACGCTTCTTGCAGCAGGATCACGTCATAGCCTTTTAGGTGATTAGGTAGCTCGGCTAAGCGCTCACTGATCTTGCTGGCTACTAAGGGCAATGCATAGATGTTGTAGCTCAGTACTTTGAGAGTGTCATCGCCTGATACCGGCTCGGCCAGCGTGTCATTAGTCACTACGTAGTAGAAATCGTCGTAGCCACCGCTGAACTCGGCCTTAAATGCTGTTGAAGAAGGGCGACTGGCATAGCTGTGGTTATTGCTGACGATATTGCGATCTGTATACCAAGGGGTATTAAAGCCAGGACCGCTAGCAGCGTGCTTGACGTTGCTGCCACTCCACGTGCCTTTCATGCTTTGCTTAGCGATAACGGACTGGCCGTTGCTGCTGATGACGGTGTCAAAATTATAGGTGTGACCAGACTTGACCCCCCAATAGCGGTTGTAACGTAGTACCCGTTTGGTTTCATAGGGACCAATGGCGCTGGCTTCTTGGGCCCACTGGCTGCCATTGGATAGCGTGCGCGAGCCATGGTGGTTCACTGAAATGGTGACTGGGTCTGCGGTGCTGTTAGTGATGTAGATATAGGTGTCGGCGGTGCTATTGCTGGCAAGCAGAAGCGCTAAGCAGCTAACAAGTAGTTGTAGTCCACGCATAGGTGATCTCTCAGAGTTGTTACTGTTGTCAGCCGCGTTTTGTAGGTCGCTGTATACCTCATTGAATCAGGAACTAACGTACTAATAAAGTATTTATTGCTGATCCTGACCAAGCTCATTCTTATTTAAGTAGATCAGTGACTGTGTCGATGCGGTCTGTTAGGTAGTCTGCAACCAACGACTTGAAGGCTAATAATTAATAGAGAGGGTGGGTTAATGGAGTTTCTTGATGTATTGATGAGTCGTCGCAGTATCCGTGCTTTTGCGGACACGCCGGTGAGTCGTGAGCAGGTGGAGCAGCTGTTGGGCAAGGCGCTGGAGTCGCCCAGCTGGTCCAACACGCAGCCCTACAAGGTGGCAGTGGCCATGGGGCCAGAGCTGGAAGTGTTACGCCAACAGCTGCCGCAGCGCTTTGCGAAAGTCTCGGCGCTGCAGAAAGCGTCGCTGCCGAAAAAGCTGTTGGCACTGTGGCGTGGCGGTATTTTGCCAGACGGTGATTTCAAACCAATTTTGAAATACCCAAAAGACCTGCAGCCGCGGCGAGTGGCCACCGGTGTTGGCCTGTATAACGTGCTCGATATTGCCCGCGAGGATCACGCGGCTCGGGATGAGCAAATGGCCCGTAATTTCAGCTTTTTTGATGCGCCGGTGGCGATGTTCGTTTTTGTGCACGAGGGTTTGGGTGCTTATAGCGCCCTTGATGCGGGCATTTTCTTACAGTCGCTGATGCTGGCGGCGACTGACGAGGGGCTTGGCACCTGTGCCCAGGGTGCTTTGGCGCTGTGGCGCTCGCCCGTAGAACAGCACTTTGAAATCCCTAAGCCATACAAGCTGCTGTGCGGCTTATCTCTGGGTTATCCGCTGGCGCTGCCGGTTAACAGCTTTAAGCCCGCGCGGCGTAGCGTGGCGGAAATCATGTTGCCACTGCGCGACACAGACTGATCCAGCGTTCAATGCCGGTGCTGATGTACTTGTGCCGATGCAGGGCAAAGTAGAACTGCCGACGAAAATCGCGCTCAGGCACCGGTAGCGGCACTAAACTGCCGCGGCGGAAGGCCTCAGTCAGGGTGACCTTAGAGAGGCAGCCAATGCCTAGGCCGGCCTCTACCGCGCGTTTGATCGCCTCGGTGTGTTGCAGCTCGAGCAAAACATTCAGCTGTGGCAACAGGCCATGCAGGGCGCGGTTGAAAGTCTGGCGGGTGCCCGAGCCGGGCTCGCGCAGAATCCATGTGGCCTCGAGCAAGTCACGATCATCCAGTGCTGGGCGGCCCGCCAAGTGATAGTCCGGTGCGCAAAAAACCACCAGCTCGTCATCTTGCCAGGGAGTGAGCAGGATGTCAGGGTGATGCAGCTCCCCCTCTATTAGGCCGATATCTGCTTCGAAGTTGGCGACTTTTGCCGCGATCTCCTCTGTATTGGCCACTTTTAGCGAAACTCGACCGGCACCGGGTTCGGTCATATACTGAGCCATGATGCCCACGGCAATGTAGTTACCGATAGTGAGTGTGGCGCCCACTTTCAATTGGCCCACTTCGCTGTGTTGATCGAAGCTTTGTTGTAACGCACGCGCTTCGGCGAGTAGGGCTTCGGCTCGCGGGCGGACCCGCTGGCCAAACTCATTCAGTTGTAAGCCTTTGCCAACCCGGTCAAATAAGCGCACATCAAACTGCTGCTCTAACTCACGCAGGGCGCTGCTGGCGGCGGATTGCGACATGGCCAAGGATTCCGCCGCACGGGTTAGGTGCTGCTGCTGGGCAATAGCGAGGAACACTTCGAGCTGACGCAGGGTGTATTTCATATCGATCTATTTTCCCGATTGATTGATTCGGAATATCCCATTTTAAAGATCATTGGTACAGGGTTAATATACTCCCATCGTAACAGTGTCTCTTCGTTGAGCCTTTTCCCCTCCCGTAGACGTTATGGAGCCAGAGCACATGAGTAATCTGAATGTTGAACGTGTTACCCATGTCCACCATTGGAATGACACGCTATTCAGTTTCCGTACCACCCGTGATCCGGGGTTTCGCTTTCGTAATGGCCACTTCACCATGATTGGCCTAGAGCTGGAAGGGCGGCCGCTATTGCGTGCCTATTCCATTGCCAGTGCGAACTACGATGAGGAAATGGAGTTTTTCTCGATCAAAGTGCAGGACGGTCCACTGACCTCTAAGCTGCAATCCCTGAAAGTGGGCGACAGCGTGCTGGTTGGCAAAAAGCCCACCGGTACACTGATAGCGGACAACCTGCTGCCAGGTAAGCGCCTGTGGATGCTCAGCACCGGTACCGGGTTGGCGCCATTTCTGAGCATCATTCGTGACCCAGAAGTGTATGAGCAGTACGACCAAGTGATTTTGACCCATGGTGTGCGCCATGTGTCTGAGCTGGCTTACCAGCAAGTGATCACTGACGAACTGCCAGACAACGAGTTCTTTGGTGAGCAGGTGCGCAGCCAGCTGTTGTACTATCCCACAGTGACCCGTGAACCATTTCGTAACCAAGGACGGCTGACCGACCTGATGGCATCCGGCAAGATTTTTGCGGATTTGGGTTTGCCACAGCCCAATCTTGAGGAAGACCGTTTTATGCTCTGCGGCAGCCCGGCCATGCTTAAGGATCTGACTGGCTTGCTAGACAGCCTAGGCTTTCGTGAAACTCGCCAAGGCGAGATCGGTCACTATGTGATTGAAAGGGCGTTTGTAGAAAAATAATTCTGCTTACGTTGTTTTTTTAAGCACCCGGTCGACAGTACTGTGACCGGGTTGGCTTTTTCTGCAGTACGACGCAATGTCGCTATATAGTATTAGCTATATCTAGTTATTATTGCTTAGCCTTGTCATGCCCTGTGCGATCATGATTTCTTTGTTGTAGCGTTGACCGATTGCAGCCATTGCAGTTGGCTGTGTTGTCTTTTCGCCTAGCGATGAAATACGGAGACTATTGTGACGGAGTCATCGGAAGATCGCCTCGGTCGGCTATTTGCCGGCATTTATGGTCAGCCCCGTGCTGGCCAGAGGTTGCTGTCTGATGATCAACTTGGCGCAGCATTAATAACAGCTAATCCCCTAAAGGATGACCCTGTGATTGCTGTGCAGCAGCAATTTGCGGGTATTTCCCTGTCCGTGCGGCAATTGGGTGTGGTGCGTCTCGCCCGTGAATTACTGACTAACTACTTTGCCCAGCCATTATTTCATCCTCAGCTGGCCGAACAGTTGCTGGCGGCCAGTGGCGCGTTGCTGGCTGCTGCCCTTCCTCAAGATGGCTGGTTACTGCGACGCAGCCATCCTTTGCATAGTGTTCTTGTTCATGTCGAAAGCATGGCCGCAGGCTGGTATCCAGAGTTACCGCGCGCGGCAGACACTGCCACTTTGTTAGCCAGCTGGCTGAGTCGAGCAGAGCTTGATGTGGCCGAAGTAGAGCGCTGGGTGGTGGATTTTTCTGCACGCCAAAAAAAGGTGGCCAGCCGTGTGGCAGAAGGAGAGAGTGGTACTTTACGTCTGGATTATGCGCGCCAGACTGCGGCACGCTTACTCAATAGGCAGCTGGCTGGACGTTCGTTACCTGACTTTATTGTGGCCAGTGTGGGCGAGCACTGGAGCGCCGCTTTTCAATGGACCCTACTGCATCATGGTGAGCGCTCACCATTGTGGCAAAAGTTGGTACGTGGCTTTGGCCTGTTAGTGTGGAGTTTGCAGCCAGAGGCGCTGGCAGAAGATCAGCGCAATAATCTGGTCAGAGTAATCAGCCAGATTCGCGCGGAACTGTTGCCTTTATTGGACGATGTTATTGCCGACGAGCAGGTACGCGAGCGCTTGAGTGAGCAATTGGAAGTGGCTTTTTTATGCCAGCTACATAAGCGGCCGATGAGTTATCAGGTAGTGCCAACCGTACCTGGTGGCAACTTACTGGATGATGCGGGCGCTGGCGTTAGCCAAGACTTGCTGGCGGAGGTGGCGGCGGTCCACAGCGGTGACTGGTTTGTCGAAACAGACAGCGGTCGGCGCTTACAGTTACTGGTGAAGCTGGATGAATATCAGCAATTGTTATTCGTTAACCAGTTGGGGATGAAGCTGGTCAGTGCTTCATTTGAAGAATTCGCTTGGCAATTTTCTTCGGCGCATATTTCTTCGGTGGTGCTACCAGTGCCGCTGCTGGAATGGTCTGCCGAGCGGCTGAATACACTGGCGCAGGAGTACCGCACCAAGCAACGTGCTCGTGAGGCAGAATACCAAACCAATCTTGAACAGGAGCAGCAGGAGTTAGAGGAGCGACAAAAGGCCAGACAAAAAGCAGTGAGGGAGGCGCGTCAGTTAGCCGCTGCCAAGCAGCAGCAAGAGGCGGAACGGGAAAAATTAGAGAAAAATCTTCGGCAGGCTGAGCAAGAGCTTGAACGGGAGCGACGTGACTCTATTGCTGCTGAACACGGCGCCTCGGAAGCACAGCGTCGGCAGCGGGCCAGATTGTTGGTAAGCGGTTTAACCATGGGCTCTTGGTTGTCTTTTCATGATGATAAGGGCGAGCAGAGTCGTCGTAAGCTGGCAGTGATACTGCCTTCTAGCGGCAAGTATATTTTTGTTGATCGTGTTGGCACGGAGAAATTTGAAGTCACCCGTGATGATTTAATTGATGGCATCGCTACTGGAGCCATTGAAGTGGTGCGTAAGGACACGCGTTTTGATGATGCCTTAACGCGAGTGGTGGATGGCATTCAACAGGAACGGGGATGGCGTAATGGATGATAGTGAAAACCATCGAGATGAAGCGCGCTTAGCAGCTGGTATTCCAGTATTTGTTGAGATGCCAGAGCAAAGCGAGGAGGAAGATGATCGCCATACTGAGTCGTTACTGCTTTGTCGGCTGGTGGACTTTTCTGCCAATGGCGCGCGCATTGCCCTAGATCGCCCTTTGCCGGTGGGCGCGATTTTAAGATTGTCAGTGCGACTGCCGGAGCAGCGTATACCGCTCACTGTAGTGGGTGAAGTGCGCTGGGTGAGCTGTGAAGAAGGTCGTTATTTAGTTGGCTTTAGTCTTTATGAGGCAGATCAAACCGATATTCTGCAATGGAAATCACTACTTGCTCGACGCCTCTAATAATAGCTTGCGACGGACATGTTCGGCGATCCCCACGCCGACTTCGCTCATCGTCAAAAAGGCTTCATCTGCGCCGGCCTTAATAATGGCATCAGCCTCATCTTGGTACATGGTATGGGCCACGACCAGCCCACTAAAGCCACGCTGACGTAACTTATAAGCAGCAGTGAGTTTAGCCTCAATATCATTCATGGTGAGAATCACAGCCTTTACTTTCTCCATCTGCAGACTCTCCCAAAAAGCTGGGTCTTCAGCATCGGCAAAGAAGACATTATTGCCCGCTTTTTTATGCTCACTTAGTTTGGAGACGTTAGAGTCCAAGCCAATAAGGTGTTTCTCATGATGGCTGAGAGACTCATAAGCAGCAGAGCCAGTACGACCCATGCCCATAACTAATACGGTGGCCTCGCCCAACAGGATGGGTTGTTCATTGCGATGTCGTTGCCGTCGCTCAAAGGGAGCCAGACGCGTAGCTAATCTTTCATACAGAGGGTGGGCAATGCGATTTAATGGTGCGGCAATAAGAAAAGAAAATGTCACGGTCAGCGCTAACGGTATCAACCATTCTGGCAGCACCACACTGGCAACGATCAGGCCAAACTCACTGTAGTTAGTCAGTGGTAGGGTGCTCAGAAAGGCAGTGCGGGTGCGCAGCTTAAATAGCACTAACAGTAAGAAAAATAGCAGTGCCTTGAGTGGTAACAGGGCCGACATGGCGACGGCAAACAATAACTGTTCTACATCCGGCAAGCCGGCCAAGCCGATCTGCAAAAAGAAGCCAACGAGGAAAACCTCTTTGATGCTCCACAAGGACTCAGACAATTCTTTAGCGCGCGGATGACCGGATAAGAGTAGGCCAAATAGCAGTGCACCCAGCTCTGAGCTTAGGTCAACACTCTCAAAGCCATAACCACCGGCAGCCAGCGCCAGCAGCAGGCCAAATAAAATAAGTAATTCATCGTGGCCACTGATGTCGAGCAGCTTAAATAAGAGTGGCCGCAGCAGCGGCAACAAAAAGATTAACAAGGACCAGACCGAAGGCGTTTGCCCTGCTGCTACGCTCATCACCAGCAGCGCAATGAGATCCTGCACCACCAGTACACCGATGGTTACACGGCCATGGAAGGCATGTAACTCACGTTTATTTTCTAGCACTTTGGCAGCCAGCACGGTGCTGGAGAACGACAGTGCGATGGCCAGTAATATTGCCTCGCGCCAAGGCATATCCAGCAGCTAATAAAATGCTGGCGAAAATAATAGGGTAGAAATAGCAAAGTGCAGTAAGCCACTGCCCAGGATTTCAGTGCTGGCTAGGTTGCGTAGCTTTAGCTTTAGTCCCACGGTAAACAGCAGTAAAAGCACGCCCAGGTGAGCGATATGCTGCAGTATCGGGCCGCTACCGGCGGGCATGTGCAGGCTACTGGCAAGGGCGGTTAAGGCAAAACCGGCGGCGAGATAACCGATCAACGGCGGCAGACCGATGATACGAACTGCCATACCGGTGACAAAGGCGAAAGCTAGCCAGACGGCTTCAATCATAATGGCTGGCTCCTATTTGCCCACAGGCTATCGGGCTGGCGGGACAACTTACAGGGCACGGAGTCTGCTGTCGCTGTGCAGGTATAAAGGGAAAGTTATATTCCTTAGGGGAATATAGATACAACTTCTTAGTCTTTTTCACTGATTCAGGCAGCCCGTATGATGGCTGCCTTGATGAAGTCACCCTCGGAGTCACGATGAACAGCCCGCAATTGATTGCCCGAGTGCCCGGTAATAGTGCCGGACTGACCGTTGAGGCGATTGCCGAGCTGAACAAAACCTATCGTCCGCTTAATTTTGAACAGCGTATTCGGCGCCTGTACCAAGACTTTGCCGCCGAAGGCATCTTGGTGACGTCTTCTTTTGCCGCCACTTCTGCTTACTTTTTGCACATCATTAATAGTATTCGGCCGGACCAAGTCATCCATTTTATCGATACCGGCTTTCATTTCCAGCAAACCTTGGATTATCGGGACTATCTGGCCGAGTTATTTACCTTGAAAGTGGTAGATGTTCGCCCTGATCCGCACCACCACCAATATTCGCTGGATGAACGCCTTTGGGAAACCGACCCAGACATGTGCTGCTCGGTAAATAAAGTGGAGCCACTGGAAGCGGTTAAACTCGACTTCCATATCTGGGTGTCCAGTTTAATGGGCTGGCAGACGGACCACCGCTCTGGCCTTGAGGTATTTGAAGTGCGCCGCGGTATCGTCAAGTTCAATCCAATGATTGATGTGACCCGTGAGCAACGCGATGCCTATATTGCTGAGCACCAGCTACCATTTCATCCGCTGGTGGCAGAGGGCTACTCTTCTATCGGCTGCAGTCATTGCACGGTGAAAGGGGATGGTCGCAGTGGTCGTTGGCAGGGCAAGCCAAAAACTGAGTGTGGCTTGCACCTTTAGGAGCTAGCACCGCGCTCATTAGGCGGGCAGACAGGTGGTGCGGTTACGACCCTCGTTTTTCGACTGATACAGAGCTTCATCAGCACGCTGCAACAGGTGTGAGTACTGTGTTGGCGACGACGGCACCATGGTCGTAACGCCGACACTAATGGTGATGGCGATGTCTTCGTCAGCTATCTTGATAGGTGTTTTGGCGATCCGTTTGCGTACTCTTTCGGCCACTGCATAAGCACCTTCCATTTCTGTTTCTGGCAGCACAATACAAAACTCCTCACCGCCATAGCGGGCGATAACATCTGAGTCTCGAGTGACGCAGTGGCGTAGCTGCTCGGCGACGATACGCAAACACTCGTCCCCCACGTGATGGCCAAAGTTATCGTTAACCGGTTTGAAGTGATCAATATCAAGCAGGATAAGAGCCAGTGGATGTTGGTGACGGAAACTGCGCCCTATTTCTCGGTTTAAATAATCATCCAGGTAACGTCGGTTGCGCAGGCCGGTAAGGGCATCGGAATTACTTAGCTCCTGCAAGATGGCATTCGCTTTAGCCAGCTCCTCAGTACGCTGAGCAACCTTGCTTTCTAATTGTAAGTTGGCCTGTTGCTGGGCGTTTAACGCTTGCCCTTGAGCCAGTCGTGCCTGCCGTTCATTTTCCAGAGCTTCCATCTGCGCCTGATAGCGCTGCCGGCGCTCATGATTAATCCGTTCTGCTAGCGCGAAAGAGAGCAGCACCACCAGCAAAGTGGAGCCAACTTGAACGGCATTATCGACAAAGATATTTTGTGGTAGCAAGGTGAGTTTGCTGGCCGCCAAAATCAGTCCGCTTATCAGTAAAGAGCCCCACGCAAAAACGTAAAGCAGCGCGGCACGCTCACCTTGCATGGAGCCATAAAGGCCGATTAATAATGCCCCACAGCAAATAATGACAGCGCCACTTATAGTGATGATTAGCATGGCGTTGTAGCTGGCCATAAAAACAGAGCCAAGCATAAAAAGAGAGAGCAGCAGGAGAAAAGACATGCCAAGGCGGATCGACTTTGGTGTGGACTCTCGTTTTAGATGGAGAAAGTCATAGGTGAACAATAGGCTTGATAACACCATGGTGGAGAGAAAGAAGCCTATGCTTTGACCATTCCAGATGGTCGCTTCTGGCCAGAAATATTGGAATGAATAGCCATTCAGTGAGGCGACAAATAACGGCACAGAAAGAACAAAGAGAACGTAATAAAAATAACTTCGCTCACGAATACCAATAAACATGAATAAGTTATAAATCATCATCACCAACATGGCACCAAAGTAGGTCCCCATTATTAGCTGGCGTGCTTGGTCGTGGCTGGAGAAAGCGCTTTCTTGCCACAGCGAGATGGGTAGCTGAACGACACCATTGGTTTTTATATGAATCAGCAGTGTGCGTGTTTCACCGGCGGGCCAAGTGGTCGGTAAAACAAAGTAATGATGATTGATCGGGCGATCATAAAAGGGGCGGCGGTCACCAAGAAACTGCTGCTCAATGATATTGCTGCCGTCGGCAATATAGATGCCGATGTAGTCCAGTGATGAGTAAGCGATTTCTAGCAGATATTTTTCTAGCTTTGGCTTGTCGTTGCGAATGTCCACACGAAACCACCAATCGCTACGGTCGATCCCTTGGTTGACTGCTTTGCCGATGGCGGGTGACCAGTTTGCTGCTGTTTCTGCTTGTAGAAGAGACTGGGGTGTGAATTTGGAGTCTGGATCACGTAATGATTGCAGCTTACCGCTGAGTGGGATCTGCTCTTGGCTGCCATCGATGATGACCAACTCTGTTGCGGACACTGTGGGCTGCAATAAAGTACAGAACAACAGGCTGAGTAGGCGCCAGTACCAGCGGTATGCCAACGGCCTGGCTGCCGAAAGTGTTGCAGTGGGCAGTCCTTGCATGCAGTCGTTCTCCAGATGGTTCTGTGTGATTTAAGCCTGTCCTCAATGGTGGACGGCAGATTACAAACTGCGAGAGCGAAATGACAGTACTTCACCAGTGACTAGGTATAAAGTACTGGCTGCCTTGGGTAAATAGTATTAGCCATTGTGCGTCACGTCACATATTAAGTGTGACGTTCAGCGGATAAATATGACCGCTTGTCCGCCGGGCCAATGGCGCCAATAAAATGACCGGCTAGTCTGCACGCCTATTTAACCGGAGTAGTTATGTCCCCCATCCCTTCGCAGTTACCCCGCCGGGGCAACGCCCTGAGCCGTTTCCTTGGTCGTATGCTGCTAGCTGCCTTTGGCTGGAAAGTGGCAGGGCCACCTCCAGAGGTGGCTAAAGCAGTGATTATCGGCGGGCCACACACCTCCAACTGGGACGGTGTCTTTACCTTGGCCGCGATGGTGTCACTGAGTCTAGATGCCCGTGTGATGATAAAAGGCAGCGCTTTTGTCGGGCCGATGGGCTGGCTGCTGCGTGCCATGGGAGCGATGCCGATTGATCGTCACAGCCCCAAGGATTTAGTCCAACAAAGCATTGATCAGTTTTTACTCAACGAGCAGATGGCTATTATTGTTGCACCCGAGGGGACCCGTGGCGGTGCCAGCCAGTGGAAAACAGGCTTTTGGCGTATCGCTAAAGGTGCCGGCGTACCGATCATTATTGCCACGGCGGATTATCGAAGAAAAGAAATTGCCTTCCCTGGCATGGTCATACCTAGCGATGATATGAATGCAGATATGGTTGAAATTCTGGCCTGCTATCGTGGTGTTGAACCACGTCACCCGCAACGGCTGTCGGCACCGCTGGCGGCATTACGACGGGAAGTAGAAGAGGAGGGTAAAGATGCTTGAGTTGCGATTGCGGCCGCGCTTTTACGAAACCGATGCCTTTGGTCATATTAATAACACGACAGTATCGGGTTGGTTTGAAACTGCTCGTGAGCCGATTTTTCAAATGTTCATGCCGGGCACTGATCCAACCGTGCTCGACTTGATCCTCGCACGGACAGAAATCGATTTTATTGCCCAGCTCCATTATGGTACTGAGGTTGTTATTCGCACCGCTATTGAGCGGATTGGTAACAGCTCTTTTGTGGTCGCTCATGAAGCGTGGCAGCAGGATGTTCTAGCGGCTCGTGGTAAGGCCGTACAGGTTTGTTTCGATCATAAAACACAGCAATCCATGCCGCTATCACAGTATTATCGGCAGCAGTTGCAAGCCCATCTTATTGAGCAAAATAACAACGAGAGGTAGTACGT
>Ga0209075_1000377_pt1 | contig 43278 bp, 38 predicted proteins | sample Stecom2011_FD_187523 | JGI IMG/M metagenome (GOLD analysis project Ga0209075, IMG submission 187523) | Agricultural soil microbial communities from Utah to study Nitrogen management - Steer compost 2011 (SPAdes) (version 2) | ecosystem: Environmental > Terrestrial > Soil > Agricultural land...
TGGCTCCACCAATTTCTAGTCCCCTTCGTCTAGTGGCCTAGGACTCCGCCCTTTCACGGCGGCAACAGGGGTTCGAACCCCCTAGGGGACGCCAATACGGCTTGACGGTTTAGTCCACCGGATAGCCATCAAAAAAACCGCCTTCGGGCGGTTTTTTTGTGCCTGAAGAAAAAGCTGAAGGCTAATACAGAAACTATGGTGGCAAGCAGGGAGAGTGTGCTCCCAAAACTGTGTGTTGCCAGGGATGGCAACACCAAGCCCCCATGGATGGGTTCACGGCGTGTTTTGGGAGCACACTCTCCCTGCTTGTCAGTGCTCGGAGTAGGCAGTGTTAGCGGGAAGCTATGGCACCTTTACCAACACCTTCGTAGGCTTTCACAAGAATCGTGTCAGATGGGAATTTGGCTTTCAGCTCGTCTGCAATGTGAGCGGCAATGAATTCCACAGTCGTATCTGTGTTCATCATATAAACCCGCGCCTCGGGCAGGGTCAGGGCAAACTCACCCTGATTGGACTCATATTCGAAGGTTATGTACGCCACGCCGTCGTCAACATGGCGACGTACGACATCTTCCTCAGAGCCCACATAAATATCCTGCCATAACTTGGCCCAAGAGTGTTCCAGCTCCTCATCACGCTTGCCATTGCGGTCTATCCGAATAGGTGAGCGGTGACCATGGGCGATGCGCTGGCAGTTGCCCAGGTGCTTTTTAAGGCCATGCACGTAGTGATAATAAGCTCCTTCAAGTTCCTCTTCCCGCAGGTTGATCTGCACTGAAGTGACATTCGAAGGTAGAACAGCCAGCAATTCACGTTCGAGCAGAGCGGCGACAGCCGATGGCATAACCCGGTCTGCAGAAAGCCATACAACGGCTTCGTCGGGGGAGCGATGGATAATGTGACTGCCATCGGCAAGTGCCCAGGTGAAGGTGTCAGGCGTATCCTGATTCCAGGAGAGGCCTTCGTAGCCACGGGGTATCACAAGCCTGTGATCCACGCGCTCATCGATGATGCGCTTTATAGTGCGCTTCACATTGCTGAAATCGAATACCATGCCCTGTTCATCAAGCTCGCCCCCCAGCACCACGTCGGCAATCCAGCTTTCCCCGACTAATCCACGGGCGGGATCCAGGTAAGCGAAATCAATAACGGTGAGGTTGTCTACAAACAGATGGTTCATTAAATTTCCGGGCGGGTATAGTTGATTGATGGGGGGATTCTAGCAAAAATCCCTGAGTGAGTGTCTTGTCGAGCTAATGCCTTGAATCGTTGCTCGCCACTCTTTTCGTGTTCATTGCTTTATCAGGAGCGACATCATAACTGCCTCTCGCCATGACTTCGATCAGGATTTTCCGGCACTTGTGCTCGCAGCCGGGGCTTCCAGCCGGTTTGGTCGCCCCAAAGCTCTATTAAAGGTGAGCGGCGAACAGGGGCGAGGTCACATTCTGCTGGATAACGCCATCGGGCAAGCCAGGTTGCTTAGCCGGGATGTGCGTGTTGCCTGCGGGGCCTGGTATCCGTTGATTCGTTTTCGCTGCAGCCAGCAGCCCTCCAGCTGGGTGCCTGTGCCTGATTGGCATGAAGGCATGGCCGCTTCCCTGGTAGCGGGCATCCGAAGTTTGGGGCCGAGGGCCAGGGGTGTGTTTGTGTTGGTGGTGGATCAGCCGCTGTTAGACAGAGGCGCCCTTCAAGCGTTTGGTGAAGCTGTGAGATGTTTTCCGAAGACGCCAGCGGCCGCAGATTATGGCCGGCGCCCAGGTGTGCCAGCCTATCTGCCGCGGTGGCTTTGGCCAGACGTGCTGACCCTTGAGGGTGATCGAGGTGCAGGGAGCCTGTTGGCAGAAGCCAATGCGACGCGAATGGATATTCCGGGTGTCCATGACGACATAGACACCCCGGAAGATTGGGCGAGAATCAGGGAGGTGCTTAGCCGAAGAGCCCCGCAAGCCAGGCAATACCCAGACTGAATACCCCGAGGCTAACGGCCAGCCCGACGGTGTAGATTCGGGATGAAGCAGAACGTTGCTGCGCTACAAACAAGTCAATTGTGCGCTGAGCTATGTCTTCAGCAGTCTCACGGGAGATTTCGTGAGCTTGCTGGATGGCTTCAGATTGCAGTGTTTGCCAAAACTCCGTATCAATGGTTTGTACGCTGGTAATATGGTCCTTCAGTTCTGCCATGTGGTTTGCAGTAAAACCAGAGTTGCGTGAGAGGTCCTTTTTAAGGTCGGCAAGTTCCCGGCCCAGATTTAGATTTACCTCAGCCGCGACTTCATCGCTCAGATTTCGGGTCCGCTCTTCTATCATTGCTCTCATGGCGCCCAGGCGATCTTCAATGATGCTTTCCTGCTTGCCCCTTGACTCATCCAGCGCGCGCTTGAGATTGTCAAACTGCTCATCAAACAGTGAGCTGAGCAATTCATGCAGATTGCTATTAACCTGGCCATGGGCTGCAGAGCGGGCAATCTGTTCAATCAGATCGCTTGTGAGCGGTACGGTGCTGGATGTCTTCTTGCCATTGAGGGCAGACTCAAGATCGGACCGCTCGGCTGACAATTCCAGCGATCCGCCTTGGGTAACTCCAATAGCCAGGTCGTCTTGTTCTGCTTCCTGTATCGGTGCGAGAGGGAGGGATCCAGCTTTCAGATCAATGGCCAGTTGCTCAAGCACCATGCCAAGGCCGTCTGGTTGAGTGGGCTTGGTAAGGATGTTGTAGACCCCGAAGTTTTTCGCCTCTTTGGTGAAAGATGACGACTTCTGGGACGTGCACATAATGATTGGTATGCCCGCGGTGTTCGGATTGCTCTTGATGGCCTTTGTGGCTTCCACGCCGTTCATGCCAGGCATCAGGTGATCCATGAAGATGACGTCCGGATGTTCGTTGCTGTCCAGAAAGTCCAGGGCTTCTTCGGCTGAGCCTGCCATGTTGACATGCATGTCACGGCTTTCCAGCAGTTTGCTCAGGGCAAACCTGGCTACCTTGGAGTCGTCCACCAGAAGAGCATTCTTGATCGCCATCCTTACTACCTCAAGCTGTTACTTCAATCGCGTTGTTTATCGGGCTGGATTTACTATTAAAGCTACCAGCCTTCGAGTTTCGGGCACTGTGTGGCCCTGTAGCTTTTGTCCCGATAACACACGCCGGGCTCTGTCGTTCTGGCAGTGAATATCTCACCTGCCGCCGTGGTCAGGCGAACCTGCCCATAGGGTTCACCGTGGCGGAATGTCGCCTCGATGGAGCTGCCATTCGGGTTGCGCAGCAAACCATTTCCGTGGAACTTGCCTTCAATATACTCGCCTTCGTATTTCTTGCCATTGGCAAAAACTTCCGAGCCACGGCCATGGAAGGTGCCATTTGAAAAATCGCCTTCGTAGTGACGGCCATCCTGGTAGGTGAGGGTGCCACGCCCGTGAAAGTCGCTGTTGCGAAACCCTCCGACATACAGCATGCCGTCTGCTGTTGTCAGGGAACCGTGGCCGTTGAGCCGACCCTGTGACCACTCCCCGGTGAGGATGTCACCATTGGCAAGGGTGAGAGTACCTTGGCCCTGGAACGAATCGTCGGCAAATTGCCCGGTATAACGTGAGCCATCGGCGTCGCGCCATGCGCCTTCACCCGAGCGCTTGCCATTTTCCCAGTCACCCTCATAGCGAGTGCCATCCGGGTACCAGGCTGTGCCCGAGCCGTGGAAAGCGCCATCTGCAAATTGACCTTCGTATTTCAGGCCGTCTTTATCTTCATAGGTTCCGTCGCCGGTCTTTATGCCACCTCGCCAGTTTCCGTTCTGGTAATTAACGGTGGTGTAGGCTTCAAGTTTGCCTACGAGGGTCAACTCGTTGCCAGCATCGAGGGCAACGCTTTGCTGCCAGGGGCGGAACCCGTCCTTTTTGATGGTGATGTCGTATTTGCCTGGGGCCAGTTCAAGGTCCAGTCGCGTTGGGCCGTATTCCTTGCCGTTGATTTCAACCCGGTCGCCAGCCACGTTAGAGCGCAGTGTAAGGGTGCCGGTTGTCGGGGCAGGTGGCTGTTCTGGCACAGCCTTGGCGGTATATGTGGCCATTGCTGCTGGCGGTTCCGCAGAGGCAAGCATGACCGCCTCATCCGGAAGGTCGGGAATATTGAATTGCTCGGCGCTCGCCGGCTGTTCCATCGGGAGTGTTTCTGCTTCAACCGGTGCTTCTGCAAAAGTTTCAATTGCTGGTGCTGGTGCTGGTGCTGGTGGCGGAGCTTCGACGAGCACTTGTGGGCTTTGTGTTACCGCTGGTTTGTTTGCGGGCTTCGGTAGAGTCACATTTTGCGCGGGTTGCAGAGGCGCGGCCGCAATTAGCATTTCGCTACGAACAGAAGCAAAGCCAGCTGTTACCAGAAGCATAAGAGCCAGGGCATTCAAAAACAAAAGTGGTCTGAAATCGACCATGGCGGAACCTCTTAATCCTGCATTCTACAAATTCGCGAGCAAGTTCATCTTACCCAGCGAGAGCGGCGTTATGTAACAGAAAGTGTCTGAACTTGGCCAGAATGCTGGCCAAATCACACTTTGGACGGAAGCTGGTCATGGTTGAGCTGTTCCCAGGCTCTCATGTAGACATCGGCTTCATATTCGTAGGGTGATTTGAACGGTGTCAGAACAAAATCAAACATAAGGAAGAAAAAGCCTACCGATGCCCAGGCGATGGTCAGGGTGCTGAGTGTTGTAGCCTGAACCTCCGGGTTGCTGCTCACAAAATCCTGGAGCAGCGGGATCAAGTCTGACGCCATCACTACAGGATTGAAGCTGGACAGCACCAACGGTATCCAGAAGGCCATAAATATGGGGAAGAAACCGAACGACCAAAGCAGGCGGCGCGCCAGGTAGATAGCCACCTCGCGCCAGAAGCGCTGGCGCACCTCAGGGGACTTGCGAATGCGCTCCAGGTACCGGCGGCGTTCTGCCCAATAGGCTGCGACTTCGGGAGCCTGGGCGGTTTTTGTGGGGCCTGAAAGTGTGCTCATGATCCAGGGAGCTACCTTATAGCTAGGGTGACGGATACAGGATAACTGATACTACGTGTTACCCTGTCATTCTCCAATTGTTTAACGACAGGAATAGTTTGAATGGCTGCAGTGATCGATAACGCAATCCACCCGGCTTTTGAGAAGCTTCGCAGTCACCGGATTGACACGCTTAATCTTGATGTTGAAGAGTATCGTCATATAAAAACCGGTGCCCGTCATCTCCACCTGGCGGCGGATAATGATGAAAACGTGTTTTTTGTGGCGTTAAGAACCTTCCCCATGGATTCTACCGGCGTTGCCCATATTCTTGAACATACGGCACTGTGCGGCAGTGAGCGCTACCCGGTTCGCGATCCGTTTTTCATGATGATTCGCCGCTCCCTGAATACCTTCATGAATGCGTTCACCAGCAGCGACTGGACGGCTTACCCTTTTGCCAGCATGAACCGAAAGGATTTTGACAACCTATTGTCGGTTTATCTGGATTCAGTATTTTTCTCTAAACTGGATCCCTTGGATTTTGCTCAGGAAGGGCATCGGCTGGAGTTTGAAAAGCCCGATGATCCCAGCACCGAGTTGGTATACAAAGGCGTTGTCTACAACGAAATGAAAGGTGCCATGAGTTCGGCAACCTCACAGCTCTGGCAGAATCTGAGCAGTCACCTTTTCCCGACAACGACCTATCATTACAACAGTGGCGGCGAGCCGGATCACATTGTTGATCTGAGCTATGACGACCTCATCCGCTTCTATAAGCATCACTACCACCCAAGTAACGCCATTTTTGCCACTTACGGCAACATTCCGGCCCATGAACACCACGAACGCTTCGAAGAGCTGGCTCTCAAGCGGTTCGACAAGCTGGATATCAAACTGCCAGTGCGCGATGAAAAGCGAATGTATGCGCCGGTCCGTGTAGAGCAGGGCTACGGCGTTACCGAGGGTGAAGACACCACCGGTAAAACCCATATCGTTATGGGGTGGCTGCTTGGACACAGCTTTGATCTGCAGGAAAACCTGGAAGGCCATTTGTTGTCCGCCGTGCTGCTCGAAAATAGCGCCTCTCCTCTGATGCGCGCGTTGGAAACCACGGATATCGGTCACGCACCTTCACCCATGTGCGGGTTGGAGGATTCCAACAGAGAAATGACGTTTATTTGCGGCATTGAAGGAAGTGAGCCGGAGAAGCTCAAAGATCTGGAAGCCTTGATCGAGACAACGCTTGAGAAAGTGGTTGAGGAAGGCGTTAGCGAGGAGCGCCTGGAAGCGATTCTTCATCAACTGGAATTGCATCAGCGCGAAATTGCAGGAGACAGCTTCCCTTATGGCCTTCAATTGATCATGAGTGCTATAGCCCCCATGGTTCATGGTGGCGACCCGGTTGAGCTGCTTGATCTGGAGCCTGTTCTGGCCGTTTTGCGTGAGAAAATTCGCGACCCGCAATACATCCCGGACCTGATTCGTCGCAAGTTGATCAACAACCCGCACCGGGTAACGCTCACTTTGCGGCCAGATGACAAGTTGGATGGGCGCCGTCAGCAGGCCATTCGTGAGGCCCTGGCGAAACGCAAGGCAGAACTCACCAGCGAAGAGGTTATGCAGATTGTTGAGCGTGCCAAAGCGCTGGAAGAGCGGCAGATGCGTAAGGATGATGACTCCATACTGCCAAAGGTTGATCTCACGGATGTACCGCTGCAAATGCCCGAGCCGGAAGCACGGTTTGACGGGGATATTTCAGCAACGGTTTATGCGCGGGGAACCAACGGGCTGATTTATCAGCAGGTTGTGTTGCCACTGCCTGATTTGACGGAAGATGAACTGTTGCTCCTGCCGTATTATGGTGCCTTGATTTCAGAAGTTGGCTGCGGTGAGCTGGATTATCTTCAGATGCAGGACCGAATTTCGGCAGAATCCGGTGGAATTGGTGCCTCTTTCAATACCAAGGGGCGCATTGATGATGTTCAAAACCTCTCTGGCTATATGATCTTCAGCGGCAAAGCGCTGGCCCGCAACCGAATGGCACTGACGAAGCTGCTCCGTGATGTGTACACCAGCGCTCGCTTTGATGAAAAAGACCGTATTCGGGAGATTATTGCCCAGATTCGTGCGCGTCGAGAGCAGTCGGTAACCGGCAGTGGCCACGCTTTGGCCATGGGTGCAGCGTCCCAGGGTATGGGGCCTGGAGCCTGGTTGAGTTTCCGTCTTGGGGGGTTGGCTGGTATTCGCGGTACCAAGGAGCTGGATCAGTCCCTGAAAGATCCCGCGGAACTTGCTGCTTTTTGCCAGAAGCTGGCTAGCCTGCATGACAGGATTCGCCAGCAGGCTCGCGAGTTCCTTGTCATTGGTGAGGAAGAGCAGCTTCCTGCGCTGATCGACGATCTGAAATCCTGCTGGCAGGGCGATGAGGGTGTAGAGTCATCCAGCTGGACAATGGAGCCTGTGAATTTCGTAACACGCGAAGCCTGGCTGACCTCTACTCAGGTAAACTTCTGCGCCCGTGCATACAGCACCGTGCCGATCGATCACCCCGATGCAGCGGCACTTACTGTGCTGGGTGGTTTCCTGCGCAATGGTTATCTGCACAGGGCTATTCGGGAGAAGGGTGGTGCCTACGGCGGCGGCGCCTCCCAGGACAGCGTGAATGGCACCTTCCGCTTTTTCTCATACCGGGATCCGCGCCTGTCAGAAACCCTTGAAGACTTCGACAAGGCACTGGTATGGCTTCAGGAGACTGAGCATGAGTATCAGGAGTTGGAAGAATCCATTCTCGGAGTGATCGGCCAGCTAGATCGCCCGCGCTCTCCAGCGGGTGCTGCGCGACATGCGTTCCACAACAAACTGTTTGGTCGCAGTGCTGAGCAGCGCGCACGCTTCCGCGAGCGGGTGCTGTCAGTGACGCTTGAAGATCTCAAACGGGTTGCGACAACCTGGCTGCAGCCTGAAAAGGCCAGTACAGCAGTAGTGACGGGTTCTGAAAACCGGGCTTTAGCTGAAGGCTTGGGGCTGGAAATTCAGGAGCTGTAAGTTGCAGGCAGGCAGGTCGGTAACGGCCTGCCTGCTAAAAATCGGTAGGCCAGATTTCAGCGATTTCTCTTGAGCCCCGTAGTAACCATGATGCGAGTCGAAATTTCCTCCACGGAATAGGCTGTCGTGTTCAGGTACGGAATGCGCTCCCTCCGGTACATAAGCTCTATTTCTTCGATTTCGTGCATGCATTGCTGGATGGACGCGTAGCGAGAGTTTGGTCGCCGTTCATTCCGGATGGTGGCCAGTCTTTCCGGCTCAATGGTCAGCCCGAATATTTTTTCCTTGTGAGGTCGCAGGGCAGTGGGCATCTGCTGATCTGAAAGATCGTCTTCGGTGATCGGATAGTTGGCGGCTTTCACGCCATATTGGAGTGCCAGGTAGAGGCAGGTTGGGGTTTTGCCACTACGGGAGGCACCAACCAGAATCAGATCTGCTTCATCGTAGTGTCGTGTGCGCGCACCGTCATCGTTGTCCAGGGCAAAGTTCACCGCAGCGATACGGCGCTCATAAACACCTTCGTTATTAATCGAATGGGATTTGCCCACAGAATAAGACGAAGACGACTGCAGCTCATTTTCCAGCGGGCCCAGAAAGGTCCCGAAAATATCCACCATGAAGCCTTGGGCATCTGAAATGATTTCCCGGATAGAACTATCAAGAATTGTGTCAAAGACCAGTGGGCGGGCACCGTCGGTTTCAGCTGCACTGTTAATGCGTTTGACCATGTCCCGCGCTTTTTCAACATCGTCGATATAAGGTACGGTGACGCGCTCGAAATCAATTTTACCGAATTGGGCCAAAAGACTGTGTCCAAGGGCCTCAGCGGTGATGCCGGTACCGTCAGAAATAAAGAAGGCTGTACGTTTCATGATGTTTTTCCGGCTCCGTTGGCGCAGGGTTGTCAGGGCGAATCTGGCAGGGTGGCACCGGAAAGCAGCATGCACTTTCTCGGGGGCTCCCTAGGTAAATTCCGAAGGTTACAGTATCATACACGGCAAGTTCGAGACTCCGCAGTGGTTGTTGTCCGCTTTTTACGCTTGCTACCGCTGGCCCGGTTTATTCTTTAGTTACACAGATTCAAGGGAGACACGCTTTGGAAGATTACATAATCTGGTTTGATCACCTGGGAATGTCCGATGTTGACCGGGTTGGCGGGAAAAACGCTTCCCTCGGTGAAATGATCAGTAATCTCGCCAATGCTGGTGTAACCGTTCCCGGCGGTTTTGCCACCACTGCACATGCATACCGTGAGTTTCTGGCTAAAGATGGCCTGAAGGACAAGATCGATAGCCTCCTTGATGATCTTGATATCAATGACGTGAACGAACTTGCCCGTGTGGGCGCGAAGATACGTCAGTGGATTATTGACACACCCTTCCCTGAGGCCCTGGACGTTGCGCTGAAAGAAGCCTACAGCCAAATACTTAACGGAAACGATAAAATGGCCGTGGCTGTGCGTTCTTCTGCAACTGCAGAGGACCTGCCAGATGCTTCGTTTGCAGGGCAGCAGGAAACTTTCCTGAACGTAGTTGGCCTGGAACAGGTTCGCACGTCTGTGAAAGAAGTGTTTGCTTCTCTGTTTAACGATCGTGCGATTTCCTACCGCGTTCATCACGGTTTTGATCACAAGCTTGTTGCCTTGTCTGCCGGCATCCAGAAAATGGTCCGCAGTGAAACTGCGTCCAGTGGTGTTATGTTTACATTGGATACGGAGTCAGGCTTCCGTGGTGTAGTGTTTATTACCGGTTCTTATGGTCTGGGTGAGACTGTTGTTCAGGGCGCGGTTAACCCTGATGAGTTCTATGTGCATAAACCCACTCTGGCGTCTGGCAAGCCCGCTGTGTTGCGCCGGAATCTGGGTAGCAAGGCCATAAAAATGGTTTATCACTCAGATCCAGCCAGTGGCCAGTTGGTGGAAACCGTTAAAGTTGACCCGGAAGAGCGCGGCCGTTTCTGTATCACAGACTCGGAAGTTGAAGAGTTGGCCAGGCAGGCCATGATCATCGAGGAGCACTATCAGCGGCCCATGGATATTGAATGGGCTAAAGATGGCGATGACGGCAAGATCTACATTGTGCAAGCTCGTCCGGAAACCGTTAAAAGCAGGGCGTCTGCCAATGTTATGGAGCGTTACCTGCTCAATGAAACCGGCACAGTGTTGGTGGAAGGCCGGAGTATCGGCCACAAGATTGGTGCAGGCCCGGTCAAGATTATTACCAGCATCAAGGAAATGGATCGAGTTCAGGACGGCGATGTTCTGGTAACGGATATGACAGATCCCGACTGGGAACCAGTGATGAAGCGGGCATCTGCAATTATCACTGATCGTGGTGGCCGTACTTGCCATGCTGCGATCATTGCCCGTGAACTGGGCATTCCAGCGGTTGTTGGTTGTGGCGATGCCACCGAGATTCTGAATGACGGCCAAGAAGTCACCGTGTCTTGTGCAGAAGGTGATACCGGTCTGATCTACGAAGGCGCTCTGGATTTTGAGCTGCGTGAAAATACCGTAGATTCCATGCCGAATATCCCGTTCAAGATCATGATGAACGTGGGTAACCCGGATCGTGCCTTTGATTTCCAGTCGTTGCCTAACGAAGGCGTTGGCCTGGCGCGCCTTGAGTTCATTATTAACCGTATGATTGGTGTGCACCCCAAGGCGCTGCTGAACTTTGAGGGTTTGCCAAGGGATATCAAGCAGACGGTAGAAAAGCGTATCTCTGGCTACAGCTCCCCGGTCGATTTCTACGTGGACAAGCTTGTTGAAGGGATTTCCACCCTGGCCGCCGCATTTTCGCCGAAGAAGGTCATAGTGCGCCTGTCTGACTTCAAATCCAACGAGTATGCCAACCTGATCGGCGGCACCCTGTACGAGCCAGATGAAGAAAACCCGATGCTGGGTTTCCGTGGAGCTTCCCGCTATATCTCTGAAACCTTCCGTGACTGTTTCGAGTTGGAGTGCCGTGCACTGAAGAGGGTGCGCAATGAAATGGGCCTGACTAATGTAGAGATCATGGTGCCCTTCGTGCGTACCGTGGGTGAGGCTGAGCAAGTGGTCAAGTTGTTGGCTGAAAATGGTCTTAAGCGTGGCGAGAACGGCCTACGGGTGATCATGATGTGCGAACTGCCGGGCAACGCGTTGCTGGCAGACAAGTTCCTTGAGCACTTTGATGGTTTCTCTATCGGCTCCAATGACCTGACCCAGCTTACTCTTGGTCTGGATCGTGACTCGGGTATTATTGCGCACCTGTTCGACGAGCGGGACGAGGCCGTCAAGATACTTTTGTCCAACGCTATTCAGGCGTGTAAAAAGGCAAATAAGTACATTGGCATCTGTGGCCAGGGACCATCTGACCATCCTGATCTCGCAAAATGGTTGATGGATCAGGGTATTGATACCGTATCTCTTAACCCGGATTCGGTTCTGGATACCTGGTTCTTCCTGGCAGACGAAAAAATCGACTGACTTTTTCTGCATTTACTTTGGCAATTAAGGAGAGCGACAAGGTGGCAACGATTATTACCCCGGACTTGTGTGATGAATTTCCGGAAGTTGAGGTGGCAGCACCTGGCTTTAATAACTATGGCGGAGTAAAGGCCTTCGGTGGTGAAATCGTCACCGTAAAGTGCTTTGAAGATAACTCTGTGGTTAAAGAGCAGGTTGGCCTGCCAGGCAAGAGTCGTGTGATGGTAGTAGATGGTGGCGGCTCAATGCGCCATGCGTTGCTGGGCGATATGCTGGCAGAGAAAGCCGCCAGTAATGGCTGGGCAGGCTTGATCATATACGGCTGTGTGCGGGATGTAGATGAGATTGGAAAGACGGATCTGGGGGTGCAAGCGCTGGCTACCTATCCCCGGAAAAGTGAAAAGCGCGGTCTCGGCGACCTGGATGTACCGGTAACATTCCACGGAGTGACCTTCCGCCCAGGCCACTACGTGTATGCTGACAACAACGGTATCATCGTGTCAGAGAAACCCCTGGTATAGAGCCAGGGGAGTGCGCCTAGCGGGTGACTTCGCTGATGTTGGCTCCCAACAGAAAGCCGTCACCCTCAGGCTCGCACCGTGTCACTTCGCAAATGGTTTCGAGTGGAGGAAACTGGTCGCTATTCGGATGAAGTACAGTGCTCAACTCTTCCCCTACTGCAACCGGGTTTTTTACTAGTAGCTGCATCCCCGTGGCACTGAGATCTCTGCAAGTGCCTGCGAAGGTATTTCCTTTGCTGTCAGTGATTTCTATTTCTGACTCAACCTGCATGCGATGAAAATCGCGCTTCTCCGAATAGTCCTTCATATAATTCACGCCCAGTTGTCTGTTTTTCTTGTGGGTTTGAGCATTGGTATGAGCAGAGCCAGAAGAACTCCGCCCAACACAAGGCCAGCACCAACCAGCATGAAATCAGATTCTTTGCCAGCTTCCAGTCGCTCGTTTTCGGCGGTCAATACTTCCAGATCATTGCGCAGCTTCTGATTCTCCTCCAGTAGTTCACGATTTCGACGTACCAGGTTGATCGAATCTGACGCTATGCTTTTGATGCGTCTGAGTTCCTGTTGCAGCTCCTCTGTCTGGGTAGACAGGGCTGATTCTGCCGTACTCAATGTGTCCCGTTCATTGGACACGTCCTTCAATTGCCCTTTCAGCGAGGCTAACTCGCTTTGTGCCTGCTCAAGCTGACGGCTGACGCTTTTCAATCTGTCCGCTGCGATGGGTGTTTCACTGAGATATTGGGTGGAGACCCAGCCATCATTACCTTTTGGCGTACGTACTCGAGTATAGCCGGTATCCGAAACTTCGATAACTTCCAAAGCTGTGCCGCTGGGTACGGCGTTTTCAATGATGCGGTATTGGGTGCCGGCACCGGAGCGAACAGGTAGGTAGAGTTGATCGTCAACCCAGACGGTTTTCGCCTGAGCCATAGCGATGGATGACAATACAAAAAACGCACTGATGGCAAGGCGAAAAAGCGTCACTGGCAAGGTTCCCACAATGTTCGGTTTAAAAACTCGTTAATTTCAAAGCCGCAATTTTGTCACAGATATGCGGTGGTTCAAGCGAGCTGTCATTACAATAAGCTCATGGAGCTCTCGATCAATAGCATTAAGGCAGAACTACTTTAAACGGTTTAACCGTTACTTTGTTGTAAACACCTGCATCCATATAGGGGTCGCTAGCCGCCCACGCCTCAGCCGCGGCAAGGGAGTCAAATTCCGCTACAACGAGACTGCCTGAGAAACCGGCATCACCCGGATCTGGTGTGTCGATGGCAGGGTGCGGCCCTGCAATGAGAAGTCGCCCTTCTTTTTTCAGTTGTTGCAGGCGCTCGATATGAGCAGGTCGTGCACTCTTGCGCAGAGTAAGGCTGTTATCGACGTCTTCACTGATAATGGCGTAGTACATGGGGTGTCCGGTTCCTTGGGGGCCGTGTAAAGTGATGCATGGAGTTGTGGGGCTGGTACACTGTAGGCTTCGGTTAGCATAGTCAGATATGAGCCTCTGTTGCCATTCACTCCGTTATCTATTTCATTTGGGAATTTTTGTGACTATACCGCAAGACCCTGTTTTGTGCATTGATCTGCATTGCCACAGTACCGCGTCAGACGGGGCTCTTTCACCAGGTGAGCTATTAGCTCGCGCTGCTGAGAAACATGTTACCCATCTCGCTCTTACGGATCACGATACGATTAGCGGCCTTGCTGAAGCCCAGATTGCAGCAGACGCCAATGGAGTGGTGTTGATCTCCGGTATCGAGCTTTCCTGTTTGTGGCGCAGTCGCACAATACATATTGTCGGTTTGGACTTTGATATCAACAGCAGCGAGTTTCTCGCAGCGCTGGAGCAGCAAAATCGTAACCGCTGGGCCCGGGCGGCGATGATTGCCGAGCGCCTGAGCAAACTTGCCATTCCGGACTTGCTTGAGCGCGCTACTGCTGAAGCCGGCGGTGATGTACCTGGGCGACCACATTTTGCACGGGTTATGGTGGAGTCAGGCGTGGTGAAAAATGCTGCACAGGCGTTCAAGCGCCATCTGGGGGCAGGGAAGGTGGGTGATGTGAAAGCCTACTGGCCAGAATTACCGGAAGTTGTGCAATGGATCAACGCGGCGGGTGGGGTCGCGGTACTGGCTCATCCGAGAAAATATCAGCTTACTGCCACAAAGCTGCGGGAGCTGACGGCGGATTTTCGCCGTGCCGGGGGGCAGGCCATTGAGGTGAGTACGTCGGGGCAATCCAGTGGTGATCTTGGGTTTCTGACCGAGTTGTGCATGCGGGAGAAGCTTCTGGCGTCTCAGGGCAGCGATTTCCATTTTCCTGGCGCGCCCTGGTGTGAGCTAGGGCGGATTATGAAAATGCCAGACGGGCTGGAGCCGGTCTGGCATCATTTCAAGCAGATTCCTGGTGCTAGCGCACCGGTTTAATCCGGTGCGTGGAACAGCAGGTAAAGATCAGTCAGCGAGTCGGGGATAGCATCTGCCATCTGGCCTGACAATTTTTCGCTGCTACGAACGTTCTGGAAATCTTCATCATCAAACAGTCCTGACAGTGTCAGCATGGGCACCATCAGATCGGCTGTTTCCTCTTCGCTCGCGGCATCCAGCCACTCATCTTCATGCTCCAGGAAGGTGTCCACAAAGCCCGCACACCAGTTTTCCAGTGCGTTCATCGGGTCACCATCCTCCGGTTCCGGAAGCTCAATAGCCTGGCCCATATCGAGGGCTTTGATCATGTCTCCCGCCAGTTGCGTAACGCACTGGCGGAAGGTCTCCGGAATTCCGCCGCCGGGTGTGTCATCGGTGCCAGTTACGAGCCGGAAAACGGTTTCCACACTCAGTTTGGCAGGCCCGACGACGCTGGCGCAGACCACGCCGTGAAAGCCGAAAAAGTCCAGGGCATCATCACCCCAAGGTTCCGCGAACAGTATGTCTTCCAGCGCTTCGATGTCGGAATTGGACAGCATTGGTTAGTTACCCTCGAGTTTTTTGGCTGCTTCGGCCGCTCGTTGACGCTTGCGCACTTCACGAGGATCGTTGTATGCGCGCCCAGGGGTTACTGGAATGCCAGTATCCTCAGCCGGCTTGTCTGCGGCTTCCGGAGCTGGAGCGCTCTGTTCTGTCGCTGGCTTATCTGCCGGAGCTTTCTCTACAGGCTTTTCCGCTGCAGGAGCTTTTGCTCTGCTTCTGGCGGGCGCTGATCTTGGCTTCCTGGTCGGCGCAGCTTCGTTTTCAGCAACAATAGTCTCTGCCTTTGCAGGGGGTGTTTCTTTGGTCTGCCTGGCTGAAGACTCTTCTGTTTTAGCGGAAGGCTCCTCTGCAGCTTTAGCCGGGGATTCCTTAGCCGCTGTAGCTGACGGTGCTTTGTCCTCTTCTGCCAAGGGTGCGGCAGCTTCTTTGTCAGCAGCAGCTGAAGGCTTCTGCTCGGCTGCTGCAGCAGGTTTCTGCTCCAGCTCAGTTGAGGGCTTGTTTGCAGACTCCGGGGCGCGCTCGCTAACGCTCTGAACCTCAGGCTCTTTGGCCTTTGGGGCAGGGGGTGCTTTGCTTGCTTCGGTTGTTGCGACAGGCGCATCAGATTTTGGCGTGGCAGCAGGCGCTTCCGGCTTTTCAGCTGCTGAGTCTTTAGCTGGCGCGTGAGGCTTTTGTGCCTGCTCAGGTTTTTGCTGAGTCTCGGTGCCGGCCTCAGCAGGAGCTGGATTTGCCTTGTGCGTAATAGCCTTCTGCTCAGGCTGCTTTTGCTCGCTTTGCTGAGCTACTGGCACATTGGCAGTAGCCTGGGCCGTGCTCTTTTCAGATACTGCTGCGGCGGCTGGCTTCACGTTAGTGTTGTCACTGGCTGCTTCTGGCTGAGTGTCCTTCTGATGCCGCTCATTGCGGGTGCTCTTGCGGGCAGCCGGAGTAGATGCCGGGGTCTCGGAGGGTGAACCGTCCCGATTACGGGGGCGGCGTGGCTTGCGACGGGTATCGTCAGAACCGGATTTTTCAGCAGCAGCCTTTTGTGGGGCTTCCTGCTGAGTCGTGTCTTTTTGATCGCCGTTATTTTTAGCATCACGCTGAGGGCGGTTACGGTTTTGACCACGGTTCTGGCCATCCTTGCGGTTGTCCCGACGATTGTCTCCGCCGCGGCTTTCACCATTTTTGCTTTCAGAACCTTTGTGGTCACTGTCATTAGCCTGACGGTTCTGGTTGGGGCGGCTCTGGTCGTCATTTCGGTTGCGGCCGCGCGAGCGGTTATCGTCACCGCGGTTTGGCTGACTGCTGCTTTGACGGCGCTCGTTAGGTTTGCGGTTGGTTCCGCCGGTATTCTGACTATCGCGGGCAACACGAGTTTTACGGCGATCTTGCCGTGCCTGGTTGCGCTGATCTTCGCGGCTAGCGTTCGCCTTGGCGTTGCCACTGGCTTCGCTTTGATGCTCTTCCTCACCACTAAAGAAGCACGCAATCTTGCGGCCAATTCTGCGGAACAGGCCGTCGTCCTGCTCGGCTGGTGCCTGGGGTGCAGCTTGCTGGGCTGCGGCCGTCGGAGCGGGTGCTCTTGGGCGGATAGCTCTTACGGCAGCCTGTTCGCGAACAGGCTTGTCTGCGGCAGGTGCTTCAAAGACTTCTTCTTCGCGCTCACTGTATTCCTGAGCTACCTGGTGGCTTGAAATGTGCTCGGGAGTGGTTTCGTCGTCGCGCATGCGCAAAATTTCAAAGTGCGGCGTTTCCATGTGAGGAACCGGCACGATAACAATGTTCACTTCCTGGCTGGCTTCAATGTCTGCAAGCTGTTTGCGCTTTTCGTTAAGCAGGAAGGTGGCCACAGAAACCGGCACTATGGCCCGGACTTCTCCGGTCTTGTCTTTTGATGACTCTTCGTAGATCAGGCGCATGATGCTTAGCGCCAGAGATTCGATACCGCGGATGGTGCCTTGGCCTTCGCAGCGTGGGCAGACTTCACTGCGGGTTTCTCCCAGGGAAGGGCGTAACCGTTGGCGCGACATTTCCAGCAGGCCGAAGCGTGAGATCTTGCCTACCTGAACACGGGCCCGGTCGATTTCCAAGGCTTCGCGCATTTTTTGCTCAACTTCGCGCTGGTGTCTGGCCGGCGTCATGTCGATAAAGTCGATAACGATCAGGCCGCCCATATCCCGCAAACGGAGTTGGCGTGCGATTTCTTCGGCTGCTTCCAGGTTTGTCTGATAAGCCGTCTCTTCTATATCCTGGCCCTTGGTGGCGCGGGATGAGTTGATGTCGATGGAAACCAGAGCTTCTGTCGGGTCGATAACAATAGACCCGCCCGAGGGAAGTTTTACTTCGCGCTGGAACGCGGTCTCAATCTGGCCTTCAATCTGATACCGGCTGAATAGCGGAATTTCATCCTTGTACAGCTTGATCTTGTTTTCGAACGTAGGCATTACTGCGCGGACAAAGTTAAGTACATCCTCGTAAACGCCTTCCGAGTCGATCAATACCTCGCCGATATCCTGGCGGAGATAGTCGCGAACGGCGCGGATGATAACGTTGCTTTCCTGGTGAATAAGGAAGGGCGCTTTGCGCTCACCGGCCGCCTGAGTGATGGCTTCCCAGAATTGCACGAGGTAATCGAGATCCCACTGGAGCTCTTCAGACGTGCGCCCGATGCCTGCAGTGCGCACGATAATGCCCATGGACTTGGGCACTTGAACGTTGTTCATGGCGTCTTTTAGCTGTGCGCGCTCTTCACCCTCAATGCGCCGGGAAATTCCGCCTGCGCGTGGGTTGTTGGGCATCAGAACAAGATAGCGACCAGCAAGGGAGATAAATGTTGTTAGGGCAGCGCCTTTGTTACCGCGCTCTTCTTTATCAACCTGAACAATAACTTCCTGACCTTCGGCAACCACTTCCTTGATATTCACCTTGCCTTCGATCTGGCCTGGTGACTTTTTGAAGTAATCCCGGGAGATTTCCTTGAGAGGAAGAAAACCGTGGCGGTCGGCGCCAAAGTCCACAAATGCAGCTTCGAGGCTAGGCTCTACACGGGTAATGCGCCCTTTGTAGATGTTGGCTTTTTTCTGCTCGCGGGAGCTGGATTCGATATCGAGGTCAAACAGACGCTGGCCGTCAACCAGGGCGACGCGCAACTCTTCTGGGTGAGTTGCATTGATGAGCATTCTTTTCATGGAAAGTGGTTATTCCTGTCAGTAAAATTTGACAGAAAACCGTAGGGCGTCGCATCTGCGAAGCAGGGATATGCGTGCCGCTGGCCCTGTTACATCAGGGGGGTGAGCGGCGGACAGACGGATCATTCCCTTCCGGGGTATGACCCTGTTGATCTGAGACCACCGCCGACAATCCGCCTGCCTGATGGCAGAGAGGTGTCATATAGGGTTCGTATCTGTTGACGCATATAATCCGTTTTCAAGTTCACACAAGTGCCTGGGTCTCACGTCGTATTCGTAAGCTGGACGGCCCGGCCTTGCGTGGCAGTGATTCTTCGCGATATCGCCCGGCGGTTTTCCGCGCGGTTTCAGTTTTTCCGGTGTCAGCTCACCGTTTCTTTTTACGGGTCTGTCCTGACACTCCGGAAGCATTTCTTACGCCGTGCCCGATAGTGATTGGGCGTCCGACGTTCAAACTCTTGAATAGTGTCGGTATACTCTTCTGCCGCTCCGGCTTCTGACTAGAGTAGGTCAGGCCGTAGACAAACGACAGATCACGCCGGAATATAACAGTATTCACAGAACCGTTCAATCCTGCTTGTATCGCCAGTTATACCACCCGTTAAAGGAACCTTATGTCCCGCAAAATTGCTACCGGAAAGCCCGCTAAATCCCGGGCGAGAAAGCCGGCGCCTCATCCGGTGTCTCGCGAAGACAGCAAGCATGCAGGCCCTGGCCGGGAGGCAGTACAGCAGGGTGTTGTATGGGTGACGGTGGATGAGGATAACCATGGGCAGCGTCTGGATAATTTTTTATTGGCGCAGCTTCGCGGTGTGCCCAGAAGTATTATTTATCGGATTGTGCGCAAAGGCGAGGTGCGGATTAATAAAGGCAGGGTTAAGCCAGATACTCGCCTTGTAACGGGCGATCAGGTGCGCATACCACCAGTTATACGTAAGGAGAAAGCGCCGCAGGCGGCTCCTGGTAGCCGGGTGCAGAGTGTGGTCGAAGCAGCCATCGTGTTTGAAAATGACCAGATGCTGTTGGTTAACAAGCCATCTGGAATAGCGGTGCATGGTGGCAGTGGCCTCAGTTTCGGGCTAATAGAGGTGTTGCGGTCCGCTCGCCCGGAAGCGCGTTTTCTTGAGTTGGTGCATCGCTTGGACAGGGACACTTCCGGGTTGGTTATGGTTGCCAAAAAGCGCTCTGCATTGCGTTTTCTGCAGGACGAACTCCGGCAAAGGCGCATCCGCAAGCAATACCATGCGTTGGTGGCCGGAGATTGGCCAAGTAAGCTGAATCGGGTTGATGAGCCGTTGTTGCGCTATGAAATGCCTAATGGAGAGCGGCGGGTCAGGGTGGATCAGGCTGGCAAGGCCTCTTTGACGACCTTTCGTTGCCTGACGCGTTATACAGGATATACCCTGGTGGAGGCCTCGCCAATTACTGGTCGGACCCATCAGATTCGTGTGCACAGTTTGTGTGCCGGTCATCCAATAGCGGGGGATGACAAGTATATGGATGATGTAAGTCTCAAAGCGTTTCGGGCGGTTGGTGGGCAGCGTTTAATGTTGCACGCCCGGGCTCTCGAGCTTTCCCTGCCTGTTACCGGGGAGATGGTGCGGTTTGAGGCCCCTTATGATGATGTATTCAGTCACGTGCTTGGCAGGCTTGATGTGCGTGCGACGGGAGCAGAGTAATGGATGTGAAAGTGGTGATTTTCGACTGGGACGGTACCTTGGTGGATTCCGTAGATCATATTGCCGATAGCCTGCACCAGGCTGCCACGGATCTTGGGTTCCCTGCGCTGGAGAGAGAGGCATACCGTGACATTATAGGTCTGGGTATGGTCGAGGCGCTGGAGAAGTTGTACCCGGGGCTGAGTCACGAAGAGATAACGAGTATACGGGAGGGGTACGCCAATTATTTTTTCCGCAAGGTAACAACACCACAGAATCTTTTTGAGGGGATGGGGGAGGTTGTACTGAATCTCCAGCAATCTGGCCGCGGGTGCTCGGTGGCAACCGGTAAGAGCCGCAGGGGTTTGGATCCGGCGCTGGTTTCCAGTGGGCTGGGGTCGCATTTCGATATTACCCGCTGCGCTGATGAAACCCGATCCAAGCCGGATCCGCGCATGCTTGAAGAGATTCTTCTGTTTTACGGTATCAAGCCTGCCGAGGCCGTCATGATCGGGGATACCCGTTATGATCTGGAGATGGCCCAAAGGATTGGTATGCCGTCTATTGGTGTTGAGTGGGGGGTGCATAAGCGCGACGTGCTTGGTGGTTATGCGCCTCACGCTATCGTAGATACTGTGGCGGACCTTCGCGACGTGCTTGGTTTGTAGCCAGCCTTGGTAAATTTGTCTATAGCAGGAAATGTGCATGAGTGACTGGGATTCCGATAAAACGGCTGAGTGGGGTGACAAACCTGCTGAGCAAGGTGCATTGCGACGCAAGCCAAATCTGCCGCCAGAGACTGGGCGTGACTGGAAGTTGATAGAAAAACTGGTTATGTCGTTACAGTCCGAGCAGCGCCGTAGCCGGCGGTGGGGTATTTTTTTCAAGTTCCTTACCTTTGCTTATTTGTTTGCGCTGCTGGCTATTGTCTGGTCGCCACTCGGCGGCGGCCTTGAGGCAACAACCAGCGAGCACACGGCAGTTGTTGAAATTAACGGGCCAATTTCTGCAGATGAGATTGCCAGTGCCGACAACATTGTTGGTTCATTGCGTTCAGCGTTTGAGCAGGAAAATGCGCTGGCGGTGATATTGCGCATTAATAGCCCGGGAGGTAGTCCTGTTCAGTCCGGCTATATTTATGATGAGATCAAACGGCTGAGGGGCGAATATCCCGAGAAGAAGGTCTATGCGGTGATCTCGGATATCGGTGCATCCGGTGCTTACTATATTGCAGCTGCGGCTGATGAAATTTACGCAAACCGCGCCAGCCTCGTTGGGTCTATTGGTGTGGTTGCCGGTGGTTTCGGGTTTACAGGTGCTATGGATAAGTTGGGGGTTGAGCGCAGGCTTTATACCTCAGGTGATAACAAAGCGTTTCTGGACCCATTCTCCCCCGAGCAAGAGGGGGAGGTGGTCTTCTGGCAAAGCGTGCTCGAGAATACCCATCAGCAATTTATAGCGGCCGTAAAAAAAGGGCGTGGTGACCGTCTTGCAGATGATGAACGGCTGTTTAGTGGATTGGTTTGGAGTGGAGAGCAGGCGCTGGAGCTTGGGCTGATTGATGGGTTGGGCAGTACGTCTTATGTGGCCAGGGAGATTGTCGGTCAGGAAGAGTTGGTCGATTACAGCCGCCGTAAGGGCGCCTTGCGGGATCTAGTGGATCAGCTTGGCGTCTCCTTGGGACACGGAGTCGCTTCGCAGCTCGTAGAGTCCCGACTGGAGTTGCGTTAGTGGCGGGGGGCTACCGGGATTCCAATAACGGATTTCTCCCCCATGCTATCAGCATTTCATTGAGTGCGATCAGTGGAAGGCCGACTAGGCTGTTCGGGTCTCTGCCTTGCAGTTCCCTGAACAGCGTTATTCCCATGCCCTCCATTTTGAAGCTACCTGCGCAGTCGTAAGGTTCTTCTTTGCGCAGGTACGCATCGATTTCTTTGGCCGACAGTTCGCGGAAATGCACGGTAAACTGCTCGCAGGCGATTTGCAGGTTTCCGGAATCGGAGTCCAGAAGAGCAAGCCCGGTGTGGAAATTGACGCTTTTGTTGCTGCACTGCTCCAGTTGCCGAAATGCAGTTGAGTAATTTCCGGGTTTACTTAGCAGGGCTCCGCTGGGTAAGGCGGCAACTTGATCTGATCCAATAATCCAGTGGCTCGGATATATGGGTGCCAGGGCTCTGGATTTGCTTTCGGCCAGGCGCCTGGCCAAAGCCGCCGGATCTTCTCCTGGCGCTGGCGATTCGTTAATATTCGGGCTTGCGCAGGTGAAGGGCAGCCTCAGTCGAGCTAAAAGCTCCCGGCGATAGGGAGAAGAAGACGCCAGCAGTAGGTGTTTTTGGGGCATGATAAGGGCGCTCCTTCAATAATTTCGGCCAATTTTCGTGCCCGTATCGTAGAATACACCTACGAAAACGGAAAGCCCTTGGCAAAAGCGGACGAAGTCTTTGACAGCAGCGAGCTTCGCCCCTAGAATTGCGCGCCTATGTCAAATGCGTCTAGTGCCGAATTACCAAAGATAGTCGACCCATACAAGTTGGCGGAGCACAACAGCGTGCTGGAGGGAGAAATTCCTCTCAGTGCATTGTCTCGTTTCCGTGAAGCTGTTTTTGGGTTTGAAGATGGCGCTGTCTGTCGCGTGAAACTGTCCTTCTACAAGGATAGTGAGCGTCGCCGCATCGTCTCGGGTGAGTTGGAAGTTCCGGTCAATCTGGAATGCCAGCGCTGCATGGGGCCTATGAAGTCCGTGTTGGTTTCCCGGTTCGTTCTTGGGCTGGTGACCAGCGATGAACAGGCGCAGGGGTTGCCAAAGGACCTTGAGCCTTTTCTGACTGATGATTTCAGTGCGGATTTATGGTCGATGACAGAGGACGAGTTGCTGTTGGTTTTGGCACCGTATCCTCTTCATGATCGCGGCGAATGCCCGGCTAACGAAGATCTGAAAGCCTATGAGCCAGATGGATCTTCAGCAAAGCCTGAGAAGAAGGCAGGCGATAACCCGTTCAGTGTGCTGGCGGGGCTCAAGAATACAAAGCATTAATCAGGGCGTGGGCAACCATATTGGGTGCCGGCGCTATTAAACGAACACACGTTATTCGTAACCCTATTCAAGTAAAGTTTACGTTAACAGGTCAGGAGTAGAACCATGGCTGTACAGAAGAACCGTAAGACTCGTTCCAAGCGTGGCATGCGTCGTGCCCACGATGCCCTGAGCCCTGCAGCTCTGAGCACTGATTCAACAACTGGTGAAGTTCATCGCCGTCACCACGTATCTCCAGACGGATTTTACCGTGGCAAGCAGGTAATCGAAGCTAACGACGAGTAATCTCGTTGTATAGCCGCGCAAACCTCAATCGAGTGGGCAAGCGGTGAATCCGGTTACCATAGCGGTTGACGCCATGAGTGGCGATCGAGGTCCGGCAGTTGTAGTTGCTGCGGCCCTCGAAGCGGTGTGTGAAAACAAAGCCTTGAGTTTCATCCTGGTGGGAATCCGGAGTGAACTTGAGGCTTTGTTGCGTGAGGGGCACCCACGAATCCGTATTGTCGAAGCTGCAGACATTGTGCGCATGAATGAGCGCCCATCCCATGCGTTGCGGCACAAGAAAAACTCGTCCATGGCTATTGCTCTCAGGCTGGTACGTGATGGCGAAGCTCAGGGGTGTGTCAGTGCAGGTAATACCGGTGCCTTGATGGCATTTGGTCGCTCCATTATACGTATGTATCCGGGTATTGAGCGTCCTGCTATAACCAAGCTTATCCCTTCGCTACGGGGGCGCTGTCACGTTCTCGATCTTGGCGCCAACGTAGATTCCAGCGCAGAGAATCTTTATCAATACGCCCTGATGGGCTCGCTTATGGCGTCGGCAATCTGCAGTCAGGGTGAGCCGCGGGTGGCACTGCTGAATGTTGGCGAGGAAGAGATAAAAGGTAACGAGCAGGTTCGCCTTGCCTCTCACATGCTCGCCCAATGTGACTCCATTAACTACATTGGCTACGTGGAAGGCAGTGATCTGTTTCGCGATGTTGCGGATGTAGTGGTATGTGATGGGTTTGTGGGTAATATTGCGCTGAAAACCGGCGAAGGTGTGGCCGGGTTGCTCATAGAGCTTATGGAGCAGGCCTTTACTCGCACTCTTTACGGCCGCTTTGTAGGTCTTCTTGCGCGTCCTATCATCGGCAGGCTTCTTCGGCTGATGGATCCCTCCCGGCACAACGGCGCCAGCCTTCTTGGTCTTCAGGGCGTGGTTATAAAGAGCCACGGCAACGCCAATGAGCGCGCTATGCTTGCGGCCATTCGCCAGGCCGTCCTTGAGGTCGAGCTCGAGGTGCCCAGGCGCATCAATGAGCGCCTGGATGATTTGATGCTTTGATTGGTCAGGGCCTTTTGGCTCCCTGATGCAGAGCTTGCTTGAAATCATTTGGTTTGTTCGCGCAAAATCCAGCCAACTTGTACTATTGGCTAATCTCCTGAAACTCCCAATGACGATAAGATCCCGCTTATGAAATCAGCCTTTATATTCCCCGGACAGGGTTCCCAGTCGGTTGGCATGTTATCCATCGCCGCCGAATCTTGGCCCATGATCAACAAAACCTTTGCAGAAGCCTCCAATGTGCTTGGCTACGACCTGTGGCACCTTTGCCAGAAGGGCCCTGCAGAAGAGCTCAACCAGACCATGATTACCCAGCCAGCACTGCTGACTGCAAGCGTCGCACTATGGCGTGAGTGGTTTGTTGCCGGTGGGCCGCGACCCGATTTTCTGGCGGGGCATAGTCTGGGTGAGTACAGTGCGCTTGTGGCTGCTGAAAGCCTCGATTTTGTCGAAGCTGTGAAACTGGTGCGCCTGCGTGGTGAACTCATGCAAGAGGCTGTTCCTGCCGGTGAAGGCAAAATGGCTGCTATTCTTGGTTTGGAAGATGCCGAAGTTGTTGCAGCCTGTGAAGAGGCAGCTAATGGCGATGTAGTGGCGGCAGTTAATTTTAACGCACCTGGGCAGGTTGTTATCGCCGGCTCAGTTGCAGCTGTTGATCGGGCCATTGAAGCTTGTAAAGCCAGGGGCGCGCGCAAGGCTATGCCATTGCCGGTCAGTGTCCCTTCGCACTGTGCATTGATGAAGGGCGCGGCTGAAGAGTTGGGGCAGGCTCTGGATGAAGTTCGTTTTAGTGATGCTGTCATCCCGGTTATACAGAATGTTAACGCAGCAGCGGTTACAGATTCAGCTACACTAAAGGCAAATCTGTTGAAGCAGTTGTATTCTCCGGTATTGTGGACAGATTCAGTCCGCACGCTGGTGGGGAATGACGTTAAGGTTGCCTTGGAGTGCGGCACTGGCAAAGTGCTTGCCGGGCTAGCCAAGCGAATTGACCGGGGGCTTGCCGTATACGGCATCGAAGACCCCGAGGCTTTGTCTGCTGCGCTTGCGGCATTTGAACCGTCTTGATGTAAAGGGAGTTGTGCATGTCTCTGGAAGGTAAAACAGCACTGGTAACCGGTGCTACTCGCGGAATTGGAAAAGCTATCGCCCTGGCGCTCGCAAAGCAGGGTGCTGAGGTTGTAGGCACAGCCACAACCGCAGAGGGAGCTGCAACCATTACCGAAAACCTCCAGGCGGCTGGTGCAAGCGGCTATGGCATAGTGATGGACGTAGCAGATGCCGAAAGCATTGAAGCTGGCCTTAAAGAGATAGCCAGTAAATCTTCGGTACCCCTTATTTTGGTTAATAATGCTGGTATAACCCGTGATAACCTGCTGATGCGGTTAAAAGATGATGATTGGGCGGTAGTGCTCGAAACTAACCTCTCAAGCGTGTTCCGCACCACCAAAGCTGTACTGCGAGGCATGGCAAAGGCACGTTGGGGGCGCGTTATCAACGTGAGTTCAGTGGTTGCCAGTATGGGTAACGCAGGGCAGTCTAATTATTGTGCAGCAAAAGCGGGTGTTGAGGGTTTTACCCGCAGCCTGGCGAAGGAAATGTCGAATCGTGGTATCACAGCTAATTGCGTGGCGCCGGGATTTATTGACACAGATATGACAAAAAAACTGGACGACAAGCAACGTGAGGCTATGCTGGAAATCATACCCGCGGGTCGTTTGGGGGAGCCGGAAGAGGTGGCAGCGCTTGTTGCTTTCCTGGCATCGGATGTTGCCGGTTACGTGACTGGGGAAACCATTCATGTAAACGGTGGAATGTACATGGGATAAGCTCCAGTTTTGGAGCTCGTGCGCAACTCATTGTCGCGCAACATGTTTAACCGGATCCCTGCTTGTTTGCAGGTAGGGTTTACACTAAACTGGCAGCACTTGAGTTGCTTGGTAGATACACAAAGTGAGGACATTATGAGTACAGTTGAAGAGCGCGTTAAGAAGATCGTTTGTGAACAGTTGGGCGTTAAAGAGTCCGAAGTTCAGAACTCATCTTCTTTTGTAGAGGATCTTGGCGCTGACTCACTGGACACCGTTGAGCTGGTGATGGCACTGGAAGAGGAATTTGAAACTGAAATTCCTGATGAAGAAGCCGAGAAGCTGGCCAGTGTTCAGGACGCGATCGACTACATCGTCGCGCATACCTGATACTCTGAATTTTAGTTAGCCAGGCTAAAAGCCGTCCTTGTTATTCTGTGAAGGACGGCTTTTTTATTGCCTGAAAATGACCCGAGGTTCGGGTTCATTCAGTAACACTGACCCATGAAATGATCAGGTGAACGCAGTTATGAGTAAACGACGGGTTGTTATCACTGGCATGGGAATGTTGTCTCCGCTAGGAAACGATGTAGCGACTTCCTGGGAGGCTATTCTGGCCGGGCGCAGCGGAATCGGCTTAATCGACCGTTTTGATGCGTCCGGGTATGGCACCCGTATTGGTGGTGCAATCAAAAATCTGGATCTGGAGTCGTATCTTTCGACAAAAGATGCCAGAAAGCTGGATGCGTTTATTCACTACGGTCTGATTGCAGCTCAGCAAGCTGTCGATGACAGCGGGCTTGCAGATTATGAAGCCTTGGATCGGGACCGGGTTGGTATTGCTATCGGTTCAGGCATTGGCGGGCTTGAGTATATCGAAAAGAACGTGCTGACTATGGAGAAGTCTGGCCCCCGCAAGGTGTCGCCGTTCTTTGTTCCTGCGTCGGTAATCAACATGATCTCTGGCAATGCCGCCATTCGCTTCGGGTACCGAGGCCCGAATATTGCCATTGTGACCGCCTGTACTACCGGCACCCATAACATTGGATACGCTGCTCGCACCATTGCCTACGGCGATGCCGATGTCATGCTTGCAGGTGGTTCTGAAATGGCAACAACGCGCACAGGCGTTGCAGCCTTCTCGTCAGCTCGCGCACTTTCAACCCGCAATGACGAGCCGGAAAAGGCGAGTCGCCCCTGGGATCGGGATCGTGACGGGTTCGTGCTGAGTGACGGTGCCGGGGTTCTGGTAATGGAAGAGCTTGAGCATGCCAAAAACCGCGGCGCGACGATTTACGGCGAGCTGGTGGGTTTTGGCATGAGCGACGATGCCCACCACATAACAGCGCCACCAGAAGATGGTGAGGGCGCAGCCCGGTCAATGAGCAATGCGTTACGAGACGCAGGCCTGAAGCCGGAAGATGTCGACTACATAAATGCCCACGGGACTTCAACGCAGGTGGGCGATGTAGCAGAAATTGCAGCAGCCAAGCGTGTGTTTGGTGTGCACGTTAGCCGACTGGCAATGAGCAGTACAAAATCCATGACGGGGCATTTGCTCGGTGCGGCAGGCGCTGTTGAGGCTATCTTTTCGTTGCTTGCTATACGTGATGGCGTGCTGCCGCCGACAATTAATCTGGATAACCCGGATGAAGGTTGCGACCTGGACTTGGTGCCTAACACTTGCCGCAAGTCTGATGTTCGCGTGGTTTTGTCCAACTCGTTTGGCTTTGGTGGAACCAATGGCACTCTGATTATGCGCCGCTACGAAGGCTAAGCGGCCCATGTTCAATCTGTTCTGGGCGGATGAAAGCGGGTTCCCCGCGGGTGACCGCGGTGCTTTATACGGTGATGGCCTGTTTGAGACCATAAGGATGCATGGTGACCGGGGGGTGCTTTTATCTCGCCACCTCGATCGAATGGTCCGTGATGCAGGTCGGCTGGGTATTCCCATTGCGCTTACGGATCTTCGCAAAGTCTGTACCGCAGCCACTGGTCGCTACCTGGATCGCTTCAGCAAAAAAGACAACGATAGGGGCTGGGTACTCAAGCTGACCCTTACCAGGGGGGAAGGTGGCCGCGGGTACCAGCCAAGCTCCGGAATTCGGCCTAACCTTATGGTGTCTGTTGGCCCAATGCCTGCACTACCGGCAAGCTCAGGTGTTACCGCTGACTTTTCCCGGATACCGCTTACCGTTAACCCCCTGCTTACTGGCATCAAATCCCTGAACCGTCTTGAGCAGGTTATGGCTGCCAGAGAAATTGAGGGGGAGGTGTATGAAGTTATTATGGCTGACAGTGCCGGTAATCTGGTTGAGGGTACTCGTACCAACTTGCTACTTAAGGTGGCTGATGGCTGGGTAACACCACCATTAAAAAGCCTTGCCGTAGCCGGTATCATGCGACAGTGGATGCTGGAGCGATTGCGTGCGCGGGGAGAGACCGTCTTTGAGCGCTCGGTGAGCATTGCAGATGTTATGGGCTCTCACTGTCAGGGGCTCTTCTTTCTGAACAGCGTTGTAGGAGCAGTTCCGGTACGCAGGCTTGCAGGCCAGGATTTGCCTGTAGATGACGGAGTTGCGACAATCTTTAATCCTCTCGAATTGTTGGAATAATTCATTTGCTCAAGAAACTTTTAATTGCAGGAATTTGCGCTGCCGTGCTCGTGGCTGCAGGCACAGGATTGTGGGTCTGGCAGGGGCTGGGATCCTTATCCAAACCCGTTGCTATGGAAGAGCCGATGCTGTTTGATGTTCCGGCTGGCACAGCATTCAGTGATGTTGCCAGGCAGTTAAAGTCTCGCGGGTTGGTCGAAGATAGCCTGTGGGTAAGAGTGTTCGGCCGGCTGTATCCGGATAAGGCCAGAATCAAAGCCGGAGAATATGAGTTTGTCAGCGGCATGAGCGCTACAGCCATGCTCGAAAAAATGGTTGCGGGTGATACCAAACATTGGTCTGTTCAATTTATTGAAGGCTGGACGTTCCAGGACATGCGTGCGGCTTTGGCAGCTACGGATCGTCTTAAGAAACTCACATCCGAGTGGTCAGATGCGCAGATTATGGAAGCCGTTGGTGCAGAGGGTGAGCACCCTGAAGGACGGTTTTTCCCGGACACATACCTGTTTACAAGTAGTGAATCGGATCTTGACCTGCTCAAGCGTTCGTATCGGCGCATGGAGGCCGTTCTTGCGGAGGAATGGGAAGGCAGGGCGGAAGGCCTGCCATACGATAGCGCTTATGAAGCTCTGATTATGGCCTCAATTGTAGAGCGGGAGACCGGCGCGCCCCATGAACGGGGTCAGGTGGCGGGTGTGTTCGTTCGCCGCCTGCAGAAAGGCATGCGATTGCAGACGGATCCTACCGTCATTTATGGTATGGGCGACAAGTACAAGGGCCGTATTGGAAGCCGGGATCTACGCACTCACACGCCCTACAACACATATCGTATCAATGGGTTACCGCCAACACCTATTGCTTTACCAGGTCGTGAGGCCATACATGCATCCCTGCACCCAGGCTCCGGCACGGCTCTGTATTTTGTGGCTCGTGGCGATGGTACCCACAAGTTTTCCAATACACTGGCGGAACACCAGAAGGCAGTTCGCGCGTTTCAGCTCAATCGTCGATCGGATTACCGGTCTTCACCTGCTCCTGACAAGGATGAGAAAGAATGACTGTTCGTGGTCGGTTTATTACCTTCGAGGGAACCGAGGGAGTGGGCAAGTCTACCCAGATTGCCAACGCTGCTGAAACCCTGAAAGAACTTGGCATTGATTGTGTTGTGACCCGTGAGCCGGGCGGAACGCCCATGGCTGAGTCGATTCGAGAGTTGTTGTTGGCGCCGCGGGATGAGTCTGTAAACGAGCTCACTGAACTGTTGTTGATGTTCGCAGCCCGTGCACAACACTTGCACACGCTTATTCTTCCAGCTCTTGAGCGGGGGCAGTGGGTCCTTTGTGATCGCTTTACCGATGCAACTTTTGCCTACCAGGGCGGAGGACGAGGTGTTCCAAGCGAACGGATTGCCTTGTTGGAAAACCTGGTGCAGGGGGATGTGCGCCCGGATCAGGTGGTTCTATTGGATGCGCCCGTTGAAATCGGTATGACCCGCGCGAGGAAGCGGGGGCAGTTGGACCGTTTTGAACAGGAGGCTGTGGCCTTTTTCCAGCGTATTCGTGATACCTACCTGGCTCGCGCCAAAGCTGCGCCATCTCGCTACAGTGTTGTGAACGCGGCAGACTCATTAGAGCAGGTTAGTGCCCATATCCGCGAACTTATGTGCAAGTTCCAATCAGATCTGCTTTAATTGAGTCACATTCTCACTTGAAGGTTCCGGTCGCGTCTATGTTGGATGCCCGTCTACTCAAACTGCCGATAGCATCTCACCAGCATCGCCATGAGCATCACCAGATAGTGATAGGTGTTCAGGGTGAGGCAGACTTGAGTGTTGACGGTACCGGATCTCATCTGGACACCTGGAAGGCATGCCTCGTTCCGACGGAGGCCAGGCACGACTACTGCGGTGATCATCAGAATCATGTGATGGTCATCAATCTCGATCCCTCAACCCCTGCTATTTCCACGCCGAACCATGCGGACTATGAGCGCATGGTTCGTGTGTTCGAAAAACCCCGCACCATTCACATGGATAGCCGTTTGCAGGGATTGGTTCAGTTTGCGGCCGGCGAGTTTGATCGGTCACCCGGAAATCAGGCAATGCATGGCCATCTCGCGGCCAGTATTCTCTATTGTATGGCTGACAGAGTGGTAGATCAGAGGGTGGGTCCGTCGCACCGCCACAGTCTGAGCCCGGATGCCATGCACCGTTATGTTCGGGCAAACCTGCACAGGAAAATAAGGGTGCAGGATCTGGCCAGTGAGGCCTGCTTGAGTGTGAGCCGGTTTCATGAGGTATTTCGAGAGGTGGTGGGAACTACGCCTCACCAGTTCTTGTTGGAGGCCCGCCTGGATCAAGCCATCAAACTGCTGGCTTCGACACCCCTTTCCGTCTCTGAAATCAGCTACCGGGTTGGCTTCTCGTCCCAGAGTGCATTGACCAATGCACTGCGCAAACATAAGGGAACCACCCCTACAAAACTGCAAGTTCGTGATAACGTTGCCTGATTTAATCTGAAATGACCGCATTCCCGTAGAATTCCACAAAATTATCGTAGGATTTTGTAAGCCGATAATACGTAGTAATACTAGGCTGGTTGCGTCAAATCACATCCTGACGATCTGTTGCTTGGTTTGGTCGCTAATTGGCAATACTTAACTATAGTTAAGCCTGAGTATGCGATTCGGTGTTTCGCTCAGATTCGTAAGGCATACCAGTAAACAAGAAGAACGACACAGTTGGCAGGCGCTCGCGCCAGAGCTGTGCTTTGCGAGCGGATATAGTCCGACTCATTAAACCGGAGGAATTCCATGGCTATTGGTGTTTGGATTAGTCTATTTGCTTATTTTGCAGTGATGATTGGCATTGGCCTTTTTGCGATGCGCACATCCACTTCTTCATCAGAAGATTACATGCTGGGTGGCAGGGGACTCAGCCCAAAGGTAGCGGCGTTATCGGCTGGTGCCTCCGATATGAGCGGATGGTTGCTTCTGGGTCTCCCCGGTGCGATGTACGTATCGGGTCTTGCTTCGGCATGGATTGGCGTTGGTCTGTTTGTAGGTGCGTTTCTTAACTGGGTTATTGTTGCTCCCAGGTTGCGTTCACAAACGGTCTCTTACGGCAATGCGCTTACCATTCCGGCTTTTCTGGCCAATCGTTTTCCCACGCAGGCATTGCCACTAAGAACCGTTGCGGCGATTGTTATTGTTGTGTTTTTCTCGGTTTACACAGCCTCAGGCCTGGTAGCAGGTGGCAAGCTGTTTGAAAGTGCATTTGCCGGAATTTTCAATTTTGGCGGCATGGGTGATTACGGTGTGGGTATCGTCATAACGCTGGGTGTTGTGCTTGCTTATACAGTGGTTGGCGGGTTCCTGGCTGTGAGCATGACCGACTTTGTTCAGGGTTGCATCATGATGGTTGCGCTGGTTCTCATGCCAGCGGTGGTTCTGTTTGGCGAAGGCGGTGGCGGCTTTGCCCAGGCGACAGCCACGCTGAATGAGGTAGACCCAACCCTGCTGTCCTGGACAGAAGGGCTGACCTTTGTAGGATGGCTTTCGGCGGTAACCTGGGGCTTGGGCTATTTTGGCCAGCCGCACATCATTGTTCGCTTTATGGCAATCCGTTCCGTGAAAGAAGTGCCGACTGCTCGAAATATCGGTATGTCCTGGATGGCTATTTCCCTGATAGGAGCGATTGGCCTTGGTATTTTCGGTCGTGCCTACGCAGTGCGTAATGGCATGCAAATTGATGATCCGGAAACCATCTTCATCATTCTCGCAGACTTGCTGTTCCACCCGCTAATTACGGGCTTCCTGTATGCAGCTTTGTTGGCCGCAGTAATGAGCACCATCTCCAGCCAGCTTTTGGTAGCGTCTTCGTCACTGACTGAGGACTTTTATCGCTTGTTCCTGCGCAAAGAGGCTGGTGACCGCGAGTGCGTAAACGTAGGCCGGGTATGTGTAGTGCTTGTAGGCCTTGTGGCTGCAGTTATTGCTTCTGATCCCAACTCAAACGTTCTGAGCCTGGTTGGTAACGCATGGGCGGGCTTCGGTTCGGCGTTTGGGCCTCTGATCATTCTTGCGCTTGTCTGGCCTCGCACTAATGGTGCTGGCGCACTGGCCGGTATGATTGCCGGTGCGGGTACGGCAATGATCTGGGTATCTCTGGGCTACAACTCAGAGTTCATGGGTGGCCCGGGCGTCTACGAAATCATGCCTGGTTTCGCAGCCTCCCTCATTGCTATCGTAGTAGTGAGTCTTGCTACCTCCGACGCCAATGAGTATCAGGCAGAACAGCACAGCTAATACCTCTTGGGTGAGGCATTATAAGTACGCAAAAAGGGGCCCCGCCGGGGCCCTTTTTTATTGTCTGTTTGCCTCTGCGAACTGGTAGATTCAAGAGTGGGAAGCTATCTTTACTCAGTGATATTTCTCGGATGAAGCAAAAATAATGATAAAACAGGAGTCGTTCCATGAGTAAGAACAGGGTTTTGAGATATGCCTCAGGGCTGCTGGCGGCGGCCGTAGTGTCTGTTTCAAGTGGTGTACAGGCTGAAGGCAACTATGTGATGGGCACAGCCACGACGGGAGGAACTTACTATCCCGTGGGTGTTGCGATTTCCACACTGATCAAAGTGAAGCTTGAACCCAAGACTAACATATCGGTTTCGGCCATAAGTTCAGCTGGTTCCGCTGAGAACTTGAAGCTTATGGATGAAAACCAGATCCAGTTTGGCATTCTTCAGGGGCTATACGGAGCTTATGCCTGGAACGGAACAGGGCCGGTTAACAAGCCTTATAAAGATCTGCGTTCAGTATCAATGCTATGGCAGAACGTGGAGCACTTTGTAGTAACCAAGGGCATCGCCAAAACCGGCACAATCGAAGATATGAAAAACCTGTATGGAGAAAGCTTCTCCATAGGCGCGAGAAACTCGGGAACCGAAGGTTCTGGTCGCTTTATTCTGGGCAAGGTTGGCATTGATCTGGAAAAAGTAAACCTCGCATACCAAGGCTATGGGCCCAGTGCAGATGCCCTGCAGAATGGCAATATCGATGGCATGAATATACCGGCGGGTGTGCCAGCGGCGGCGGTAACAAGAGCCTATGCCAATATGGGTGACAAAATTACCACCCTTAACTTTACGCCAGATCAGGTTGCCAGGGTCAACAGTGACTTTGAGCTGTGGACATCTTATACCATCCCTGCGGGGACCTATCCCAAGCAGGCTAAGGATATCAATACCATTGCCCAGCCTAATATCCTGGCAGTTCGTGATGATGTCTCCGAGCAGGATGTCTATGAGATTACGAAAACTATCTACGAAAATCTGCCATTCCTGAATAACATCCATCAGGCAACGAAAGCTATGGCGCTCGAGAAGGCCATTGCAGGCCTGCCAATGCCACTTCATCCCGGTGCTGCCCGTTTCTATAAAGAGCAGGGTTTGACCATTCCTGAACGCTTGCTCGCTCAGTAATGGTGACTGGCAAAACAGAAGGCGAAACCGTCATTGTGGTTCGCGATGAAAGTGTTAGCGAGGCGAGTGAGCGAGTAGATCACTGGTTGCTTGGGCCAGTGATTTTCTGGCTCGCCATCGCCACGGCGCTGATTCATCTGTATTTCAATACGGTTTCGACCCTTTCTGAGCTGTGGAGTTCTGCTCTTCACTTCGGCCTTTTCGGGTTGATCTGCACTTTGACCACGCCTATGTTCAAAGCCCGAACAGTTGGCGGCAAGAGGCTGGCGCTTGGAGGCGATATTCTGCTGGGGCTTACTGCGCTGGTCTGTGCTTTCTACCTGATTTTCTTTGAAGACGATCTGTACCAACGGGGATTCAATTTTTCTACCGGCGACTGGGTTTTCTCAGTCGTGTCGGTGGCATTGATACTTGAGTTGGCGCGGCGCACGGTTGGCTGGTTTATTCCCGTGCTGTGTATTGTTGCTCTGACCTACGTAGCTTGGTGGGGCCAATATGTTGATGGCATCTTTAATTTCCCCGGGCTTTCCTGGGAGACTGTTCTGTATCGCTCATATATCGGCGGCCAGGGAATGCTGGGTTCCATCGCCCGGATTTCATGGACCTACGTATTCATGTTCATTTTGTTCGGTGCCTTTCTGGTGAAATCCGGGGCAGGGGACTTTATTATCGAATTGGCCCGCTGTGCGGCAGGGCGTTTCGTGGGTGGTCCTGGGTTTGTGGCAGTATTCGCCTCTGGTCTCATGGGCTCAGTCTCAGGATCCAGTGTTGCCAATACGGTTTCTACAGGCGTCATTACCATCCCCTTGATGCGCAAAGCCGGCTTTCCCGCGCGTTTTGCTGCTGGTGTTGAAGCAGCCGCTTCAACCGGTGGGCAACTGATGCCGCCTGTGATGGGTGCAGGTGCTTTTATCATGGCTTCCTACACCCAGGTTTCCTATCTCACCATCATTGCAGTTGCTGCACTCCCGGCGCTTCTTTATTTTATCTCGGTGGCCATGTTTGTGCGTATCGAGGCCAAGCGCAGCCATGCTGACAAACTGGAAGATGCTGCTGCGCCTGCGCTAAAGGAGGTCTTGAAAGGTGGCTGGCATTTTCTTTTGCCACTGGTCGTTCTAGTGGCTGCGCTGGTTTACGGCTTTACGCCAACTTATGCTGCAGGTATAGCGATATTGTCGGTTATCGTCGCCTCCTGGCTGTCGAAGAGTCCCATGGGATTAAGGGATATTCTCGATGCGTTGGCGATGGGTACACGGAACATCACTACCACTGCAATTCTCCTGATTACAGTCGGCCTCATTGTGATGGTCGTTTCAACCACCGGCATCGGCAATACGTTTTCGTTGATGATTACCGATTGGGCAGGCGGGAGCCTGTTGATAACTATACTTCTGGTGGCGCTGGCCTCGCTGATACTGGGGATGGGGTTACCCGTAACGGCAGCGTACATTGTTCTTGCCACGCTCTCGGCACCGGCAATATACAGCCTGATCGCTCAAAGTCAGCTGCTGGAGTTGATGGTAAGCGGAAACCTTCCTGAACAGGCTAAAGCAATCTTCATGCTTGCCGCACCAGATAAGCTGCCTTTGCTGGATGGGCCTATGGATGTCACGACTGCGAAACAGATGCTCGCACTGGTGCCGGATACCTTCAGTAGCCAACTCCTTGAGCAGGCTTTATCGCCGGAAACACTTTCCATGCTGCTGGTGGCTGCGCACATGGTCATCTTCTGGCTTTCCCAGGATTCCAACGTTACACCTCCGGTTTGCCTTACAGCTTTTGCTGCTGCTGCTATTGCCGGAACGCCACAGATGCGCACCGGGTTTACTGCCTGGAAGCTGGCAAAGGGGCTTTACATTGTGCCGCTTCTGTTTGCCTACTCACCACTGATTACCGGCGATTTTACCGAGATGATTCAGGTATTCTGTTTTGCCTTGTTCGGCATCTACGCCATTATTGCCGGTCTCGAAGGCTTCTTGGAGCACAAGCTTAATCTGCTGGTTCGCGCGTTGATGTTTCCGCTTGGTGCCTTGATGCTTTGGCCTCATGGGCAGTTACTGATCGATGGAGCAGGGCTAATCATATTTATCTCGGTTCTGGTGTGGAGCAGTCGTTATGGAAAACGACTCAGCGGCGATCACTCGGGCAATAACGAAGGAAGTGCGAACGCTGCATGAGCATCACAGACGTTATTGCATTACTGGCACTAGGCGGTATTGCCGGGTTCATCAATGTGCTTTCGGCAGGCGGGTCAATGCTTACGTTGCCGTTGCTGATGTTTCTTGGGCTTCCTCCTCAGGTTGCAAATGGTACCAACCGGGTAGCAATCGTTCTGCAAAGCACAACCGCTGTGGCAGGCTTTCGCCGCATGGGTCACGGTAATCTCCGTGTTAGCTTGCACCTTGCAGTACCGGCGGTTCTTGGATCTCTACTGGGTGCCTGGGTAGCAACATGGGTGCCAGACGTGATATTCGAATGGGTGCTGATTCTTGCCATGATTTTCGCTTCGGCATTCATGCTGTTGCCTCAACCCCGGCTGGAAACCAACCCGCTGACTGTAAACAGGCTTGGCCCTGTGATTTACATGGCTATGTTTCTGATTGGTGTATATGGCGGCTTTATTCAGGTGGGTGTAGGGGCTCTGTTTATAGTGGTTTTATATCGGTTGCTGCGCATTGATCTACGCCAGGTCAATGTTTTCAAGGTGTCTATTATTCTGCTTTACACGGTTCCCGCATTGATGATTTTCGCCTTTAACGGGCAAGTACGCTGGAGTATGGGGTTGGTTCTGGCACTAGGCAATATTACTGGGGCATTTGTAGCCGTTAAGGTGAATCTGAGCAATGAGGGCGCTAAATGGGTGAAGTGGATTACCCTTGTGATGGCAGCGGCGATTCTGATCCGGTTGATTGTTTACTGATCACACTCTGGCGGTAGGAGATAGAGCAATGAAGGCGATGGTTATCGAGCAGTTTGGCGGCCCCGAGGTGTTTGTCGAACGGGAAGTGGAGGCGCCTGAGCCGTCGGCTGGGCAGGTTCGAATCAAGGTGGTGGCTTCCAGTATTAACCCTATTGAAACCAAAATACGCTCAGGGTTTGTAAAGGCCGGGCCTGAGATGCCGGCAATCCTGAACGGTGATGTGTCTGGTGTTATAGACAAAATTGGCCCGGGAGTGTCCTCTTTTGCTGTGGGTGATGAGGTATTTGGGTGCGCAGGTGGAACTAAGGGCTGGCCTGGCGCACTCGCAGACTTCATGGTGGCCGATGCCCGGTTGCTCGCAAAGCGCACGCCAGCTATGAAATTGCCTCTGGCTGAGTGTGCTGCAGTACCGCTAGTGTTTTTGACCGCTTGGGCAGCCCTTGTTGAACGAGCGCAAATCCAGGCTGGCGAGCATGTGCTGATTCATGCTGGCACGGGTGGGGTGGGGCATGTTGCCATTCAGATCGCCAAGCACTTTGGGGCGCGAGTGGCTACAACTGTATCTACCCCGGAAAAAGCTGCGTTGGCAAAGAAGCTGGGTGCTGACGACATTATTCTTTACCGTGAAGAGTCTGTAGAGGGTTACAAGCAGCGGTTGACTCAGGGGCGGGGTTTCAGCCTGGTCTTCGATACTGTGGGTAGAGAGAACGTGGATCGGGCAATCGAGGCAACTGCAATTTCGGGGCGTCTCTGTTCCATTAATACTCGCTCCACCCATGATCTAAGCCTGATGCATGCCAAAGGCCTGACGCTACATGTGATTTTTCGTTCTATTCCCTTGCTGCATGGAATTGGAATGGATGATCAGCCGCGTCTTGTTTCCGCCATGAGCGATATGCTGGAACAGGGAGCGCTACAGCCGCTGCTCGACAAGGAGCGGTACTCGTTTACCAATGTGGGTGATGCCCATCGTCGTCTTGAATCCGGGCTCGCCATAGGCAAGATACTCCTGCTGCGATAACCCGCGTTACTTTTCAGCATCCACAAAAAAACGCCAACCCGAGGGTTGGCGTTTTCGTAGATCTAAACCTTGAAGCTTAATGCTTAAGCGACAGTCGCTTCAGCAGCCTTCTTGGTGTAGTTCTCCATCTGATCAAAGTTCAGATACTTGTAGATCTCTGCAGACATGCTGTCCAGATCCTTGGCGTATTCCATGTACTCCTCAGGAGTTGGAAGTTTACCCAGAATCGCGCCCACAGCCGCCAGTTCCGCAGAGGTCAGGTACACGTTGGCACCATCACCCAAACGGTTCGGGAAGTTACGGGTAGAGGTAGACAGAACGGTAGACTTGGGAGCTACACGCGCCTGGTTACCCATGCACAGGGAGCAGCCCGGCATCTCGGTGCGAACACCGGCGGTACCGTAGATGTTGAAGTAACCTTCTTCCATCAACTGCGCCTGATCCATCTTGGTAGGTGGAGACATCCACAGACGGGTGTTCAGACCGCCTTTGTGTTGCTCAAGCAGTTTACCAGCGGCACGGAAGTGGCCGATGTTGGTCATGCAAGAACCGATGAACACTTCGTCTACCTTGTCGCCGGCCACTTCGGACAGGAACCTGGCATCGTCAGGATCGTTCGGGCAGCAAACGATTGGCTCTTTGATGTCAGCCAGATCGATTTCAACGACGTGAGCGTACTCAGCGTCTTTGTCAGCACGCATCAGCTTAGGATCAGCAAGCCATGCTTCCATCTGCTGGGCACGACGCTCCAGAGTACGGGCATCGCCGTAACCTTCAGCAATCATCCAGCGCAGCATGGTGATGTTAGAGCGCAGGTACTCAGCAACAGACTCTTCAGACAGGTTGATAGTACAACCAGCAGCAGAGCGCTCAGCAGAAGCATCGGACAGTTCGAAGGCTTGCTCTACCGTCAGGTGCTCAAGACCTTCGATTTCCAGGATACGACCAGAGAATTCGTTGATTTTGCCTTTCTTCTCAACAGTCAGCATGCCTTGCTTGATGCCGTACAGCGGAATAGCGTGTACCAGATCGCGCAGGGTGATACCTGGCTGCATTTCGCCTTTGAAGCGAACCAGAACAGACTCAGGCATGTCCAGTGGCATAACACCGGTAGCCGCAGCAAACGCAACCAGACCAGAACCGGCCGGGAAGGAGATGCCCATCGGGAAACGGGTGTGAGAGTCACCACCAGTACCAACAGTGTCAGGCAGCAGCATGCGGTTCAACCAGGAATGGATGATACCGTCGCCTGGGCGCAGGGATACACCACCGCGGTTGCGGATAAAGTCTGGCATGGTGTGCTGCATTTCAACGTCAACCGGCTTTGGGTAAGCCGCAGTGTGACAGAAAGACTGCATAACCAGGTCAGCCTGGAAGCCTAAGCAAGCCAAATCCTTCAGTTCGTCACGGGTCATAGGACCAGTGGTGTCCTGAGAGCCCACAGTAGTCATGTGAGGCTCACAGTAGGTGCCAGGGCGAACGCCTTGGCCTTCTTCCAGTCCACACGCCTTACCAACCATCTTCTGACCCAGGGTGAAGCCCTTGGTGCCAGCAGCAGGATCGTTAGGCAGACGGAACAGATCAGTCGCGCCCAGACCCAGAGCAGTGCGTGCCTTGGCAGTCAAACCACGACCGATGATCAGAGGGATACGGCCGCCAGCCTGAACTTCGTCCAGAATAACGTCAGACTTGAACTTGAACTCGGAGATGGTCTCGCCAGCTTCGTTCAGGATCTTGCCTTCGTATGGGCGGATTTCGATAACGTCGCCCATGTTCATGTTGTCTACGGGTGCTTCGAATACCAAAGCGCCGGCATCTTCCATAGTGTTGAAGAAGATCGGGGCAACCTTGTTACCGATACATACACCGCCAGCGCGCTTGTTGGGAACGCCCGGGATGTCGTCACCGAAGAACCAAAGTACAGAGTTGGTGGCAGACTTACGTGAGGAACCGGTACCAACCACGTCGCCAACAAATGCAACAGGGAAACCTTTGGCCTTGATTTCGTCAATCTGGCTCATTGGGCCAGTTACGCCAGGCTCTTCCGGCTTCAGGCCATCGCGTTCCATTTTATAGGCAGCGCGGGCATGCAGCGGGATGTCAGGGCGTGACCATGCATCCGGTGCAGGAGACAGGTCGTCAGTGTTGGTTTCGCCGGTAACCTTGAAAACCACCATCTTGGTGCTTTCAGGAACCTTGTCTTTCTTGGTGAACCACTCAGCGTTGGCCCAGGACTCAACAACAGACTTGGCCACGGCATTGCCTGCATCCATTTTGTCTTTAACGTCGTTGAATGCGTCAAACATCAGCAGAGTGTGCTTCAGCTGTTCGCCAGCCAGTTCGGCCAGATCGCTGTCGCCGAGCAGGTCTACCAGAGTTTCAATGTTGTAGCCGCCTTGCATCATGCCCAGCAGTTGAACGGCTTTGGGCTTGTCCAGCAGGGGAGATTCGGCGTCGCCTTTAACAATGGCGGTCAGGAACGCAGCTTTTACGTATGCGGCTTCATCTACGCCCGGTGGAATGCGGTTTTCCAGCAGGTCAACCAGGGTTTCTTCTTCGCCTGCGGGCGGATTTTTCAGCAACTCAACCAGAGCCGCTGTCTGTTCAGCGTTCAGTGGCTTGGGGGGAATATTCAGAGCCGCACGTTCTGCAACGTGTTCACGGTAGGCTTCTAACACGATTTGAACCCTCATCAGTTGGTATGTCCCGCGCCTTTAGCACACGCCTGGCGGGAGTTTTATGGCGGATGGACTTTAAGTTGGCGCTGTATTCTATAGGAAAGCACCTATAAAGTTAAGCTGGCCAGAGGTCGGAGAACACTGATAGCTGCGCTATAATCGCCCACCCTTTGAATTGATGCTGTTGCTTACCATGACCCAGAAAACTGATTCCATAACCAAAGCCCTGCAGGATATTCACGATTTTCTGCCCTGTGTTACACCCAAACAGTGGATTGATAACGCATTAGCCAATCAGGACCTGATGCTGATTGATCACGCCCATTGCGAGAAAAAGGCCGCATCAACGGCGCTAAGCCTTATGTATCGCTATGTGGACAACAGCGACTTACTCAACAAAATGTCCCGACTGGCCAGAGAAGAGTTGCGTCATTTCGAACAGGTTCTGGCCATTATTGATAAACGCAGCATCGCATACTGCCACCTTACTCCTGCGCGCTATGCCGCCGGTCTGCGTAAAGAGGTGCGCACGGATGATCCGGGGCGGCTGGTGGATGTGATGATTGTGGGCGCTATCATCGAAGCCCGCTCATGCGAGCGCTTTGCGGCACTGGTACCGTTTCTTGATGATGAGCTTGCAGATTTTTATGGCAGCTTGCTCAAGTCAGAAGCGCGCCACTACAGGGATTACCTGGCACTTGCCGTGCAGGCCAATAAGGGCCCCGTTGATGAGCGGCTTGCGGATTTCATCGCGATTGAAAAGCAACTCATACTCGAGCCGGATACAGAGTTTCGGTTCCACAGTGGGCCCATAGCCTGAAAATCAGGTCAGCGCGCGGCACAACTTGATCCAGGCATCGATACCGGCGCTGCGGTACTTCTGTTTGTGCAGGATGAAGTAGAACTGTCGTTCAAAGCTTCGGTGCTCGGGTGTTTTCAAGGGCACCAGGCTACCGCGCCTGAAGGCATCTTCCAGAACCACCTCCGACAGGCAACCTATGCCCAGGTCGGCCTCCACAGCACGCTTGATCGCTTCTGTGTGCTCCAGTTCGAGCAGCACGTTCATATCTGGCAACAGGCCATGCATTCCACGCTCAAAACTCTGCCGGGTCCCGGAGCCTTGTTCTCTCATGATCCAGGTAGCGCCTCTAAGATCGTCGTCGGTCAGCGCCTCTTTTTTGGCGAGCGGGTGGGTTGGTGAGCAGAACACAACCAGTTGGTCTCCGCGCCAGGGCAAAACTTCAAGTTCAGAAGATTGCAACTCGCCTTCAATGAGGCCGATGTCCAGTTCGAAATCCTTGACCCTGCGCACGATCGTGCTGGTATTGGCTACTTCCAGCGCAACCCGGGGCCGGGTAGGGGTATTCATGTATTGGGCCATAACGCCAACGGCCAGATAGTTACCTATAGTTAAGGTGGCTCCAACTTTAAGAGCGCCTATTTCAGAGTTTTTGCTGAAAGCTTGTTCCAGCTCTGTTGCCTGAGCGAGAACAGCTTCTACTTTTGGTCGATAGAGTCGCCCGAGCTCATTCAGTTGCAGGCGTTTGCCAACGCGGTCGAACAGCTGGATGTCGAACTGGTTTTCCAGCTCCTTGAGCGCACTGCTGGCAGCAGATTGAGACATCGCCAGCGATTCCGCGGCCCGGGTAATGTTCTGAAAGTGTGCAGCAGCCAGGAAGACTTCAAGTTGCCTGAAACTGTATTTCATAACAAAGCACTCTAAATCGATGTAACCGAATAGGGTTATGGGAATATCCCATTTCATCGATAGGTTAATGGTGGGTTAGACTTTAGGCAATTCCTATTTTTACATTCTCCGCCGATAGCGAATCAAACGGGTAAGGGGCTTTAATGAGTAACCTGATAAAAGAAACAGTAACCAGTGTACATCACTGGAACGACACCCTGTTTAGCTTCAAAACCAGTCGCGATCCCGGTTTTCGTTTCAAGAACGGCCATTTTGTGATGATTGGTCTGGAGTCTGAAGGCAAGCCTTTAATGCGCGCCTACAGCATTGCCAGTGCGAACTATGAAGAGGAGCTGGAGTTCTTCTCAATCAAAGTTCAGGACGGCCCACTGACCTCCCGTCTGCAAAAAATTCAGGTGGGTGATGAGATTCTCGTTAGCCGTAAGCCTACGGGAACCCTGGTCCTTGACAATCTGTTACCGGGAAAAAATCTCTGGCTGATCAGCACAGGTACCGGGCTTGCGCCATTCATGAGCATCATCAAAGATCCTGAGATTTACGAAGCGTTTGACAAGGTAATCCTGACCCACGGCGTGAGATATGTGTCAGAGCTTGCATATCAGCAGGAAATTGAAGCGCTTCCGGAAAACGAGTTCTTTGGTGAGATGGTTAAAGGTAAGCTGGAATACTACCCAACGGTTACCCGTGAGCCTTTCCGCAATGAGGGCAGGCTTACCCGTGCTATGCAGAGCGGCAAGATAACCAGTGAGTTTGGCTTGCCCGAGCTGAATCTTGAAGATGATCGGTTCATGATTTGTGGAAGTCCAAGCATGCTTAAGGATACCTGCTCCATTCTTGATGAAATGGGTTTCAAGGAAGCTCGGGGTGGCGATTT
>Ga0209075_1000378_pt1 | contig 43244 bp, 40 predicted proteins | sample Stecom2011_FD_187523 | JGI IMG/M metagenome (GOLD analysis project Ga0209075, IMG submission 187523) | Agricultural soil microbial communities from Utah to study Nitrogen management - Steer compost 2011 (SPAdes) (version 2) | ecosystem: Environmental > Terrestrial > Soil > Agricultural land...
CCCTCTCGGCGAATGTCGGACTGGTGCCTGATCTGCCCGTGCTGACCAGTGGTGAGCGCTGGCTGAGGGCCTCTGAACAGGCGCTGGCCGCCGCCCGCAAGCAGGGTGAGGGGACCATTGCCGAATACGTGCCGGATGAGGCGGAGCAGGCCCGGCAGGAGCAGATTGCGGCCCGGCTGGCGAATCTGCGGGATCCGGCAGATGAGCGGGTGTTGTTGCGTTGCCAGAAAATCATTCCGTTGCATCCGGGGGCCCGACTGCCCTCGCAGTATGAAATTCTGATCAGCATGTACGATGACAGCGGGCAGTTGATCACCGGCCACGATTTTATCCGGATGGCGGAGCGCTATAACCGGATGCATGTCGTCGACCGCTGGGTGGTGGGGTACATGATCGACTGGCTGCGGGATGCGAAGCCGGACAGCCAGGCCGTTGCCGGAGTCTGCATCAACCTGTCGGGACAATCCCTGAACGATCAGTCGCTGCTGGAATTCATTTATGAAAAGCTCAGTGAGCGGGACGCCCCGATTGAGCGGCTCTGGTTTGAAATCATGGATGCGTCGGCGATTCACGATCTCCCGGCGGTGGCCGGTTTCATGCAGGAAATAAAAGAGCTGGGCTGTCGTTTCTGTCTGGGCAATTTTGGCACGGGCCCGGGCTCGTTCCAGATGATGCGTTCATTGCCGGTTGACCTGATCAAAATTGACAACGCCTTCACCGGGCGCATCACCTTCGACAAAACGGATCAGACGATGGTCAGGTCGATGGTAGAGATGGCGCATTACATGCAGCGGGAGGTGATCGCTTCCCATGTGGAATCCCGGGAAGCGCTGGACCTGTTGGTCCAGCTCGGAGTTGATTATGCTCAGGGTTTTGCCATTGAGAAAACCCAGCTGCTTGACAGCCTGATCTGAGTCCGGGAGCCCTGCTGCTTATGTCCAAGCGCCATCCGATTATTGCGGTCACCGGCTCCTCTGGTGCGGGTACCAGCACCACCGGCCAGACCTTCAGCCGGATGTTTGCCAGTGAAGGCATACGGGCGGCGATGGTCAGCGGTGACAGTTTTCACCGTTATACCCGGGAACAGATGGCCCGGCTGGCCGCCAAAGGGCAGTTTGGCGAGCGCAACCACTTCGCCCTGGAGGCCAATCACATAGACCGGCTCGAGGCACTGCTCGACGATTACAGCCGGACCGGTGAGGGGCGCTATCGGCAATACGTCCACGATGAAGACCGGGAGCTGGCGGCCGCCGGTTTCAAGCCCGGCACCTTCACGCCGTGGCGTGCCCTGCCGCCGGATACCGATCTGCTGTTCTACGAAGGCCTGCATGGCGGGGTGGTCAGCGAGAACTACAATATTGCCCAGTATGTGGACCTGTTGATCGGGGTGGTCCCCATCGTGAACCTGGAGTGGATCCAGAAAATCCACCGGGACACCAACCACAGGGGCTACAGCTCCGAGGCGGTCGTCAAAACCATCATTAACCGGATGGACGACTACGTGCGCGACATAGTGCCGCAGTTTTCCCATACCCATATCAACTTCCAGCGGATTCCGCTGGTTGATACCTCCAACCCGTTTACCGCCCGGGACGTGCCGAGCGAAGATGAGAGTATGGTAGTGATTCACTTCCGGGACGGTACCGATGTGGATTTTGCCTGGTTGCTGCAGGCCATTCCCCACAGTCGTCTGTCACGGCATGATACGCTGGTTATTCCAGGCCCCAAGATGGCGCTGGCCATCGACCTGATCGTCCGGCCGATGGTCCAGCAGCTGATGGCGGGTAAGGCGTTTGCCTGAGGCTCAGGAAGTCAGAGCACCGCTCTGGTAGTCGCGGAGGGTCTGCTCGATTTCTTCCCGTGTATTCATCACAAAGGGACCGTACTGCACAATCGGTTCGCCGATGGGTTTACCGGCGATCAGTAACAGCCGGGCGGGCTGCTCACCGGTGGCCAGCCGGACCTCTTCGCCGTCGGTCAGTACGCTGGCGGCCGAGTGATCCAGCGGGCTCTCACCGTCGTTGTCGAGTAGCCGGGCGTTCCCTTCATACAGGTAGAGCATGGCGTTATGTCCGGCTGGAACCGGCAATGACAAGCGAGCCTGTGGTTCGAGATGGATATCGGCGTAGACCGGTTCGGTACTGCCGCCGGCCACCGCGCCGGCTATTTTGACGCCGCTGACGGTCATGTTACCGGCAATCAGTTTGACGGTGGCTCCGGTCTGGCTGAATGACGGAATGTCTTCGGGCTGAATATCCCGGTAGCCGGCGGGTTTCATCTTTTCGGCGGCCGGCAGGTTCAGCCAGAGCTGGAATCCTCGCATCAGGCCGGACTCCTGCTGGGGCATTTCCGAGTGGATGATGCCGCGCCCGGCGGTCATCCACTGTACGCCGCCGTTACGAAGGTGGCCCTGGTTGCCCAGGTGGTCCTCATGCAGCATATGGCCGTCGATCATATAGGTGACCGTTTCGAAACCGCGGTGCGGGTGGGAGGGAAATCCGGCAATGTAATCCTGTGGCTGGTCAGAGCCGAACTCATCCAGCATCAGGAAGGGATCCATGCGGATGCTCTGGCGCTGGCCCAGGGATCGTTTGATCTTTACGCCGGCGCCGTCGGAGGTCTCCAGGGCAGGAATGGTGTTCTTCAGGGAGCGAAGTGTCATGGGGTCATCCTCACAGTCGTTGATGCCCGGCGGGCAATCATTCATGACTCTTATTAGAACGGCTTGTGAGGAAAGATGAAAACGCAGTTTTCTGGAGGGGCAGTTCAAAAAAACTGAAGAAACCGCCGGCGACCAGGGCTGGTCGCCGGCAGAGCCGGATTATTCGACGTTCCGGGAGTAGAAGATTTCCAGCATTTCCCGGCGTAGCCGATCTTCGATGGATTTGGCTTCCTGCGGGTCCAGGTCGCTGGCATTCACCCCGAACACGTAGTTATCCAGTTTGAAATCTTTCACCATCATCTTGGTGTGGAACAGGTTTTCCTGATACACGTTCACGTCGATCATCTGATAGGCGTTCTGAGTATCTTCCGTGAGGTAGTTCTGGATAGAGTTGATGTCGTGATCAATGTAGTGCTTGGTGCCATCTACATCACGGGTAAACCCCCGTACCCGGTAGTCTACGGTGACCACATCGGAGTCGAAACTGTGGATCAGGTAGTTCAGTACCTTCAGCGGTGAGATAAGGCCGCAGGTCGACACATCGATATCCGCCCGGAAGGTGCTCACACCGTCATGGGGGTGACTTTCCGGGTAGGTATGTACGGTCACGTGGCTTTTGTCCAGGTGAGCGACGATGGTGTCGGGCAGCGGGCCCGGGGATTCTTCGTTATTGGCCTGAACGTCGCTGATCTCGTGCTCGGCAATCAGCATGGTCACCGAGGCCCCGTGGGGCTCGTAGTCCTGGCGGGCAATATTGAGAATATTGGCGCCGATGATCTTGACCACATCCGACAGAATCTGAGTCAGACGCTCAGCGTTGTACATCTCATCGATGTAATCGATGTAGGCTTCACGTTGCTCTTCGGTCTGCGCGTAACAGATGTCGTAAATGTTGAAGCTCAGGGATTTCGTAAGGTTGTTGAACCCGTGCAGCTGCAGCTTTGTTTCTCTAGTCATTGTTCACCTTTTGCACAGACGGCGGAGAAAGGGGCGTATTATGCACACCGACTCTGCTATTGAATAGTGCTGGCAACGACTATTTGCGGCCTTTTTAGCCAGCGTTCCGGATCTCGTAACTGTGGCTGATCTCAACCCCGGCATTGCCCAGCATGATTGAAGCCGAGCAGTACTTCTCAGCCGACAGGCTGACTGCACGCGCCACCTGTTTTTCCTTGAGATTATGGCCGCTGACCACAAAATGCAGATGAATCCGGGTGAACACGGCCGGCACTGCGTCGGCACGCTCCGCCTCAAGCTCGGCATGGCAGGCAGTGACGTCCTGACGGCTCTTTTTCAGGATGCTGATGACATCAAAAGATGAGCAGCCCCCCACGCCCATCAGCAGCAGTTCCATCGGCCGCGGGCCCAGGTTCTCTCCGCCGTGGTCGGGAGGGCCGTCCAGCTGCACGCTGTGGCCAGAGGCGCTGGTGGCCTTGAAGCTGGCCTTGCCGGTCCAGTCTATGGTTGCTTTCATGGCTTTGTCTCCCTGGAGGTTCACTTAAGGCCTGGAATGCTAGCACAGTTGCCCGTAACCAGCCTTCTTGTTATAAGTTGATGGTTATATCCGTGAACCCCTAACCCGCAGGGAAATGCGGCGATATAAAAAATAGAATTGCCAGACTCTGAGGAGGCGTGTCTCTCACTATGGCCACTATCATTAAGCCGGTTGAGCAGAAGACCAAGCATCTTGACTATTTTCTCTCCCAATGCCATCGCCGGCGTTACCCTGCGAAAAGCACCATTATTTATGCCGGTGATAAAAGCGACTCACTGTTTTATATAGTAAAAGGCTCAGTCACAGTCATCATTGAAGATGATGACGGCCGTGAGATGATCATGGCCTACCTGAATGCCGGTGACTTCTTCGGCGAGATGGGCCTGTTTGACAACATGGATTCCCGCAGTGCCTGGGTCAAAGCCAAGACCGAGTGCGAAGTGGCCGAGATCAGCTACACCAAGTTTCGTGAAATCGCCCAGCAGGATCCCCGGGTGCTCTACTTTATCGGTGAGCAGATGGCGACGCGGTTGCGCCAGACCACCCGCAAGGTGGGTGATCTGGCGTTCCTGGATGTGACCGGACGAGTTGCCCGGACACTGCTGGATCTGTGTAAAGAGCCGGATGCCATGACGCATCCTGACGGCATGCAGATCAAGATTACCCGCCAGGAAATCGGCCGTATCGTCGGTTGCTCCCGGGAAATGGTTGGCCGTGTGCTGAAAACCCTGGAAGAGCAGGGGCTGGTACGGGTCAAAGGCAAAACCATGGTGGTGTTTGGTACCCGCTGAAGCGGTTGGCCCTCTCACCTGCCAGAAAAGCCGCTGTTGATCAGCGGCTTTTCTGTTTCAGACCCTCAGGCCCGGGTATTGGCCTGGGCAAACCGGTGCACCAGCGCGCTCACCTGATGGGCTTCGGTCACCAGAGCCCAATGGGGCGCATCCAGCTCATGAACGGTCAGCTCGTCTACCCAACGGGCTAACGGTTCCGCCAGCTGAGGGCCAACGTAGGCGTCGCGGGTGGGAATGATCACCTGCACCGGGCAGGCGGCCGGCCGGGGTTCGGGGTTCAGCAGCTTGGGCAGAAAGTTGGCCCGGTACAGTTTCACGCCAAATTGCCCGTCGGCTTTCTGCAGGGGGCTGAAACGGGCCTCCTCGACCTGTTCGTATTTGCGCAGATACCCCGGCCAGAGCCGGTCCAGTCCGAGCTGCCACAGCGCCTCGGGCAGCAGCGGGAGCTGAAACATAAAGACGTACCAGGAACTGGCCAGTTGTCTTAGCACCCGGAAGGTTCCGCCACTGGTGGTATCGGTAACCCGTTCCCGGAGCCAGTAACCCACGTGGTCCAGGCAGGGGCCGGAGATGGAGGTGTAGGAGCGAATGCGGCCCTCCAGCGCGCCGGTGGTGACGGTTTCCCAGCTCTGGATGGAGCCCCAGTCATGGGCCACAAGATGAAACTCCCGGCCCCCGAGCAGTTCGTCTGCCACCGCCCGCAGGTCCGCAGCCAGCAGGCTCATCCGGTAATCCCGGGTGCGGCGGGGCTTGTCGGAGCGTCCGGCCCCGCGCACGTCATAGCGCACGACAAAGTAGTGCCGGGCCAGCTGCCCGGCCATTTTGTCCCACACCGTCAGATTATCAGGGTAGCCATGCACCAGTACCAGGGCGGGATGTTCGGGCTCGCCCTGGGTGACCGCGTGCAGGGTGACGCCGCCGCTGGATATCCGGTGTACCTGTGGTTGGCTCATGGGGGCTCCGCGTCTTCGGGTTATTGGACAAGAAAATGGTTGAATGGCACCAGCATACGGTGGCAACCCCACCGGCGCTGTGGCCGAACCGACCGGACTGTTGATCAGTGCCGGTCAGGTTCCGGCTGATGCCGGTCGCCGGGGTGGGGGTCTGGCTCCGAACGCTGCCACTCCGGTGGCCGCCACAAGTGTCCGAGCCGTGAGGACAGGCTGCCCGGGCGGCGCATGTCCCGGAACATATCGGTGTATTCGTGGGTCCAGAGCACAATCAGGTTGGTGGAACGGATCTGCCGGGTGATGCCGTATTCCGGCGGATTGGCGTCGTTTTCCGGGGCAAAGGTACCAAACAGCCGGTCCCAGACGATCAGGGTGCCACCGTAATTTCGGTCAATGTATTCCGGATTCCGGCCATGGTGAACCCGATGGTGGCTGGGCGTGTTCAGGATCAGTTCGATCCAGCCGGGCAACCGGCCCACCAGGGTGGTGTGCACAAAGAACTGGTACACCAGGGAGAAAGCATAAGCCACGCCAATCCACACCGGATTGAGCCCGAGCAGGGCCAGGGGCAGGTAGAAAACCCAGGTGCCATTGAAGATGTTGGTGGCGTTCTGGCGCATGGCGGTGGAAAAGTTCATCCGCTCGGAGGAGTGGTGTACCACGTGGGCGGCCCAGAACCAGCGCATGCGGTGGCTGGCCCGATGCATCCAGTAAAAGCAGAAGTCCACGCCAAGAAACGTCAGAAAACCGGTCAGCCAGTTCAGTTCCGGTTCGAACAGCCGGTAGTGGTAACACAGGGCATAGACGGGGAAGGCGATGAGCCCGGCAAACAGCAGCTCGGTTATCTGATAGCCGGCCCCCAGGGCGAAGTTGCGGATGGCTTCGGCGGTGTCCATCAGGCGGGGGTCGTGGCGGATCTTGCGGTATTCCCACAGGGTAATGCCGATAAAGACGGGCGTCGCCACCATGAAGATCAGCTGGCGCTCGTCCAGGGCGAGCCAGGGTGCCAGAGCATGCCAGAGGGCCAGCAAGCCGCTATCGTCGAGCACGGCCCGCATCATGTCGAGTAATGTCATTGAGGAACCCGTGTTGTTGTTATTCCGGGTTCATCTTGGCATAACCAGCCACAAATGCATTGTCCTGTTGCAACACTCTGGGTGACTTATTCGGCCAGGAACCCGGGTTGGCGGTGGCGCTGGTATATCCGGACGACGGGCTCCAGTGCCGGTCGCCAGTCGGCCAGCCAGGCCTGAACCGGTTGTGGTATTTTCCCCGGCCGGGGCCAGGGTACGGGGAATTGTTGCGGCTGGAACAGCGGGGCCAGCAGGGCCCCGGCGGTCAGGTCAGCCCGGCTGAACCGGTCGCCCGCCAGGTAAGCCTGTTGCTGGTAGGTGTCCGCCAGTTCGGTGATCAGTTGTTCCAGGGTTTGCTGCGCGGCATCGGCGGTGCGCTGGTTGATCTTCATCCATGTGCGCATCTGTTCTTCCACCCGGCTGAACATCAGGCTGAGCAGGATGCGGTTATAGAAAGGCGTGCCGGCGGTCAGCATGGGCCCCAGTACTTTCGGCCGTTGCAGGTAGTAATGGTAGACCCAGGTACGGATCGCAGGGCCGGCCAGGCTATCCAGTTTCTGCTCCCATTGACGTGCCTGTGCCTGAAGATCCGGGGCTTCCGGCATCAGAGGCTGCTCCGGGAAGGCGTGGTCCAGATGGTCGAGGATACGGGAGGAGCCCTGGATCAGCTGGCCGTCGTGGTCCAGAACCGGTACCGAGGAGCCGGCCCCGGTCAGTTTCCGGATGGTCTGTACGTGCTGACCGGGCAGCAGGTTAACCGGCTGGTAGTTGATGCCCTTGTAATCCAGCGCCCAGCGAACCTTTTCCGAATAGTGGGAGACACAGAACTGGTAGAGTCTGATGGCCATGGTGTGGTTTTCCCTGAAACGAATACGGGCAGGTTACCCCGTATGGCGCTCGTTCCACAACGGTCCGGTTGTGTGCTGCCCGGCATGGTGAAACCGTGCCGGAATCTCTAAACTAGTGCCCCTGAGCCTGGACCAGAAAAGGAAGTTTTGATGTTGATGGGACGAATTTTATCGCTCACGGTGCTGATGGCCGCCAGCCTTGTGTTGACGGCCTGTGCCGCCCGGCCTGAAGCGCCGGGATTGTCCGAATACGGCCGCTATCACTGCGGGCAACTGGAGATCCGGCTAACGCCGGCTGAAAATAGCCATTTGCTGGGCCTGGAGTACCTGGATCGCCGGATACTGATGAAGCCTTCCCCGGCACAGGCCGGTGCGCTTTACGTGGCCCCGGGCGATGCCTCGACACAGTTCCTGGCCCGTGGCGACCGGGCCACGTTTACCCTGAAAGGTGAAGTCCTGCCGGAGTGTCTTGAGCCGGGTGCCGTGGCGTTTCCGTTTGACGCCATCGGTGCAGAGCCGGAGTGGTCTGCGGTGCTGGACGGCAAGCGCCTGAGCCTGACTCCGCCCTATCAGCAGGAGACGATCGATGAACTCTGGCTGACCCAGACACAGGCCAACCGGCATGGCCGTGTGTGGGAAGTAAAAGGCGGAAATCATCAGGTGGCCGTGCGGGTGGCAAGCCAGCTGTGTGAAACCGGGCTGGAGCAGCGGCAATATCCGGCCCAGATCCGGTTGACGCTGGATGGTAACGACTTTCAGGGATGTGGCGGCGACCGTCAACGGCTGTTCCGGGGCGTACACTGGGTGGTGGAGGATCTGGCCGGAACCGGCCTGATCGACCGCTCCCTGGTGACCCTGAAATTCATGGACAACGGCCGGGTGGCGGGGCGGGCGTCCTGCAACCATTTTATGGGGAGCTATGCGTTGCAACCCGATGGCCTGAGTTTTTCGGCCCTGGCGGGTACCCGTATGGCGTGTGCGCCGGCACTGATGAATCAGGAACGCAGGTATCTGGAGCTGCTGGAGGCGGTGGTGGATGGCCGTATCGGCCGCCACGGGGAGCTCGAACTGGTCACCGGGTCTGGTGAGGTGATCCGGGCCTTCCCAGCCAGCACCGATAACCTGTAACCTCGGCTGGTCATTGTCGATTTATTCAGGGAGTCCGAAACAACAATGAAAATCTTTGAAACCCGAACCGCCCCCAATCCCCGTCGTGTGCGGATGTTTCTGGCCGAGAAGGGCCTGCTGGACAAGGCCGAGTTTATCGAGATTGATCTGGCTCGGGGCGAGAACCTGACGCCGGAATTTGTCGCCCGAAACCCCATGAAGAAAGTGCCAGTGCTGGAGCTTGACGATGGGACCTGCCTGTCTGAAACCATGGCGATTTGCCGCTATTTTGAGGAAGCCTGTCCAGACAGCCCGACGCTGCTGGGCGACACTGCGCTTGAAAAGGCCCGGGTTGAACAATGGCTGCGCTGGATTGAGTTCCATTTTTTCATGCCGACGGGCATGTGCTTCCAGCACACCAGCGGGTACTTCAAAGATCGCATGACCCCGAACCCGGCCTGGGGCGAGGAGTGCGGCCGGCAGGTTGCCGTCTTCATGGATTTCCTCAACCAGCATCTTGAGGACAGGGAGTTCATCTGTTGTGGCCGGCTGACCGCAGCGGATATCAATGCATTCACCACAGTGGCGTTTGCCCGGGTAGTGGATATCCGCATCCAGCCCGGGCAGGCTCATCTGCAGGCGTGGTACGACCGGATGCGGGAGCGGCCTTCGGCCCAGGCGTGATCAGTGGCTGGCGGCCAGCTCGGTACGGTTGCGGCCCTTGGCTTTGGCCTGATACAGGGCGGCATCCGCCCGGCCGACCAGCAGGGTGACTGATTCGGTGCCATCAAAACAGGCTACGCCCAGACTGATGGTCTGAGTGTGGGGCTGGCCGTTGAGCAGCATTGGCTGGCCTTCAAGGTGTGTGCGGCACTTTTCCGCAACGGTAAAAGCGCCCTGAGCAGAGGTGCCGGGCAGCAGGATCAGAAACTCTTCACCTCCCCAGCGGCACAGGACGTCCTGTTGGCGCAGGCTTTGCCGGAGCCGGGTGGCGGTTTCCCGCAGTACCTCGTCGCCGAGCTCATGACCCCAGGTGTCGTTGACCAGCTTGAAGCGGTCCAGGTCGCCCAGGACGACACTGAAGGGCTCGCCGGTGCGTTGGGCCCGGGCGTGTTCCTGCTGCATCAGCGGAGTGAATGCCCGCCGGTTCATCAGGCCGGTCAGGGTGTCAGTGGTTGCCAGTTCCTGCAGCTCTTTGCCGGCCAGGAAGCCTTCCAGCACTAACCGGCGGATGATGGTCATAAACACGCAGGTCACCAGCATCATCAGGGCTGGTGCAATGAATACCGTGGCCAGCGTAATGCTGGCAAGGCCGGCCCAGCATACGGCGACCACGAAGATCGCAATGGGCAAGACTACGATAAGCAGCCATTCCTTAAAGCTGCGTAGCCCAAGTACCGTGGCCCCGAAGATGGCTATGGTCAGCGTGTCGGGAATCTGGTTGAGTGTGCCAGGATCATACCGGGCGAACATAAACACCATGGACAGCGCCAGGCCACTGAGCCCTAGGCCCATGAGCCGCAGAAAATACCGGGCTGGCCAGGGTGGTATCTGCCACCGCCAGTTGGCCAGGGTCAGTAGAGCGGCGAACAGCAGCGGTGCCCGTACGGCCCATTCCAGATAGCCGAGGTCCACCGTGTGGACGTGCAAATAGGCATGAGAAGCTTCGTGAAGATGAATCATGGCCAGCAGCAGCCAGGCGCTGCTGACTGCCAGGCACGCCTCCAGCCTCTCACGATAACGCTCAAAAGCAGGTTGCCAGCGGGCTGGAATATCGGGGTAGAGACTGGGCAACGGCTATTCCTTGATCAAAATTTAGGCATGCTGCAATTTAAGGGTATGCTTCGACACCGCGCCATACGGTAAACGACCTACCGTTTATCTGGATACAGGATAACCACAATGACTCAGGAACGTTTAGACAGCACTCTGGCCCGAATTGACGCGGCCAACCAGGCCGACCCGAACCTGGAAGAGGTCAATGGGGAACGGCTGCCGAGGGAGTATGCCTACAGTCTGCACATGACCCGCTGGCTGCATGCACTGGAACCGGAGCCGGGCGAGCGTATTCAGATCGCCTGCCGGGCCCAGCACATTGAGCGTTGGACCATGCCCCGCAGCGACTACGGGGAAGGCCGCAGGAATTACTACCAGTGGCGCCAGGCCTGTGGCCGGATGCATGGCCGCCGCGCTGCGGAGATCATGGCGGAGGCGGGATATCCGGCGGACGAATGTGAGCGGGTCGAGACCATCCTGACCAAGCGGGCGCTGCGAAACGATCCGGAGACCCAGTTGCTGGAGGATGTTGCCTGTCTGGTGTTTCTTGAGCGTTACTTTGCCGGCTTTTACGGGGACAATCCCGACTACGACAAGGAAAAATGGTTGCGGATTATACGCCGCACCTGGGCCAAGATGAGCCCCCGGGGGCATGATGCAGCCCTTGTGCTGGCGCAGCGGTTGCCAGCGCACCTGCAGAGCCTGCTGCAGGAAGCGCTGGCCGGGGTTCCCTAGAAGAACAGTTCCTGGAGTTTTTCACCGGGTTCCGGGGCGCGCATGAAGGACTCGCCCACCAGAAACCCGTAAATGCCACGGCTGGTCATCGATTCTACGTCGTCGCGGGTCATGATCCCGCTCTCGGTAATGGTCAGCCGGTCCGCAGCGATACGCTGGTGCAGGCTGAACGTGGTGTCCAGCGTTACCTCAAAGTTGTGCAGGTTACGGTTGTTAATGCCCACCAGTGGCGTGCTCAGGGAGAGAGCGTCTTCCAGCTCTGCACCATCGTGCACTTCGACCAGCACATCCAGGCCCAGTTCGTGGGCGATGCCTTCAAGTTCCTGCATCTGGTCTTTGGTCAGGCAGGCGGCGATCAGCAGGATGCAGTCGGCGCCAATGGCCCGGCTTTCATACACCTGATAGGGGGCTACCATGAAGTCCTTACGGAGCACCGGCAGGCTGCAGGCCGCCCGGGCCGCTTTCAGATAGTCTTCGTGGCCCTGGAAATGGTCTCTGTCGGTAAGGACGGAGAGGCAGGCCGCGCCGCCTTGCTCGTAGCTTTCGGCAATGCGTTCGGGCTCAAACGGGTCACGCAGTACACCCTTGCTCGGTGATGCCTTCTTGACCTCTGCGATCACGGCCGGGCGTTGGGCTTCGATACGGGTGCGCAGGGCGCTGGCGAAACCGCGCGCAGGTGGCTGATCCCCGGCCATGGCTTTCAGGTCCGCGAGGGATGCCCTGGGTTTGCGCTCCTCAATTTCCTGCCATTTGCGGTCAACAATCTTCCGCAGAATGGTGGGGGTTTTGTCTAAATGTCGTTCCGTCATATCAGGCCTACAAAAAAGGTGCGGGGGCCGGTGCTGTCATGAACAGGCCCGGGTTAAAAACACTGGGAAAAATCTGCCAGCTCGGACATTTTGCCGGCCGCCAGGCCCGAGCCGATGGCATCCAGGGCCATGTCGACACCCTCTTTCGCAGTCGTTGCCAGACCGGCCACGTAAATGGCAGCGCCCGCGTTAAGAGCGATCATGTCCCGTGCCTTGCCGCTGACCTCGTCGTGGTCACGGCCAAACGCTGCCCTGATCAGCTTCAGGGACTGGTCGGCGCCATCGACCGTCAGGCCCAGCAGCGACTGGCTTTTGATACCGAGATCCTCCGGGGTGAGGTCGTATTCCGTGATCTCGCCATCTTTGAGTTCGGCAACATGGGTAACCGTGGCCAGGCTGATTTCATCCAGACCGTCCCTGGAACAGACGACCATGATGTGTTCGGCGCCCAGGCGCTGCATGACCTCAGCCATGGGGCGGCACAGTTGGCGGGTGAACACCCCGATCAGCTGGCGGGTAACGCCGGCCGGGTTGGTCATGGGCCCGAGTATGTTGAAGATGGTACGGCAGCCCAGCTCCCGGCGGGGGCCGATGGCGTACTTCATGGCGCCGTGGTGGGCCGGGGCAAACATAAAGCCCACGCCGATCTGCTCCACGCAGCGGGCGACCTCTTCGGGTTTCATGTCCAGATTGATGCCGGCTTTCTCGATCAGGTCGGCGCTGCCGCTTTTCGACGATACGCCCCGGTTGCCATGCTTGGCCACGTAGCCACCGGCGGCGGCCACCACAAAGGCGGAGGCGGAGGATACGTTGAACAGGTTGGCACCATCGCCACCGGTGCCCACGATATCCACCAGCGGGCTGGCATTGATGGTGACACCGGTGGCCAGCTCCCGCATGACTTCGGTGGCACCGGTAATCTCATCGATGGTTTCGCTTTTCAGACGCAGGCCCATCAGGAAGGCACCGATCTGGGCGTCTGTTGCTTCACCGTTCATCACGATGCGCATGACCGCTTTCATTTCGTCCCGGGTCAGGTCCAGGTTTGATGCAATGCGGTCGAGAGCTTGCTTCATGTTCATAGGGAGTGCCTCTGTCAGGTTCTCAGGAAGTTGCGTAGCAGTTCGTGCCCCTGTTCGGTCATGATGGACTCGGGGTGGAACTGTACACCTTCAATCGGTAGTGTCTTGTGCCGGACGCCCATGATTTCTTCCATGGAACCGTCGTGGTTGCGGGTCCAGGCGGTGACTTCCAGGCACTCAGGCAGGCTGGTTTTGTCGATCACCAGGCTGTGGTAGCGGGTGGCCTGAAGCGGGTTGTTCAGGCCCCGGAACACGCCCAGATCCTGGTGATACACCGGCGACACCTTGCCATGCATAACCTGGCCGGCCCGGACAATCTTCCCGCCAAACACCTGACCAATGGACTGGTGGCCCAGACAGATGCCCAGGATGGGCAGCTTGCCGGCAAAATGACGGATCGCGGCCATGGAGATTCCGGCCTGGTCCGGGGTGCAGGGGCCGGGCGAGACCACCAGGCGCCCGGGCGCAATCGCTTCGATCTGCTCGATGGTGATCTCGTCGTTGCGGTGAACCTGTACCCTGGCACCCAACTCCGCAAGGTACTGAACCACGTTGTAGGTGAACGAATCGTAGTTATCGATCATCAAAATGTCAGGCTTCATAACCACTTGTGTCCGGTAGGTTTAACAGGAAGGTTTCCGGGGATCAGATCGGGCTCTTGACCGGGGTCTCAGACCCACCGCTCAAGAGCCGATCGTCAGTGGTCGTAGTCGTTATAGGTCATCGCCACGGCCCGGAAAATGGCCCGCCCCTTGTTCATGGTCTCTTTCCACTCGAGGCGGGGCACTGAGTCAGCCACGACTCCGGCACCTGCCTGGATGTGCAGGGTATTGTCCTTGATCACCGCGGTACGGATTGCGATGGCGGTATCCATGTTGCCGTTAAACGAAAGATAGCCCACGGCACCGCCATAAACACCCCGCTTGACCGGCTCCAGCTCATCGATGATTTCCATCGCCCGGATTTTCGGGGCTCCGCTCAGGGTGCCGGCGGGGAGGGTGGCGCGCAGCACGTCCAGGCAGCTGGTGCCCTGTTTCAGGCGTCCGGTGACGTTGGAGACAATGTGCATGACATGAGAATAGCGCTCAACGATCATTTTGTCGGTGAGTCGTATTGAGCCGGTTTCAGACACACGTCCGGCGTCGTTCCGCCCCAGGTCAATCAGCATCAGGTGCTCGGCGATCTCTTTCGGGTCGGCCAGCAGTTCGGCTTCGAGGGCCTTGTCTTCCGCTTCGGTGGCGCCACGCTTTCGGGTGCCGGCAATGGGTCGCACGGTGACCTGTTCGTCTTCTACCCGGGCCAGAATCTCCGGCGATGAGCCCACAATATGGAAATCATCCAGGTCCAGAAAGTACATGTACGGCGAGGGGTTGAGGACCCGCAGCGAGCGGTACAGGTTCAGCGGCGGCGCCTCAAACGGGATCGACATGCGCTGTGAGATCACCGTCTGCATGACATCGCCGTTGAGTACGTAGCCCTTGATCCGGTCGATGGCCGCTTCGAACTTCTCCTGGCTAAAGCCGGAAACAAAATCCCGTTCATCCACGACCTTGCCACGAAGGTGTTCCGGCGTGCGGGGTGCACAGGGCGCCTGTCGGCGCAGCCGGGTTTCCAGTTCGTCGAGGCGGGCCTGGGCCTGGGTATAGGTATCGCCTGCGCCGGGATCGGCGTGGACAATCAGGTGCAGTTTTCCACGCAGGTTATCGAACACCACCATTTCCCGGGCCACCATCAGCAGAATGTCGGGGGTGCCGATGCGGTCGGGTGGGCAGCTGTCACGCAGGCGCTTTTCAATGTAGCGCACGGTGTCGTAGCCGAAGTAACCGACCAGGCCACCGTTGAAACGGGGCAGCTCGGGCAGGTCCGGCACCCTGAAGCGATTCTGGTACTGTTCGATAAACTCAAGCGGGTCGTTGACCTCGGCTTGTTCGACCAGCTCGCCCCGGTGACGGATCTCGACGCGGTGATCAAATACTTTCAGCACTTCATCGCTGGGTAGGCCGATGATGGAGTAACGTCCCCATTTCTCGCCACCCTGTACCGATTCGAACAGGTAGGAGTAGGGCCCGCTGGCCAGTTTCAGATAGGTGCTCAACGGCGTGTCAAGGTCGGCCAGAACTTCACGGTAGACGGGGATACGGTTATAGCCGGCTTCTGCGAGCTTGCCAAATTGCTCGGGGGTCATGGTTCGGTTTCCTGAAATCTGATCTGCGTTGTGTCAGGACGGCGGGTGCCGTGCTGACGGGTGGTGGGCCGGCATACGCCGGTGGCCCTGGCTTGCTCAGCCGTTGCGCCATCGCCACCATCGAGTTGCGCGGGATGTCAGAATGCCTCGCGCTGCAGTCAGATTCAGTCCCTGCACGGCAGGAATCCCCCGAATTGAAGAGTTCACGTTATCGATCCTTGTGAGATTACAAAAGCTCGGCCAGCGAATCAACAACCGCATCGGCCCCGAGACTGTTTACTGACCCGCCAAAATTGTAACCATAACGCACCGCCACGCAGGGCACCCCGGCGGCCTGGGCTGCTCCCACATCGGCGGCGGAGTCCCCCACCATGACCGTTGTACCCCGGGTTCCGCCGAGTTGTTCCATGGCGTAGACCAGGGGGGCCGGGTCGGGTTTTTTAACCCCGAGGGTATCGCCGCCCACCCAGAGCCGGAAATAGCGGTCGAGCCCGGTCTGGCGTAACAGGGGTGACACAAAGCGGTCCGGCTTGTTGGTGACCACGCCCATCTTGCAGCGCAGTCCGGCCAGATGGTTCAGGCAATCGAATACGCCGTCGAACACCTGGGTGTGTTTACCGTTGAGCTGGCCGTAGGCGTGGTAGAAGATTGCCAGCGCGTCCTTGTACAGCAGCTCATCCTTGAGCGCCGCCGGCTCCCAGTCGGTTTTGTCGGCCAGGGCCCGGCGCACCAGAATCCCTGCGCCATTGCCAACCCAGGTGCGGACCTTGTCCTGGCCGGCCGGTTTACGGCCCAGGTGCTCGAGCATCTGGTCGACCGCCGCCGCCAGATCCGGCACGCTGTCCACCAGGGTGCCGTCCAGGTCGAACAGTGCCACGCCGGGCCAGCGGGTGTTGAACAGACCTTTCAGGCTCATGGGCTCATCACCTTGCGGGCCAGCTCCAGTTCGCTGCGCATGGCACTGAGGGCCGTCTTGTAATCGGGGGCGTTGAAGATCGCGGAGCCGGCAACAAAGGTATCGGCGCCGGCTTCGGCAATTTCCCGGATGTTGTCGACTTTTACGCCGCCGTCGATTTCCAGACGGATGTTGTAATTGCTGCGATCGATTTTCCGGCGTGCCTCGCGCAGCTTATCCAGGGTGCCGGGGATAAACGTCTGGCCGCCAAAACCGGGGTTGACCGACATCAGCAACACCATATCGAGCTTGTCCATCACGTAGTCCATGTGGCTCAGCGGCGTGGCCGGATTGAACACCAGCCCGGCCTTGCAGCCGCCGTCGCGGATCAGCTGCAGAGAGCGGTCAATATGGTTGCTGGCTTCCGGGTGAAAGGTGATATAAGTCGCGCCGGCGTCGATAAACATGCGGATCAGATCGTCAACCGGCGACACCATCAGGTGCACGTCGATGGGAGCACTTACGCCGTGCTTGCGCAGAGCCTCACACACCATCGGCCCGATGGTGAGGTTGGGCACGTAGTGGTTGTCCATTACGTCAAAATGCACCACGTCTGCGCCGGCGGCGAGCACGTTATCGACTTCTTCGCCCAGGCGGGCGAAATCTGCGGACAGGATAGAGGGCGCAATCAGGTAAGGGTTCATCGGGGCTCTCTCGGTCTGGTGGTTCGTCAACTGAAGGATTCTCTCCAGTCTACCAGCTTGCCCCGGCTTTTCGCAGCGAAGCTGGTGCTGGCTTAGTCTAATTTGCGATCCAGTGCGGCTAATCGCTCCGGTGTGCCTATATCCATCCACTGGCCCTGATAATGCACGCCCCGGACCTGGCCGGCAGTCATGGCTTTGCGCAATACCGGGCCCAGTCTGCCGGCCCGGTCGTCGAGCCCGTCAAACAACCGGCGGTGTAACAGACTGATGCCGGTAAAGGTCAGCTTGCGGCGACCGTCCGGCGCGAGCGTACCATCCGGGGCCAGGGCGAAGTCCCCTTCCCGGTGGTGCGCCGGATTATCAGTCAGCACCAACAGAGCTGTACAGTCGGGGTCTTCAGGGCGCTGCAGGTGTGACAGCGGAAAATCTGTCCAGATATCGCCGTTGATCACCACAAACCAGTCGTTACCCGGGCCGGTCAGCAGCGGCAGGGCCCTAACGATACCGCCAGCGGTTTCCAGTGGTTCGGTCTCGGGGGAGTAACGTATGCGGACCCCAAAGCGGTCTCCCCGGCCCAGCCGCTGTTCAATCTGCGCGCCCAGCCAGGCATGGTTGATCACGATGTCCCGGTAGCCGGCGGCCTGCAGCGCTTCCAGGTGGTACACAATCAGCGGTTTGCCGCCGGCTTCCAGCAGGGGCTTGGGTGTATGCAGGGTCAGGGGGCGCATGCGCTCACCCTTGCCGGCGGCCAGGATCATCGCTTTCATGGCCGGGGGGATTCCGTGGCCGGCAGTGCGCCAATCTGTGATTCGATGGCGGGGATCACCACCTCGCACAGCCACAGATGAAAGTGTCGGAGTGCCGGCTGGCGGGCACTGGCATCCCGGATATAGCTCACCGTGCGGGGAACATCCGGCAGATAGCCGGGCTTGCCGTCGCGGATCGCCAGGCGGGCAAAAATGCCGGCGGCCTTGAGGTGTCGCTGGATGCCCATAAGCTCAAACCACTGGCGAAAGGTGGCCGCATCGGCCCGGTGCAGGCCGGCGTCCAGACTGATGCTCCGGTAGTGTTCCAGCCAGCGGGCAAGCTCGGCTTCCGGCCAGCAGACATAGCAATCCTTGAGCAGCGACACCAGGTCGTAGGTCACCGGCCCGGTGACCGCATCCTGAAAGTCGATGACTCCCGGCGTGCCCTGGCCCGGCAGGACCAGCAGGTTTCGGGAGTGGTAGTCCCGATGCACGGTCACTTCCGGTTGTGCCAGGGCGCTTTCCCGGAGCAGGGAAAACGTCGTCTCAAGCAGTGCCCGCTCGTGATTATCCAGGCTCAGCCCCAGGTGCTGCTCCAGCAGCCAGTCCGGAAACAGTGCCATCTCCCGGTCCAGAAGCGCTTTATCATAGGGCGGCAGCGGGAATGAGGGGCACGCTGGCAGGCGGGCAATGTGCAGCAGCTGCTCCAGGGCCTGCCGGTACAGGGTATCGGCGCTGCCGGGGGAGAGGGCTTTCAGCATCAGCTGATCGCCAAAATCCTCCAGCAGCAGAAAGCCCTGTCCGGTATCGCGGGCCCTGATGGCCGGTACCCGGACGCCGTGGCTGCGCCAGTGTTCTGCGATGGCGATGAAGGGCCCGCAGTCTTCCTGTTCCGGCGGCGCGTCCATCACGATAAACGGGGTGCGGGGCTGGTCCGGCAGTTGTTGCCATACCCGGAAGTAGCGGCGGAAGCTGGCGTCGCCTGATACCGGCTCGGGGCCGGCGCTCTCAAATCCGGGTAGTTGGCGGACCCAGGTGGTCAGCCGTTGCAGGCGGGTATCCATGGTTGTCGGGTGTGTCCTGGTTGATCGGCCGTGTGGAAGAACGTTAGCAGAGGAGTATAAAGAGGGTAAATCGGATTTGCAGCGGTGTTTCCGTTAACAAGCCCGGAGGGCGCGTGTAAACTAGGCAGCTGATTTTGTTACCCGACTTAATTCATCCGGAACAGGAACACTGCCGCCGTGCCCAGCCATCCCCGACACCTGTTGTGGTCCAGAGCCCGTTATACCGGCGTTGTGCTGGCGATAGCGCTGGCCCCTGCCGCGGGTGTGGCGCAGCAAGCCGGGCCCGGGGCGCCGACCGCGGCCGAGATTGACTGGCGGCCCAGAAACCAGTTGCCTGAGGCGGTTCAGGCACAGCTGCCGGTCTTCTGCGAGGGTGGCTACCTGCCCTCCGGTGCCGCCGGCGGAATGCTGCCCCTGCTGCCGGTTGGCGAAGGGGATGCCCCGATGCAGGCCAGCGGCCTGAGCGCCCGCTATGAGCTGGATGCCGAACTCTACCTAAAGGGAGACGTGCGCCTGCGTCAGGGTGCCTTCCAGGCCACCGGCTCGGAAGCAAGATACGACACCCGCTCGGGCCGGCTGGATCTGCAGGGGCCGCTGGTCAGCCGGGGTGAGGGTTTCCTGCTGACCGGGGAAACCGCCCGTTACTCAAGCCAGACCGGCCAGCTCGATATCAACTCCGCCACCTTTTTGCTGCATGAGTCCGAGTTGCGCGGGGAGGCTTCGTCGTTGTCCCGCATCGGCGAGCACCAGGTGGTGATCAGTGACGGACTGCTGACCACCTGTGGGCCCGGCCGCAACGACTGGGCTATCGTCGCGTCGGACATAGAGCTGGATCAGGGTGCAGGCTTTGGTACCGCCCGGCACGTACGCCTGGAAGTACTGGATACGCCGCTGTTCTACTGGCCCTACATTACGTTTCCCATCGACGACCGGCGCAAGAGCGGTTTCCTGTATCCGCAGTTTGGCTCATCCAGTGCGGGCAGCGGTGCTTACCTGTCGGTCCCCTATTACCTGAACCTGGCTCCCCACTACGATGCCACCCTCACGCCCCAGTACATCCATGGCCGGGGGCTGTTTACTGAGGTTGAGGGCCGTTATCTCAGCCGTTATGGCGAATCCGTTCTGCAACTGGGCTACATCAACAACGACGGGGCTTTTGAAGACGAGAACCCGGGGGCGGATGGCGAGCGCTGGGCGCTGGATTTCACGACCCGGGCAAACTTTGGTGGTGGCTGGAGTGCTTATGGTGATTACTCGGCGGTGTCCGACGAAGACTATCTGAGCGATCTGAACCGCTCGCTGGAGATCAACCAGAGCACTCACCTCCAGCGCCGGGGTGGGGTCCGTTATTCGGACCATAACCAGTATTTTGATGCTTACCTCAATGGCTACCAGACCATCGTTGACCGGATTGCCGATGTTGACAAACCCTATTCCCAGCTGCCCGAAGTACTGTACTCAGGCACTGCCGGAGCCGGCCTGTTTGAAGCCAACCTCGAAAGCCAGTACACCTGGTTCTATCGCGATAATGCCAACCTGACGGGGTTGGACCGGGCCAACGGCCAGCGTATGCGGGTTATCCCAGAGCTGGCGTTGCCGATGCGGGCATTGTGGGGGTTCAGCCGACCCTCGGTTAGTCTGGACTATACCCGTTACGATCTGGACGACTACACTGGCGGCGACGGCAGCTTTGACCGGACGGTACCCGTGTTCGAATGGGACAACGGGCTCTACTTTGATCGCCGCTCCAGTGTTTTTGATATTCCCTACAACCAGACCCTGGAGCCCCGGCTGTACTATGCCTGGGCCGACGCCGATGCCGACCAGAACCATATCCCGGACTTTGATAGCGGCCTGAAGAGCTTCCGCTTTGACCAGTTGTTCGAACGTAACCGTTTTACCGGCGGCGACCGGGTTGGCGACACCAATCAGCTGACCGTCGCCCTGACCAGCCGCTTCAACGACCTGCTGACCGGTGCCGAGCGCGCCCGGATCAGCGTGGGGCAGGTACGTTATTTTGATGACCGGCAAGTCAGCCTGTTTGGTGAAGGCGCCTCCGGGCGCAGTGACTCGCCGCTGGCCGGCGAACTGGTGCTGAATCCGCTGGATAATCTGGAGATTCGCAGTTCCGGACTGTGGGACCACCGTAACAGTCGCACCGAAGAAGGACGGAGCCAGCTGATGTTCCATTCCGACGATTACCGGTATCTGGCAACGTTAGGCCATACCTACAGTCGTCCGGATGAGCTGGAGCAGACAGATATTGGCGCCGTGGTGCCGGTAACCGATCGGGTGAGTGCCATTGGCCGCTGGGTGTGGGACTCTGAACTCGATCGCACCGTCGGTACCCTGGCGGGGCTGGAATATAACAACTGCTGCTGGAGTGTGCAGGTGGTGCATCAGAACTACCTGACCGATGACGAAGAGCTGGATACCCGCCTGCTGTTCCGGATCGAGCTTAAAGGTCTGGGCGGTAGTGGGGGAGCCTCAGACAACCTGGCCGACGCCATCTACGGATACGACGAGCGTGAACGCCGCCGGTTTGGAACCCGGGGCCGTTAACGAGTTCCAGAAGGTAAACGGGCCGCGGCCCGGCCGACGACCCGAATGCATAAACCATTAGAGGTGACTATGAAGGCGACTGTACGCCATGGACTGACCCTGCTGCTGACTCTGACCCTGATGGTGGTGTCTGTGTCAGCCCAGGCCGAACGCAAGCTGTTGGATCGGGTGGTCGCGATCGTGGATGACGATGTGATCCTGCAAACCGAGCTGGATGCCCGGGTGAACACCATTGTTGGCCGGCTGAGCGCGCAAGGTACCGGCCTGCCACCCCGGCAGATGCTCGAGCGCCGGGTACTGGAGCAACTGATTGTCGAGTCGGTTCAGCTGCAGATGGCGGATACCATGGGGATGCGCATCAGCGATAACGAACTCAACGAGACCCTCGCCGGCATCGCCCGCAGTAATGGCATGACCATGGCGGAGTTTGAGAGCCAGCTGGCGGAAGAAGGCGTTACCTATCAACAGGCCCGGGAGCAGATCCGTAACGAAATGCGGACCAGCCGGGTGCAGCAGCGCCGGGTAGGCAACCGGGTGCGGATCACCGATAACGAAGTGGCCAACTATCTGCAGGCGGTGGCCGGAGCCGGTGGTCATATGGCGGAATACCGCCTTGCATATATCTTCCTGCAGGTGGATGAACCGGGTAACGAAGCCTCTGTACGCCAGACCCGGGAAAAAGCCGAGGACCTGCGCCGGCAGATTTTGGACGGTCGGGACTTCCGCGAAGTCGCCGTAGCCGAGTCTGACGCCAGCAACGCCCTCGAAGGGGGTGACATGGGCTGGCGCCAGGAAAACCAGCTGCCTTCACTGGTGGCACCGGTGGTGCCAGACCTTGAGCCTGGCGTGCCCTCCGATGTGCTTGAGAACAACAGTGGCTTTCACCTGGTGATGGTGATGGACAAGCGCGGTGGCGAACAGCAGCAGATCATTGAGCAGCACCGGGTACGCCATATCCTGGTCCGTCCGAGTGCGGCGCTGACCGAGACTCAGGCAGAACAGCGGGTGCGGGATATCCAGCGCCAGTTGCAGGAGGGTGCCGACTTCGCTGTGCTCGCCCGCGAGCTGTCGGACGACCCGGTTTCCGGCTCCGACGGGGGCAACCTGGGCTGGGTGAGTCCGGGCCAGATGGTCCCTGAGTTCGAGCAGGGCATGCTTGAGGCTGAGGTTGGTGAGATCTATGGCCCGGTGCGCTCCCAGTTTGGCTGGCACCTGCTGCAGGTGCAGGAGCGCCGACAGCAGGACGTAACAGAAGAAGCCCGGGAAGCCCAGGCACGTCAGGCGATCTACATGCGAAAATTCGATCAGGAACTGCAAAACTGGCTGCGGGAGATCCGCGACGAGGCCTTTGTCGAGTTCAAGGGCGAATACGCCGGGCTGAACCCTGACGATCAGGAAGAAGACGACTCATGAACACTCCGGTGGTACTGGCGCTGACCGCCGGCGAGCCTGCGGGTATTGGCCCTGAGTTATGCCTGCAGCTGGCCGGCGAGGACCGGGAGGCAGGGCTGGTGGTGATTGCCAGCCGCACGCTGCTGCAGGAGAGGGCGCATCAGCTTGGCCTGCAGGTGGAGCTGCACGACTGGCAGGGTGGGATGATGCCACAGACCCGTGCAGGCCATCTGTCGGTCCGGCATGTGGATGGTTGTCGCTCCACAGCGGCAGGCCGGCTTCAGGTGGAGAACAGCCAGTATGTGCTGGATACCCTGAGCCTGGCCGCCCGGGGCTGCCTGCAGGGCGACTTCGAGGGCATGGTGACGGCACCGGTGCACAAGGGGGTTATCAACGAGGCCGGGATTGCGTTCAGTGGCCACACGGAATTCCTGCAGGCGCTTTGTGGCGTTGAGCGGGTGGTGATGATGCTGGCCACCGACGAACTGCGGGTGGCGCTGGTTACCACCCATCTGCCCCTGAAAGACGTAGCAGCAGCGGTTACGCCCGAACGGTTGCGCCAGGTAACCCGCATTCTTGATGCCGACCTGAAAACCTTTTTTGGCATCGCACAGCCGCGTATTCTGGTGGCGGGCCTCAATCCCCATGCCGGGGAAGGCGGACATCTGGGGCGCGAAGAAATCGAGGTGATCGAGCCGGCGCTTACGGCTCTGCGTAACGAAGGCATCCAGCTGACTGGCCCGCTGCCAGCCGATACCCTGTTTACCCCGCACTGGCTGGATAACGCCGATGCGGTACTGGCGATGTATCATGATCAGGGCCTGCCGGTACTGAAATTCCAGGGCTTTGGCCGGGCCGTCAACATTACTCTGGGCCTGCCCATTGTGCGCACCTCTGTAGATCATGGCACCGCCCTGGATCTGGCCGGCAGCGGCAAAGCCGACGCCGGGAGTCTGCGCACCGCCGTCAGGGTGGGCCAGCACATGGCGCGCTGCCGAAGAGCAGCAGCGGCCGGAGAGCGAGAATGAGCAATAAACACGGGCATCAGGCCCGAAAACGTTTTGGCCAGAATTTCTTGCACGATCCCGGCGTTATCGAACGGATCGTACGCTCGATCAACCCCAGGCCCGACGATGCCATGGTCGAGATCGGGCCTGGCCTTGGCGCCCTCACCGAAGAGATCCTGGCGGTAAATCCGGCGCTGCAGGTGGTGGAGCTGGACCGGGACCTGATCCCGGTGTTGCGTACCAGGTTCTTCAGTTATCCGGACTTCCGCATTCATGAAGCCGACGCCCTGAGTTTTGATTTCCGGAAGCTGATGACCGGCAAGCCTCTGCGGATTGTGGGTAACCTGCCGTATAACATTTCTACCCCCCTGATCTTCCACTTGCTGGAACAGAGCGGCGTGGTGCAGGACATGCATTTCATGCTGCAGAAAGAAGTGGTCCAGCGGCTGGCGGCGATGCCGGGCGATAACAATTATGGCCGCCTCGGGATCATGGCTCAGTACTTCTGTGCGGTCCAGCCGCTGTTTGAGGTGGGCCCCGGGGCCTTCCGTCCGGCTCCGAAAGTGGACTCGGCAATTGTCCGGCTGGTGCCGCACCAGACACTGCCACACCCGGCGAAGGACCTGACGACGCTTCAGGCGGTGGTGCGGACCGCGTTCAATGCCCGGCGAAAGACCCTGCGCAAGGCGCTGGCCACCCTGGTGACGGTGGATCAGCTGCACTCTGTGGACATCAATGATGGCCTGCGCCCGGAGAACCTGAGCCTGGCCGACTATGTCCGGGTCGCCGATCTGCTGGTGGATATGAACGCACAGAGTAGCCCGACACCGGAGTAAGCAATGACTGACTACGCCATCGGTGATATTCAGGGATGTTACCAACGGTTGCTGGATGTGCTGGCAAAAGTGGACTTTTCGCCATCCCGAGACCGCCTCTGGGTTGCCGGCGACCTGATTAACCGCGGCCCTGCGTCGTTACAGACCCTGCGCTACCTCCATCGGCTGGGCGGTTCGGTGCGGGTGGTGCTGGGTAATCATGACCTGCATCTGCTGGCGGTAGCCCTGGGCGGGCATAACCCCAAACGAAAAGACACCCTGCACGATATTCTGGAGGCCCCGGACCGGGACGAGCTCATCCGGTGGTTGCGGCAGCAGAACCTGTGTCTGCACGACGCTGCCCGTAATCTGCTCATGGTGCACGCCGGCCTGCCTCATATCTGGAGCGTTGAGCAGGCGATGACCCATGCCGGGGAGGTTGAGGCGGTAATCCGTGGCGAGCAGGCGGGTGAGTACTTCCGGGGAATGTATGGCAACCAGCCAGAGGGCTGGTGTGATACCCTCGTGGGGATGGAGCGCTGGCGGGTGATTACTAACTACTTTACCCGTATGCGTTTTATTGCCCCGGATGGGCGCCTTGAGCTGACCACCAAAGAGGCGGCCGAAGATGCGCCGCCGGGCTACGCACCCTGGTTTACCTACCCCCGCCGGGACGACATCCGGGTGGTTTTTGGCCACTGGGCGGCCCTGGAAGGCAAGACCGGACGCGAGCGTTATATCGGGCTGGATACCGGTTGCGTGTGGGGCGGTGCCCTGACCATGATGAACCTGGATAGCGGAGAGCGTATTCACTGTGACTGCGGTTAATCTCAAACCCCGGATACTGCGCTGGGCGCTGCTTGCCGGCGCACTTGCCGGCCTGCTGGCGGTCATGACCGGCGCCTTTGGCGCTCATGGCCTGCGGCATCTGGTGGGCCCCCGCGGCCTGGAGGTGTTTCAGACAGCGGTCAGCTATCAGATGTACCATGCGCTGGCGCTGGTGGTGGCCAGCCTGATGCCGGCTCTCGGGTTGCCCGGGCGCCTGCTCACGCTGGCGTGTGGGTTCTGGCTGGCGGGCATTGTGCTGTTCAGCGGCAGTCTCTATTTGCTGGTGCTCAGTGGTCAGCACTGGCTGGGGCCCGTCACCCCGCTGGGTGGTCTTTGTTTCATGGTGGGCTGGGTCATGCTGGCGGGCGCTGCCCTTAAGCGCTGACCCGGCCCTCAGGCAATCACGAGAGGTAACTGGATTCATGCAGATTCAGGTGAATGGCAAGGCACTCGAGCTCACTCAGGGCGCAACGGTTGCCGAGCTGGTTGAGCAACTGGCACTGACCGGAAAGCGTATCGCGGTTGAGGTGAATGAAGACATCGTTCCTCGCAGCCGGCACGGCGAGGTGATCCTTAACGAGGGTGACCGGGTCGAGGTGGTGCACGCCATCGGTGGGGGCTGATACCCTGCCCGCGCTTCCCAAACCCACTCCATAAGATTCAGGCAGGTTATGACACAGACAGCACAAATCAAACTTCCCGAAGACAAACCGCTGGAAATTGCCGGCAAGGTTTATCAGTCACGCTTGCTGGTGGGTACCGGCAAATACCATGACCTGATGGAAACCGGCCACGCGATCGAAGCCAGTGGTGCAGAAATTGTAACCGTAGCGGTACGCCGCACCAACATTGGCCAGAACCCGGATGAGCCGAACCTGCTTGATGTGATTTCGCCAGACAGTTACACCATCCTGCCGAATACGGCCGGGTGCTACACCGCAAAAGATGCGGTTCGCACCTGCAAGCTGGCGCGGGAGCTGCTGGACGGGCGGGACCTGGTTAAGCTTGAAGTGCTTGGTGAACACAAGACCCTGTACCCGAACATGCCGGAAACCCTGGCCGCGGCCGAAGAGCTGGTGAAGGATGGTTTCAAGGTGATGGTGTACTGCTCTGATGATCCGTTGCTCGCCATGCGTCTGGAAGAAATGGGATGTATTGCCATTATGCCGCTGGGATCGCCGATTGGTTCCGGACTGGGCATCCAGAATCGCTATAACATCCGCCTGATCGTGGAGAATGCCCGGGTGCCGGTACTGGTGGATGCCGGTGTCGGGACAGCTTCAGACGCTACCATCGCCATGGAGCTGGGGTGTGATGGTGTACTGATGAACTCTGCCATCGCCGCGGCCCAGGACCCGATCCGGATGGCCAATGCCATGCGGCTTGCCATCGAAGCCGGACGGGAAGCCTACCTGGCCGGGCGGATGCCGAAAAAGCTGTATGCCAGTGCCTCATCACCCCTTGATGGCACGTTTTTCTGATAAAGCAGAGCACTGTAGTCCTGATATGACCAAGCCAAAACCCAGCCGGCGGGAGACCATCTTGCAGGCTCTTGTTGAGTTGCTGCAAAACGATCCCGGGGCCCGCATCACGACGGCGGGCCTGGCCCGAACCGTCGGTGTTACCGAGGCCGCGCTGTACCGCCATTTTCCCAGTAAGCGGAAAATGTTCGAAGCCCTGATCGAGTTCGCCGAAGATGCCGTCTTCTCCCGGTGTCAGCTGGTGCTGCAGGAGCAGGACGACGCCCGCGTTCGCCTGCAGCAGATGTCACATCTGTTGCTGGTGTTTGCCGAAAAAAACCCTGGCTTGTGTTGTGTGCTCACCGGCGATGCGCTGATGGGTGAAGATGCGGCCTTGCGCAAACGGGCGTCGCAGTTCTTCGAGCGGCTGGAGACCCAGTTCCGGCAGGTTCTGAAAGAAGGTGAGATCCGCCAGGGTCTCAGGCCCCGGACCAGCGCGGCCCGGGCTGCTGATTACGGCATGGTGTTCCTGGAGGGGCGCATCCAGCGCTTTGTGCGCTCGTCGTTTTCCCGGCTTCCCGGCACCGGTTTCGACGAAGCCTGGGGCCTGGTGGCTGAGGCCATCTGGGGTTAGCGCATTGCCTCAGTCGTAACCCGAGGTCGAGCGGAGCAGGGTGCGGACCGGCTCCCAGACCGCCGGGGCTGAAATAAGGATATCGCGGCCCCACAGATCGGCCGGGTATGCGTCGGGCACCTCACCAAAATGCCCCACGGTGGCTCCGGCTTCCCAGGCAATCAGCCGGGCAGCAGCGAAGTCCCAGGGGCTGACGTTCTCGTAATAGATGTCCAGTCGGCCGCAGGCCACCCAACAGATATCCAGAGCGGCAGAGCCAATACGGCGCAGGTCCCGGCACTGGTGGATCATGGCGTCGAGCCGGGCTATCAGAGGTTCCAGGGCGTCTTTGGTGTAGGGGAATCCGGTGGCAAACAGCGACTGGCGCAACTCGGTGGCACCGCTGTGGCGGATGGGCGCTCCGTTGAGGGTGGCCCCCGCCCCCTTGATGGCCTGGAAGGTTTCCCGGGAGAAGGGCGCGTGCACCACGCCCACCTGGACCTGCCCCCGCTCGGCATAGGCAATGGAAATTGCAACCTGGGGATGGCCATAGGCGTAGTTGACGGTGCCATCAATGGGGTCGATCACCCACAGGGGCGTATCCAGAGACTCGGCCTCGGAGAGGTCCGGCATGGTTTCTTCAGAGAGGATGCGATGGTGCGGAAAGCGCTCGCGGATGGCGGCGGTGATCAGCTCGTCGGCCATCACATCCGCATGGGTGACCAGTTCCGCCTGGTGCTTGTAGTCGGTACGCAGGGTATTCTGGTCCCGCTCACGCCGGATCAGCGCGCCGGCCTCTAGAGCCAGAGCTTCAGCAAAGTCAGCGATTTCATTCAGAGAAGCAGAGTCAGACATGGCGCCCCCATGGTCATCGTGAAACTGGGTAAGGGCGCCAGTCTAGCACGTCTGGCTTACAGGCTGCCGAGCCAGTGCTCCACCTTGTCCATGGCCAGCACCAGGCGCGGGCAGGCCTGCTCCACAAAGTCTGCCGCCAGAGGCTGTCCGGCGTAGTCGCCACCGGCCAGCGCCAGAGCCCCGCCGCCATCGAAGTCGACGAAAGCCACCCGGGCGCCCATATGATCCGGCACAAAACCGAAGTCACTGGCTGGCAGGATGGCGACACCGGTGTCTTCCAGCAGAGCCGTACAGAAAGCCTGGGAGGTCCGGATATCCCGCTGCGCCAGGCGTTCGTTAAAGGCCGAGAAGTCGGGGAACAGGTAAAACGCGCCTTCCGGCTTCTGTACCTCGGCTCCCATGGCGCTCATGCGGGCGTGCATGTACTCGCCCACACTCTTGAGCACCCGTCGGGACTGCAACAGGTACTCGCTGATATCCTCGCCGCCTTCAAACGCGGTTACGGCGGCATACTGGATCGGGGCCGCGGTGGAGGTAAAGGTCTCACTGGCGATGATTGCCATCGCATCCTGCAGCGGCCGCAGCTCCGGAGGGAAGATAAAGGTGCCCAGGCGCCAGCCGCCGGCACCGAGCCATTTACTCATGCCCGTACTGATGATGGTGCCTTCGGGGTAATAGCGGGCGATGGATTTGTGCTTGCCCTCAAAATGAACCTCACCGTAGATTTCGTCCGACAGCAGGATCAGGTTGTACTTGCGGGCGACATTGGCGATGGCGAGCAACTGGTCGTCGGTATAGGTGCAACCCGTGGGGTTGGAGGGGTAGTTCAGCACCAGAATCCGGGGACGGGTAGGGTCGTCCCGGCAGATGATATCCAGCTCCTCGGCGGTCAGCTGCCAGTTATTCTCTGCATGGGTAGGCAGCCAGTGTACCGAACGGCCGATAATCCGCGCCTGGGGTGCATAGGAGACCCAGCTTGGGCGAGGGATCAGGAGGTCACCGTAGTAGGCCAGCTGAAGGATAAATAACAGTTCCTTGGAGCCGGGGCCGATCAGTACGTCTTCCCAGGTGCAGCGCATGCGTTCGGAGCGGTTGATGTAGCCGGAGATCGCCTCCCGGAGGGCGCGCAGGCCTTTGACCGGCAGATAGTCCTTTTCCTGGGCATGCTCCCTGAGGGACGCCACAACCCGGTCCGGTACCGGGAACGGCGATTGCCCCAGGCCCAGTTTGATAATGTCTTTGCCTGCCGCCCGCAACTGGTTGCTCAGTTCGTTGATGCGCAGGGTGGAAGACGGCTGTATGCCGCGGACGTTCAGGTTGATGGCAAAGCGGTGATCGCTGTTTTTGATGTTCATTGTCCCTGTCTTTTGGTTGGTGGTGACAATGGCAGTATAGGAAATCAAGCCCCGAATTGGCTCCGGGGCGGATAGGGGTTTGCCGAAGGCTGTTCTAGCGGGACTTGATCCACACTTCCACCCGGCCATTGCGCTGGTTACCCTTGCCGCCTACCGGCATGTACTGGCCGTAACCGGTGTAGGCCACCTGTGGCAGTCCGATCCCGTGCAGCGCCTTGCGTACCGACAGGGCCCTGAGCTCGGAAATCATCTGGGCGCGGAGTTCGTTGCTCTGGGCATCAGCAAAGCCGATCAGCATCAGGTCGTCCGCGCTAAGTCCGTGATCGTTCATATATTGCTGCACGCGCAGCAGGTCCCGCCGGGCTTTGTTGTCCAGCTTGGTACGACCTTGTGAGAAGCGGAAGTTTACGGTCAGGCGCTGATAGTCGGCGGTGAGACGCTTGAAGCTGGCGGGGACCGAATCATCCAGCTCTGGCCGCACGGCCCTGGGGTTTTGTGAGACGAAGCCGGAATCGGCAACCAGTGCCTGGCCATCGCTGCCCAGGGCAAACTCCACCAGATCCCGGGCAAGCTGGGGGGCGTGGGTGCCCATGGTGTACATGAACAGCCGGCGGGACAACGGATAGTCTTCGCTTGCCACGGTGAGCTGGGAGGGTTTCAGTGCCGGGGCATTGCCCTCTGAAATCGCCAGCAGTTTACTGTTGCGTACCGAGGCGAGTCCGGAAAATCCAATTCCGCCCGGGTCCCGGGAGACGTCATCGGAAAGCTGGTCATTGGACTCGTAACGGAGCGCCGAGGCCGCAAGGGTGTGCTGGTTGCCCAGTACCAGCGATTTGAAGGTATCCCAGGTGCCAGACTGCTCATCCCGGGCGTACAGCTGGATGGCCCGGTCCGGACCACCGAGTTCTGACCAGTTGCGAACGTCGCCGGCAAACACACGGGCCAGCGTCTCGATACTCATGGTGTTGATCGGGTTGGAGCTGTGCACCAGAACCGCAAGGCCATCGATGGCGATCACATGCTCGTTCTCCAGTGCGGTCAGGTCCGCCCGGGCGCTGACCTGTTCTGCCTCGGCGGGCCGGGCCGGGCGTGACGAAGCCCAGATGCCGGCCTTGCCATCCGCCAGTGCGCGGAAGCCGGTGGAGGAACCATGGGCCGCCACCAGTACCCGGAGGTCGGTGCCGCTCACGCTCAGTACCTGCTCGTTTTCGACGCCGGTACCCTGGGCCTGGACGGTGCCCTGGCCGAGCTGTTCCAGGTAGCCGGCCACCAGCCTGGGTGCCAGAGTCGCACCTACAGTGTTGGAGCCATGGATCTCCAGATCATGAGCGTTAACCGTGGCAGAAGACACCGCCGCCAGCAGGGCCAGCGCTCCGGTTCTGAAAGCGCGGGAGAGGGAATAGAACATCATCAGATAACCTTTTCTGAACAAAGCGTTGTGCTGGCGCAAGGATGCTTCAGAAATGTGACAGGAATGTTTCAGTGGCGGGACGGCCCGGTGTCGGGAAGACCGGGCTCAGTAGCGGTGCGGGTCCAGTTCCATATGGACGATCCGGCGGCCGAGCATGATCACGCGGCCCGTGTAGCGGGCTTCGCCGGTGGTGGCGAAGTCGAACAGAAACCGCCGCCACACCCGCAACTTGCCCTGATCATCACGCTTGAACCAGAGCCCCCGCAGGTAGACGGCGTCGTCCAGCAGGAGCACATCCATGCTTTTACAGTAGCGGTGGGCGGCCTGGAGCACCGAATCCTTGATGGCTTTGGCCTGCCACCAGTACCAGAGCGTATAGCCCGCCAAAAAGAGCCAGAAAAGTGTTCCCAGGGTCAAGGTTGCGTCCTGTCCGATTGCCGTTAAACAAGAGTGAGGACAGTCAGCATACCTTATCTGCCTGCGCTTTCCTGAGCCCTTTCCGCCTCGGCCTGATGGTCCCGGGCCAGCAGAATATAGAAGGCGGGCAGTACAAAAACGGTAAACAGGGTGCCGATGCCCAGGCCGGCGCTGATGGTCAGGCCGATGGCAAAGCGGCTTTCCGCCCCCGGGCCTACTGCTACAAGCAGCGGTACCATGGCAAAGATCAGCGCCAGCGAGGTCATGATGATCGGTCGCAACCGGATGGCTGCGGCTTCAATCACCGCTTCGGTTTTGCTCAGCCCGCGGTCTTTTTGCAACAGATTGGCAAATTCCACGATCAGGATGCCATTTTTGGAGACGACGCCGATCAGGGTGATCAGGCCCACCTGGGTATAGATATTCATGCTGGCGAAACCCAGCACGATAAAGGCCATGGCCCCGGCCACCGACATGGGTACCGAAATCAGGATGATCAGCGGGTCCCGCCAGCTCTCGAACTGCGCCGCCAGCACCAGGTAAATCACCAGCAACGACAGGAAGAAGGTGACCACCAGAGCGCTGCCCTGAGTCGCCAGTTGCCGGGACTCACCGGTGTAATCAAAGCTGAAGCCCTGAGGGAAGCTCCCGGCCGCGGTGGTTTCCATGAACGCCATCGCACTGCCGGCTGCCACCCCGGGCATCACCACACCCTGCAGGGTCAGTGAGTTCATCTGGTTGAACTGGGTACGGCTGGATGGCTCAACATCGTCGCTAAAGCTCACCACGCTGGACAAGGGCACCAGTTCGCCGTTATCGGCCCGGATGTAGTAGTCCTCCAGGGCTTCCCGGCTCGTGCGGAAGCTGTCGTCCACCTGGGGAATGACCTGGTAGGAGCGGCCTTCCATGTTGAAGCGGTTCACGTAGCCGCCGCTGAGCATGCTGGCAAGGGCCTGGCCCACATCCTGCATCGACAGGCCCAGATCGGCAACCCGGTCCCGGTCAACATCGATACGGGTGACCGGTTTGTCAAAGTTGATGGATTTCTGCAGGAACATGAAGTTACCGCTCTGCATGGCCTTGCCCAGCAGCTCATCGGCGATCTGGTCGAGTTGCTCGTAACTGCCACCGGTGGTGATCACAAACTGGAACGGCAGGCCACCACCGGAGCCGGGCAGCGCTGGTAGCGGAAAGACGGCCGTTTGCAGGCCGGTGACGTGTTTCAGCTCGGCATCCAGCATCGGTTGCACGTCAAACTGGCTGATCTCCCGTTCGCTCCAGGGGGCCATTTTGAAGCCACCGAATACCGCGTTGGGACTGGTTACGCCCAGGATCATGAAGTCTTCATCGTAACCCGGAACCGTCGCCATGCGATGCTGAACTTCCTGGCCGTGGTCATACAGGTACTCCAGGGTGGAGGTTTCGGGGCCGAGCCCCTGGTAGAACAGGATGCCCTGATCTTCGGTGGGCGCCAGTTCGTTCTGGCTCATCATGACCATAAAATAGATGGAGCCAAGGACGACGACGGCAAAGAACACCACCACGGACTTGGTCTGCATCAGGGACACCAGGGCACGTTTGTAGAGACCGGCCAGACCATTGAATGTTTTTTCGACAAACTTCTCGAACCGGCCGGGGTTGCCGTGGGGCTTGAGAACCTTGCCGGACAGCATGGGTGACAGGGTAAGCGCGACAATGCCCGAAATAACCACGGTGCCTGCGAGGGTGAACGCAAACTCGGTAAACAGGGAACCTACCAGGCCACCCATAAAGCCGATTGGTGCATACACCGCCACCAGCGTGGTGGTCATCGCGATGATCGGTGTTGCCATTTCGCGGGCGCCATTGACCGCGGCATCAAAGCGGGACTCGCCCTGTTCGATATGTCGGTGCACGTTTTCGACCATGATAATGGCATCGTCAACCACCAGCCCGATGGCCAGTACCATCGACAGCAGGGTCAGCAGGTTCAGCGAGAAGCCGAACATCAGCATGATAAAGGCGCCCCCGATCAGGGACAGTGGCACCGCCACCGACGGCACGATGGAAGCCCGCACCGAGCCCAGGCAGAGAAACACCACCACCAGTACGATCACCATGGCTTCGAGCAGGGTTTTGATCACCTCGTTGATGGAATCCTCAATAAAATCCGAGGCATCGTAGGCCAACCGCACGCTCAGGCCGCTGGGTAGCTGGCTTTCGATATCCGGCAGCTCTTCTTTTACCAGGCCCGCCACGGTCAGCGGGTTGGCGCCGGGGGCCATCTCAATGGCTACGTAAGTGGCGGGCTCGCCCTTATAAAGGGCCAGCTGATCGTAGTTCTGGGAACCGAGCTCCACCCGGGCAATATCCTGCAGGCGGATCAGCGTGCCGTTGGACTGTTTGACCACCAGGTTGCGGAAGGCGTCCGGGTCGGCAATGTCGGTGTTACTGGTCAGGCTGATCTCGGTATATCGGCCGCGGGTGTTCCCCACGGCCGCCTGATAGTTGTTGGCGCGCAGTCTGGCAGCGACCTCGACAGGGCTCAGGTCAACGGCGGCGAGCCGTTCCGGATCAAGCCACACGCGCAGGGCAAAGGTCCGTCCGAGCAGCTGTGCCTTGCCCACACCGGCCAGTGCCTGCAGCCTGGGCTGGACCACCCGGGTCAGGTAGTCGGTGATCTGGGGCACATCCAGCTCGTTGCTGTAAAAAGCGATGTACATCAGCGCGGTATCATCACCCGTGGTGGAGGTGATGACCGGATCTTCCGCCTCGGCCGGGAGCACGTTGCGCTGGCTGGCAACCTTGGCCTGAATCTCCGCCAGTGCGTCGTTGGCGTCGTAGTTGAGCACCATTTTGGCCTGGATGGTGGAAGTGCCCTGGGCGCTGGTGGAGGTCAGGTAGTCGATGCCACTGGCCTCGGCAATGGCCTGTTGCAGTGGGGTGGTTATAAAGCCCTTGATCAGGTCGGAGCTGGCGCCCGGATAGGCGGTTGTTACCGTGACGGTGGTGCTTTCCAGCTTTGGGTACTGGCGGATTTCCAGCTCCATGGCGGCCCGCGCGCCAATCAGCAGGATCAGCAGGCTGACGACCGTGGCCAGAACCGGCCGATGGACGAATATATCGGTGTATTTCATTACTCAGACGCCTCCTGGGCGGATTCGTCCTGAATTTCGACCCGTTGGCCGGCCCGCAACCTCAGCAGGCCTTTGGCGACCACCGTATCGCCGGCCTCGAGGTTGGAGGTGATGGCAACGCGACCCTCCCGGACCTCTCCGGTGGTGACACTGCGCCGGCTGACCACCAGTTGTCCCTCGCTGTCCTCTTCAACCAGAAAGACAAAGTTGCCATAGGTGTTATAGGAAACCGCTTCGCGCGGGAGCGTGACAACCTCGTTGTCCCGGGGCTGGCCGGTCCGGATGGTGGCAAACATGCCGGGGCGCAGCAGGTTGTCTTCGTTATCCAGCGTGGCGCGGATCCGCACGGTGCGGGTTTCCGGATTCACCGATGTATTGATAGCGCTGATTTCGCCCTCAAACAGCCGGTCTGGTACCGCCGCAACGGTGACAGCAACCGGATAGCCGCGATCGACATCCGGCATGGCTTTTTCAGACAGCGTGTAATCCACGTAAATCGGGTTGAGCATGTTGATCTCGACAATGGGGGTGCCGGTGCCGAGGTACTGGCCCTGATCCACCAGACGAATGCCGAGTTTGCCGCTAAAGGGTGCCCGGATGATTTTTTTGTTGAGCTGGGCTTCGGCTTCGTTAACCCGGGCGCGGGCCGCATCGTAGTTGGCCTTGGCTTCGTCATACTGGGACTGGGACACAGCGCGCCGGGGCAACAGGTCGGATACCCGCTTGAACTCCTGGCCCGCCAGTTGTGCTTCGGCGCGGCGGGTACGCAGGGCGGCTTCGTCGATGGCCGCATCCAGGCGGACCAGAATATCGCCCTTGCTGACGGAGTCGCCGGATTCAAAATTGATGCTTTCGATCACGCCGGGCACTTCGTTAGCCACCTGCACACCGTTGATCGCTTCGATACTGCCCACCGCCTTGATTGAGGGCTGCCAGTTCTCCACGGTTGCCCGGGTGACCGAGACGATGGCCGGCGGCTGTGGCTGCGACAGCATTTCTTTCATCTGGCCAAATTGCATGAACTTGTAGCCGAAGATGCCGCCCAAGACGATACCGAGAAAAATGACAACAATGACAAAACGGGACGCAGTGCGCATAGGTCTGTTCCTGGAATGAATACCTGAAAGTAATCGGGTGCCGGCTGATCAACTGGGAAGGCGAGCAGCTCTCCATGCTAAAAGGTGAGCCATTGTACGTGTAAGGGGTGTCTTAAAAAAGTCAATTAGCAATTTTGGGTGGTATGCTGAAAACGTTGTGCTCCGGAGTTACGCCGAGCCTGTGCCTTCAAGACAGTCCGGCTCAGCTGTAAGCGCAGGACAGGCCGAAATGCTATAGTCATTGCTGGCTGTAATTCGGCTGTACAGTTTGGTTGTTCAACAGATCAGGAGACAGATATGCTCAGGGATACCCCGGAACGTTACGGCACGCTCACCAAGGCGTTGCATTGGTTAATGGCCTTACTGGTGGGCTGGCAGTTGCTGAAGCTGGGCGACCGGATTGCTGATGGCGAGCACTGGGTTGGTCAGACTCTGGTACCCTGGCATATCTCTATCGGTGTTCTGTTATTGGTGCTGATCGTGCTGCGCCTGATCTGGGCGACAAGCCAGCGGCAGCAGCGGCCCCAGCCGGAACCGTCCATGGCATGGGCGGTCAAAGCCGGCCACGGTCTGTTATATGCCTGTCTTCTGCTGATGCCGCTGACCGGCATTATGGTAATGCTGGGTGGCGGCTATGGCGTCAATGCGTTTGGCGTGCAGCTGATCGCCGAGGGTGAGGAGCGGGCCTGGGCGGGAACGCTGGGCAGTATACATTCGCCGTTGGCCTGGTTGCTGACCATTCTGGTGATCGGGCACATTGGCGCGGCGCTTGTTCACCACCTTTTCCTGAAAGATGAGACGCTGAAACGTATGCTGTAAGGAGGTGCGGTGAAAGAGCCCAGGCACCACCGCCGCCCCGGGCGGCGGCAGGCGGTCGTCCATTTATTGAATCGTCAGCAGCTGGGAGAGAGCGTCAGGCTTGCACCCCAGACTGGTGTGCGCAACTCGGCCCTGGCCGGGTTGCAGGTAGCCATCACCACCCTGATTGCCCTGCCACTGATTCAGCTGTCGCCCTTTTCCCACCTTATTGGTTTTGCTTCGCTGGGTACTCTGGTAGCCCTGTTCGGGCGCTTTGCCCCGCGGGCCCGGCGCGGCTGGATCGTGTTCCTGTGCATCCTGTGCCAGACCGGCACCGTGTTCGTGACTTCGTTGGTCGCCTGGCTGGGTACGCCGTTTGTTATCCAGATCCTGTTGCTGGCCGTGATGTGCGGCCTGTTGTTCTGTCTGGTGAATCTGGGGGAGTTTGGTCCGCCCGGCGCCCTGATCTTTGTGTTTGCCGCCAGTGTTTCGATGGGCAGTGTTGACTCGTTCGAGCTGGTGTTGCAGCGCACCGCCGCCACCGGCTCCGCTGCGGTTCTGGCCTGGCTAATCTGTATGCTGACCGAGATCCTGCGCCACCGTGATCACAGCGGTGGTGCAGCCCCTGGCGCGCTCCGCTCTGCCAGCCACCTTGGGGTGGCGGCGACCAGGATCGTCTTTGGCGCGGGAATTGCCGCTTACGCTGCCTGGGGTATCGGTGCCAGCCATGCCGGCTGGGCGGCCATGGGGGCCGTTGCTGTGCTGCAGGGCGCACACCTGCACATCACCATGAATCGGGCCTTGCAGCGTACCGGTGGCAACCTGGTGGGCTCGGTCCTGGTGGCTTTACTGCTGTCGTTCGAACCCTCGGTGTGGACGGTGATCGTGCTGGTGGCCGTGTTGGCGTTCGCGACTGAGGCCATTATTGGAGCCAACTACGGGCTGGGGCAGATTCTGGTCACGCCGATGGCGTTACTGATGATGTATCTGGCGGAACCGGATGTTGCCGGTGTGGCCATGGCCCAGGAGCGGGTGATTGATACGCTGATTGGCGCCTTTATCGGAATGGTATTGGCAGTGCAGTTTTCAACGCAGGATGACCGGGCCTTCCTGGCCCGGCATCATTCGAACAGGCTTGACCGCTAGCGGTCAGCGGATTTTCCTTTTCCCGTCAGCCCCACCACAAACACGTAAAACAGGGGCACAAAGAAGATGGCCAGGATGGTTGCGGCCACCGTGCCACCCACCACCGCAGTACCGATGGCATGCTGGCTGGCGCTCGACGCCCCGCTGGCCAGAGCCATGGGCAACACCCCGAACACAAAGGCCAGTGAGGTCATGATGATCGGGCGCAGGCGCAAGCGGGCGGCCTCTGCCGTTGCCTGCAGCAGTGGCTTGCCTTCCTGCTCATAAAGCTGGCGAGCGAATTCCACGATCAGGATGGCGTTTTTCGCTGCCAGCCCCATGGTGGTCAGCATACCCACCTGGAAAAATACGTCGTTTGACAGCCCACGGGCCATGGTTGCCAGGACCGCACCCAATACTCCCAGAGGCACCAGCATGATCACCGAGAAGGGGATCGACCAGCTTTCGTACAGGGCCGCAAGGCACAGGAACACCACGAGGATCGAGATCAGGTACAGAGTCATGGCCTGACTTCCTGCCTGCCTTTCCTCATAGGACAGGCCGGTGTACTCCAGGCCAATGCCCCGGGGCATGTCAGCCGCAATGCGCTCCAGCGCTGCCATGGCTTCACCGGTACTGTATCCCGCAGCCGGTGCGCCCTGAATCTGGACCGCGGGCACACCCTGATAGCGCTGCAGGCGGGGTGAGCCGTGTACCCACTCACCGGTGGCGAACGCCGCAAAAGGTACCATCTCGCCCTGGGCATTACGGACAAACCACTTGTCGAAGTCTTCCGGAGCCAGCCGCGCATCCTGCCTGCCCTGGACAAAGACTTTCTTGACCCGCCCATTGTGCAAGAAGTCATTTACATAACTGGAGCCCCAGGCGGCCGACATGGTGGCGTTGATGTCAGCGATGGATACCTGCAGTAACCGTGCTTTTTCATCGTCGATAATCACCTGGTACTGGGGTTCGTCGGGCAGACCATTATGGCGCACCATATTCAGCTCCGGTGCCTGGTTGGCACGGGCCAGAAACTCGTTCATCGCAGACATCAGGGCATGATGGCCGATACTGCCGTTGTCTTTCAGGTAGAGGTCAAAACCGGTGGCATTGCCCAGTTCCAGAATGGCCGGCGGCACAATCGGGAACACAACGGCATCCTTGATCTGGGCAAACCTGCTCCCGGCGCGGCCTGCCAGAGCGAACACGCTCTGGGCAAAAGCGTCACGGTCTGCAAAGGGTTTGAGGTCCACAAACAGGATGCCAGAGTTCTGGCCCCGGCCGGCGAAGTTGAACCCAAGTACCGATTGCACGCTCTGGACCACCTCGGACTCTTCCTCAAGCAGGTAGGCCCCCGCTTCGCTCAGTACCGCTTCGGTGCGCTCGGCCGTGGCGTTTGCAGGCAGTTGCACCATCACAATCATCACGCCCTGATCCTCATCCGGGAGGAACGAGGTTGGCAGTCCCTTGAACAGGAAGCCCACAGCGAGCACCAGCAGCAGGTACACGCCCATAAAGCGGCCTTTGCGCTTGATGACATAACTCACGCCGGACTTGTAGCGATTTGCGCTACGGTCAAAGGTACGGTTGAACCAGCCAAAAAAGCCTTTCCTGGTGTGTTGGTCCCCGGGCTTGAGCAGAGTTGCACACAGGGCCGGGGTAAAGATAAACGCCACCAGTACCGAGAACGACATGGCCGAGATAATGGTGATCGAGAACTGCCGGTAAATGACGCCGGTAGAGCCTCCGAAAAACGCCATGGGCAGGAACACCGCCGAGATCACCAGGCCGATGCCCAGCAGGGCACCGGCGATCTGGTCCATGGATTTCTTGGCGGCCTCTTTGGGCGACAGGCCTTCTTCTTCCATCAGGCGCTCAACGTTTTCCACCACCACAATGGCATCGTCCACCAGCAAGCCGATGGCCAGAACCATGGCGAACATGGTCATGACGTTGATGGTGAAACCAAACGCATAGAGCACGCCGAAGGTCGACAGCAGTACGACCGGCACCGCCAGCGTCGGGATAATCGTGGCGCGCCAGCTCTGGAGAAACAGGAACATCACCAGGAACACCAGCACCACCGCTTCGGCCAGGGTTTTTGCAACGGTTTCGATGGATGCAGAAACGACTGGGGTGGTGTCGTAGGGCAGAACGATGTCAATGCCCTCCGGCAGGAAGCGCTCCAGCTCGGCCAGGGTTTCTTTAACCCGGGTCGCGGTTTCCAGCTGGTTGGCACCGGTAGCCAGACGTAGCGCCATCCCTGCCGCCGGCGCCCCGTTGTAGGAGCCGGTAATGGCATAGTTTTCGTTGCCAAGATTGATCTCTGCAACGTCGGTGAGACGAACCTGAGAGCCATCCGGATTCACTTTCAGGAGAATGTTTTCGAACTCTTCAGGGGTTTTCATCCGCTGTTTGCCAATCACCGTGGCCTGCAGTTGCACACCCTCTGCTGTTGGCAAACCACCCAGCTGGCCCGCAGACACCTGCACGTTCTGAGCACGTACAGCATTGATCACGTCCTGAGGCGTGAGCTGAAAACTGTTCAGCTTCTCCGGGTCGAGCCAGATCCGCATGGCATACTGGGAGCCAAACAACAGGAAGTCGCCTACGCCCTGGGTCCGTGCAATCGGATCCTGAATATTGGAAACAATGTAGTCGGCCAGGTCGCCCTGGGAGTATTCGCCGTCCATGCTGGCCAGGGCGAAGACCATGAAGAAGTTAACCTTGTATTTGGACACCCGTATGCCCTGGCGCTGAACCTCTTCGGGCAGCAGCGGCGTTGCCGACTGCAGCTTGTTCTGAACCTGTACCTGGGCAATATCCGGATCGGTGCCCTGCTCAAAGGTGACAATAATCACCATGCTGCCGTCGGAGTTACTTTCCGACGAAATATAGCGCAGGCCGTCCAGGCCATTAAGCTGCTGCTCAATAACCTGCACAACGGTATCCTGAACGGTCTGGGCCGAGGCGCCCGGGTAGTTCACCGTCAGTGCAACGGCAGGGGGAGCGACGTCAGGGAACTGGTTAACCGCCAGGTTCTTGACGGCGAGACCGCCGCCAAGCATCAGCATCAGCGCGATGACCCAGGCAAAAATGGGCCGATCGATAAAAAATCGTGGCATGTCAGAAACTCCTTATTCGGCCTGGGGAGCCAGATCGGTGCGCAGCTCCACATTACTGGCGGGTGCGGGCTCGACAGTCAGGCCCGGGGCCAGACGCTGGAGCCCTTCGGTCACCACCCGTTCGTTGCCTTGCAGGCCGCTGGTTACCAGCCAGGTATTGCCGACGGTGCGGGCGGTTTCTATCTCGCGCAGGTTGACGGTGTTGTCATCCGCAACCACCCAGACACTGGCTACACCGCGGTTGTCGCGGGAAACCGCTTGCTGGGGCACCAGGATGGCATTCGGACGAACCCCTTCTTCGACCAGGGCACGAACAAACATACCCGGCAGCAACTTGCTGTCCGGGTTGGGGAACTCGGCACGTAAAGTGACCGATCCGGTGCCTTCGTCAACCACCACCTCAGAGAACTTGAGCAGTCCGGTATGGGGGTAGGCCTGGCCATTTTCCAGGACCAGGGAGACTTCGACATCATCGTTCTCATCGGCTTCGATCAGGCCGGTTTCGATCGCGTGCTGGAGGTCCAGCAGGCGGGTTACCGGCTGGACAATGTCCACGTAGATCGGGTCGAGCTGAGTGATGGTGGCCATCTCCTGCTGCTGGCCACCGGTAACCAGTGCGCCTTCACTGACCCGGGAGCGGCTGATCTTGCCGGTGATCGGGGCTTTTACCCGGGTATAGTTCATATTGATGCTGGCGGCCTGGTATTCAGCCTCGGCGCTGCGCAATGCGGCCATGGCGTCGTCGTACTGCTGTTGGCTGATAGAGCGGCTGCCAACCAGGTTTTCGTAACGCTTGGCCAGGTTGCGGGCATTGATCAGGCTGGCATCGGCACGGGCCAGTGCCGCCCGGTAAGGGGCGTCATCAATCCGGTAGAGCTCCGAGCCTTCTTCAACTACCGTGCCTTCTGTGAACAGGCGCTCTTCAATCAATCCATTAACCTGCGGGCGAACCTCTGCGGTACGCCAGGCTCTGGTCCGGCCCGGGAGGGCGGCAGACAGTGCCAGTGGCTCTTCTTTAACTTCGTACACGCCTACAGCGGGCGCCGGACGTTGGGCTTGCTGTTGTGGTGCCGGATCGCTGCACCCGGAAACGATGAAAGCGGTGATCAGCAGCGTCAGCAGGCGGCTGTCGGTAAGGTGCTTTTTGAAAGTCACGACATTGTCCCCGTGTTTGGTTAGCTGGGTTGGGTATTATCGATTGTATTGAGATGCGGCATTCTAACCGCATGGCGATACAAGAGATAGTTTCGGATTTTACTGCGTGCAGGTCAGGAACCCGGCTTGACTTAAACAGCAGTCGCCCGCGTAATACTATTTTAGCAACTTCGGGAATCAGCAACCCCATGGAGACAGTACACGGAGCAGGGCAGGACGAGCGCCGGCAAGGGGGTATCCAGGTGATTGCCCGGGCCGCCGCCATCATGCGGGTACTCGGAGACCATCCGGACGGTCTCAGCCTCGCTGAGATCGCCCGGGCGGTTGGCTTGCCGCGCTCCACCATCCAGCGCATCATTGCCGCCCTTGAGGCAGAGGGATTTGTCGAGATGATCCGGGCAGGAGGTGGCTACCACCTGGGGCCGGAACTGGGCCGGCTGTTGTACCATACCAGGATTGATGTGATTTCTGTGGCCCGGCCACTGCTTGAAGAACTCAGTGAGCAAATTGGTGAAACCCTGGTGTTTTGTGGGGTCGAAAGCAATCAGGTGCTGGTGATCGAGCGCGTGGTTGCGGAGCGGGAGCTGAGAGTCGTCCCGGCGATGGGAATCATTCATGTGCCCTTCCATACCACCGCTGTTGGCAAGGCGTTACTGGCCAGCATGGATGACAGCAAAGTTGAAAAGATCCTGAGAGATACTCTGCCACCAGGCCCCGGGGACGAGCAGGTGCGTCGTCAGTTGTACCGGGATCTGGCCCATATCCGAAAGATCGGGCTGGCAGAAGACTACGAGGAATATATGCCGGACATTGCCGCGTTTGCGATTGCCATGGACACCTACCTGGGCCGCTTTTCTGTGGCGGCCATTGTGCCGGTCAGCCGTGCCCGGGCCCACAGAGAGAAGTACATTACCCCCCTGAAAGCCTTCAAGGCCAAAGTCGAAGCCCGGATAGGGGAGAGCTGAATCATGCACTTGATTCTTGGCCTGGCGCTGGCCGCCGCGGTGTTTGTGATTCTTAAACGCTGGGGCGCCCTGACGCCGGAAAAACAGAAAGCCGCACTCTGGAAAATCGTGCTGGTGGCCGGTGGAGCTCTGCTCCTGTTTATGGTGTTGACCGGGCGGGTGCATGTCCTCACCGCGGCCGTTGCCGCAGTCATCCCGCTCCTGCGCCGGCTGCCGTCGCTGT
>Ga0209075_1000379_pt1 | contig 43225 bp, 35 predicted proteins | sample Stecom2011_FD_187523 | JGI IMG/M metagenome (GOLD analysis project Ga0209075, IMG submission 187523) | Agricultural soil microbial communities from Utah to study Nitrogen management - Steer compost 2011 (SPAdes) (version 2) | ecosystem: Environmental > Terrestrial > Soil > Agricultural land...
ATCTATACTTTTGAATTCTTTGAATTCAGTGAAAGATTCTATTAAATTCAGGCTATTCATGAGTTCATTTTTTAAATGATATTACAATTTTTGTTTCTTTTATCTCGTCGTATGTGAATTCATATTCATGAACCACAATTTCTTTTTTCTTCTTACCTTCTAAACGCTCCTTTGTTGTCGTTTCTAGTTTTATACCCTTTTCGTCAGCATGAGTCAGCACACCTTCTAGCGATTGGTTCTTTTCGTTGAGTATGACTTTAACCTCGTTGCCGATGTTTTTATAATACTGTTTCAGTACCCTAAATGGTTTGTCTAAACCTGCAGATGATACTTGAAGCTCAAAATCTTGTACTTCTCTGTCTAAATTGTGTTCAATATTTCGGGATACAGAAACGCAATCTAATATTGCCACATTTCCTTCCTCACAATCCAGTTCTACTTGAATGACGTTCTTTGGAGATACTGATATATCTACAATGAACAAGCCTTTATCAAGTTCTTCAATTCGTTCAAGCGCTAGCTTTTCTATGTTGTCTTTCTTAAGCATACTTACAAAAAGAGGGGACAATCAGTCCCCTCGTTCTATTAAAATTCGTTATAAAACAGTGCAAATGTAATTAAAATAATTCGATAAACAATATTTTTTTATTAGAACTTAATTGTCATTGATGTGATTAAAGCAATAGATATATTGTCTTTAAAACGTGTGTTATCAAAATAAACCACTTTACATCTGAATGTTATTAATCCATAAGCATTTCATTACAGTATGGATTGTTTGAGGATAGTTTGCTTTTGCTTATCTGGACTCTGCTAGCCAATAGTTAATCTTTTATGATGTTAAACCCGACACTAAGACCAATCATTCCTGATTTCTTCATAGATGAATAGAAAATATTAACAGGGATATTTAAACCACCAGCTCGGAAAGTTCTTCCAAAAGCCATAACCCATCGCGTATTTATTTTCCATTTCTCTCCTTTATGATCCGTATTTTCGGTTATGTCATATGCTGGGTGAATGGTTTCATTGTTTTCATTTGTGCTAAAATTTGAACTGTAATACTCACCTTCTGTCCAGTAATTTCCTGCTTTGCCATACAGCCCTTGATTGTCAAAAAACCCTTGACTTGTACGTTTAAAACCGAAACCAGGTCCAAAAGCAAACTCCCAACCCGCTTTACCGAACCTGAGACCGTTCATTAGTGTAATTGAAGGAATTGCTGTTCCTTGCTCTAATCCTGAAACTGTAAATAGTACCTCAACCAATGAGGAAAAGTTTTCTGTTCCTATATATTGTTTTTCTATTTGATATCCAATCATACTCACTCCTGGATAAATATCCATTCCGCCTTGTTCTTCAGTTCGCTCTGCAAAACTCTTTAATTCACCAGTAAGTAAAGCGTAACCAATACGAGGACCAGAATTATTGATTTTACCAATGTTTTTCTTAATAATGGGCTGATCATCATGTACAATTCTAGCTACAACTTCAGGATGCATCGGAACATCGTGCATTTGACGAATTAAAACTTGAAGCATACGCTGAACTTTTGTTTTGTCTTCAATAAATTCCTTAACATCATTTTTCACGATATTTCCAGTAGAAATTTCAATGAATTTTATACTTATGACTATTTTACCACCGAATCCAAGTAGGCTAGCGGAAACAATATAATCGACATCAATTGTTTTACCTAAATCAATTAAGCAGTTTTTTCCGTAACAACCCTGAGTAAATCGTTCGTCTGAATCAATTCCTTCTTGGATATCAAACTCGTCATAAACCTTGTACATGTCTAGTTTGATTAACTCTATTTGTATAAGCTTTGCAATAATCCCTCTAGAAACATCTATATTTTCAACGTTGGGTAAAGCAACAGCGATTGTTGATTTGACAGCTTGTCCTTCAGTTTGAGCAATTGTTTTAACTCCTGATAAAAGACTTAATGCGAATAATATAATACACTTTTTCATAATTCTTTGTTTTAAAGTTTAAGTCAAATGTATAGCAGTTGCGCTCCTATAGGAAATTGAATATTCAAAGTCAGAAATTGTGACTTGCGTATTTCGCAAATAATGAATTGGTGTCGATGGTTCTTTTTAAGTGAATCTGAATAGAGGGAATGAAGCCTCTACTCTTTAAAAAAGGATGGGATATTGATCTTAAAACTCTAAATCAGCTTCAATTCTTTTACGGAAAACTGAAATTGTATGGTCTAGCCTATGAAAAAAGGCATTTCTTTCTTTTTCATTCACCTTACTAATCAAACTAGAATTGGCAAATTGTTTGTCTAGAATCGATTTGCTTTCTTTTACATAAGTTGGATTTGAGGTATGTAAAAAATTAAGATGATTATGTACTAAATAAATCCCACTTTGTTCTTTGGAGGTATAGTAAAAAGTGTTATCTGCATTAATTGTATCGTTCAGATAAACATCGTATTCATTGCCATCAACTGGAGGTTGTTGTCTGTAAATAAATTTCTTTCCCAATGTGGCTTGTTCTTTTATATGATCAGCCATCATTTTTATCTCATCCAACAATTGAAGTGGGTAGTTTGGATCTTTAAAAAGGTGTGCGTTTGAATAATATTGTATTTGTCGCATAAAGCCTTTTAGAAATTCAGGGTCATAACATTCTACAGTGGGCGTATTAACGTAGCGCTGAAGAATTTCATATCCTACTTTGTATGCATGCTCTGTAAGTTTTTCTTCTTGAAAAAGCTCGTTTTGATATTCTTCTATCTGGAGATGCGTTTTTGCCCAAAAAAACAGTCTAAATCTCGTAAGGTGAGGGAAGTTCAGGAGTTGGAACAGCGGAATATTGTTAGCTGTCAGGGTGATTGATGGATTCGTGCAATTGCCTAATTTTTTCAAGGCTGCAAGAAGACCATCTAAATAAGAATCAAAGCTAAAGTCATAATTGTGTAAGGGACTATATTCAAATAACACTTGATTTTCTTTTACTTCGGATAAGTTGTCAAATGAAATATTGAATTGCTTACAAATCTTTTTAACCTCGTAAATTGTAAATGGCGTTTCATTTCTGTTACGACGATAAGCAGCATCAACACTGATGCTTAATAGTTCAGAAAGTACGTTGCCAATATTGTCTTCTTTAGCAATTCTCTGTTTTATTATGTTTAGTAGTGTTGTCTGAATATCCTTTTTCATAAGGTAATTTAGTGCTTAGTTTTGCTAATATAATGTTTATTCATAAAGCTGCATTCATTACTTGAATCCAACGCTTTAAAAGCGTATGAAAGTCCAGTTCTTAAATAAAACATGTTAAAAAAGGTTGAACTCCCCAATTGTCATATTTTCTAATTGCACCACTAATTGAATCTTTTCTTTTTCTAATATTGGGATGGGTGCTTTTAGAGTCATCATAATCTTCAAAAGCTAAGATAGGGTTTGCTTTTTCAGGGAAGTAGGATTGAGGAATATGGATAGTGGGATTTCCAAAAAATGTACTGTCTATTTCTATTTCATCAAAGGTGAGATAAGAATACATAAGTACGTCAAAAACAGTATGTACTTCTTTTTCAGAATATCCTGCTGCATGATAAAGCCTTAACGCATTTACGTCAGCTTCAAACTCGTGGTCTTTAGAAAGGGTAACTTGATCTTGATAGGATGTTGAGGCATTTAAATCAGATGCTTTCGATTTGTTAAAAGATTTCTGAAGATGCTTTTCCTGATAATGAACAATTTCATGTGCAATTACATACGCTAGTTGGGCTTCGTTTTCAATCTGTGAAAGTAAACCTGTTGTGATGAATATTACTCCAGGCTCTGTGCAAAGCGCATTGGTGATGTTGTTCTTTATAACATAGAATTGGATTTCGTTTTTTAAATCTGGGTGATTGCGCAATAAATTATTCCCAACACTTTGAACAAAGTTTGTCATCGGATCGCCGTATAAGATGTATCCAGATTTTAAGAGGTTCCTCAAAGAGTAATTGCTGTATCTCACAAAGTCATCTTTGTATTTCTCTTCAACCTCTGTGACTTTTCCTTTACTGTCTTCTATTCTTTCTTCGAAAGTTTCTTTAAATATCTTAGGAGGTTCACCGACTGATTTTGTTGTTTTGAACTGATCAAGTGAGTTCTCTTGCCCTGCTAAAAATATTGGTAAAAGAATAAAAGTTATGCAAAACATTTTTATTCCTGATGGTTTCATAATAGTATTTGGTTTTTATAAGGTGATAAAGCTAAATAATTTAATTGAGTCTACAAATAATAACCGTTTTGACAGATGGCTCTTGGTCTAGTGTTTTACAGTTATAAAACATTATAGACTGCCTATAAGGTCCAGAGTCTCTTTCGAAGCGGCTTGTTCAGCAACTTTTTTAGAATCACCAATTCCTCTGCCGTAAGGATTTGAATTAATATAAACTTCAACTTCATAATGCCATTCTCCATCAATTAATTCTTCACGGATGGATTTAAAATCGATATTTAATTGATTTTTTTGTGACCAAATGAATAATTTACTCTTGAAATCTATTTCCTTTTCTAATAATGTTGGAAGATCAAGATGAAGTCTTAAAACTGTATGAGAAATTGATTTTTTAACGGTTTCATATCCTGAATCAAGATAGATTGCTCCTATCAAAGCTTCAAAAGCATTGCCTTCTAGTGTTGATAAACGTATGTTTCTGCCCTTTTGGTATACGATGAAATCAGAAATCTTCATTGATTCTGCAATAGTTGAAAGTGTTTTTCTACTCACAACTTTAGACTTTATTTTGGTAAGGTAACCTTCGTCTTCTTCAGGGAATTTGTGGTATAAAAAATCCGCTATGACTGCGTCTAAAATGGTGTCTCCTAGAAATTCTAGGCGTTCATTAGAAACAAGTTTTTCGGATGTGTTTGCGATAGACTTGTGGGTTAATGCAATTTTAAAAAGCAATAAATTCTTAGGTCTATAGCCAAACTTTTTAATTAAAAACCGAATAAGTTTAAGATCGTTTTTGCTTTTTGGGCTCGAGCGGAATGAAAACCATCGTTTCAAAACTCTTTACTTTAACTTTTTAAAGATTGCTGAGGTATTGTGACCTCCGAATCCAAAAGTGTTCGATAAAGCAACATTCACCGTTCGTTTTTGAGCTTTGTTAAAAGTAAAGTTCAATTTGTTATCAATCTCAGGGTCATCTGTAAAGTGATTGATAGTCGGTGGGATAATGTCGTTCTTAACAGCTAAGATACAAGCAATAGCTTCAATTGCTCCTGCTGCACCAAGCAAGTGACCTGTCATTGATTTAGTAGAAGAAATATTGAGCTCATAAGCATAATCTCCAAAGACTTGTTTAATTGCTTTGGTTTCCGCAAGATCACCTAATGGAGTAGAAGTACCGTGAACATTAACATAGTCAACATCCTCAGGGTTTAATTCAGCATCTTTTAAGGCTTCAATCATTACGTTTCTTGCGCCAATTCCATCAGGATGTGGTGCAGTAATATGGTAGGCATCACTTGACATTCCACCTCCTGCAACCTCGGCGTAAATTTTTGCTCCACGTTTAATCGCATGATCATAATCTTCAAGGATTAATGCACCAGCTCCTTCACCTAAAACAAATCCGTCTCTGTCTTTGTCGAAAGGACGAGAAGCGGTTTCAGGAGATTCGTTGCGCATTGAAAGCGCACGTAATCCGTTGAATCCACCAACTCCCATTACAGTAATTGCAGCTTCAGAACCACCCGTAACAATTGCGTCGGCTTTTCCTAAACGAATAAGGTTAAAAGCATCAATAATTGCATTGGTTGATGAAGCACAAGCTGAAACAGTAACGTAATTTGGACCACGTAGACCGTATTTGATAGAGATATGGCCTGCAGCTATATCAGCAATCATTTTAGGAATAAAGAAAGGGTTGAATTTTGGTGTTCCATCTCCATTTAAGAAGTTGGTGTGCTCATCCTCTAAAGTTTTTAAGCCACCTATTCCAGAACCCCAAATTACACCAATACGATCAGTGTTTGGGTTTGATTCCATTAACTGAGAATCAGCCATGGCTTCCGCAGCGGAAACCATGGCATATTGAGAAAATTGATCTAATTTTCTAGCTTCTTTTCTGTCAAGGAAGTCATTTACATCGAAGTTCTTTAACTCACAAGCAAATTGCGTTTTAAATTTGGAAGCATCAAATTGTTTAATTGGCGCAGCACCGCTTTTTCCAGAAATTAATCCATTCCAAAACTCATCTAGGGTATTTCCTATCGGTGTTAGCGCTCCTAATCCTGTTACAACAACTCGTTTAAGTTCCATGAAGTTAATCTAAATTATAAATGCATTGTGTTGCCTGATTGTCTGAGAACTTACTTTGCGTTTTCTTCAATGTAAGTAACTGCTTGACCAACAGTTTGAATGTTTTCAGCTTGGTCATCAGGGATAGCAATGTTAAATTCTTTTTCGAATTCCATTATTAACTCAACTGTGTCTAGTGAATCTGCTCCTAGATCATTTGTGAATGAAGCTTCAATTGTTACTTCTGCTTCTTCTACTCCTAACTTATCAATGATAATTGATACAACTCTTGATTTGATATCAGACATTTTTCCTAATTTTAAAGGTTTATTCAGCCTGCAAAGAAATAATTTATGTTTTGAAATTCAAAATTTAAACATGTAATTATCATTTGTTCGACTGTTTTAACCCGAAGTTTACTTGTTTTTAGTGCCTTAAGGGCAAATTTTTTATTACTAATACGCTTTGCGTCGGCTTAAAGATAGAAAAATTATTGATTTTGAACATTATTTTAAGCTTTGCTGTTTTTAAAAAAATAACTTTGTGAAAAAGTAAAGTTATGGTGATTCATTCCGCAGAGTTCGTAATTAGTAATACTGAAGTTGATAAATGTCCTGAACCTAATAAACCAGAGTATGCATTTATTGGGCGTTCTAATGTTGGGAAGTCCTCGCTTATCAATATGCTTACAGATCACAAGAAGTTAGCTAAAACTTCTGGAAAGCCAGGAAAAACACAGTTGATTAATCATTTTATAATTAATGGCGAATGGTACCTTGTCGATCTGCCAGGTTACGGATATGCGAAAACTTCAAAAACCAACAGAAAAAAATGGGGGATATTCATTGAAGAATATTTATTGACCCGTGAAAATTTACTGAACACTTTTATTCTTCTAGACAGCCGTTTGGAGCCACAAAAGATTGACATTGAGTTTATGGCTTGGTGTGGTGAACAAGGCTTGCCTTTCTCTATGGTATTTACCAAAACAGATAAACTTTCTAAAGTTGCTTTGCAAAAGAATTTAGCAGCCTATAAAAGAGAAATGTTGAAGTATTGGGATGAAATTCCGCCGTTTTTTGTGACATCAAGTGTTTCTGCTCTTGGAAAAGAAGAAGTGATGTCTTATATCGCTGAAATTAATGAGGCGTATCAAGATGCTGAAGCCTAGTTTTATCGTGTTAACTAAGTAAACTGGTTTTATTTCAGACCTAAAACATTTTCCAACGACTTTTATATATCGATTGACGATAATCATCTAAGATTTCGTTCCCGTTTCGTGCTCTAAATTTCTTTATCCACTTTGGATATCCTGAATGCATTTTCTGTTCGAACTCTTTATGGAATAATGGGATAATCGCTAGGAAATGAACTGTTTTATCTCCAACTATAATTGGCGCAAAGAAATCCTCCAAAACAATCGGATCGGCAAGTAAAAAATACTCTTGCTTCATGGTGTCTGAAATTCCAGTAGAAGGGTTGCCATTCGCAATGGTGTGTCCTGGACCATACCAAGACTCGTTTTCGATAACGTTTTTGGCTAGTTTCTGAAGGTCTTTTAGTGGCCAATTCATATTGGCGTTGTCTTTGTCATTCAAGTCCCAGTAGCCAGGTAAACAAAAAAGCACCTCAGTGTATTCTCTTCCTTTATATCTTTCGGGAACAGGCATTTTATATGACGACATACCATTAGTAGAAAGAATCGTTAAAGGAAACTTCTTTTCAACTTCGATTTTTAATAGATCGACGTAATCGCTATCCTGTGAAGGGTAATCGCTCACCCTATGTTCACCAAATCGTTTTTCTAATGCTGTTCTTAATTCGCTCATTGTTTTCTTTTTGTGAATTATGGAATCCACTTGATGTCTTTAAAGTCTGGTTTGCGCTTCTCTAAAAATGCGTTCCGTCCTTCTTTTGCTTCGTCAGTCATGTAGGCCAAACGTGTTGCTTCTCCAGCAAATATTTGTTGACCAACCATGCCGTCATCTGTTAAGTTGAAGGCAAACTTCAACATTTTAATTGATGTAGGTGATTTAGCTAATATTTCTTGTGCCCATTCATAGGCTGTGTCTTCTAATTCTGCATGTGGAATTGCTGCATTTACCATTCCCATGTCTACCGCGTCTTGCGCTGAATAATTGCGACCTAAGAAGAAAATCTCACGTGCTTTTTTCTGACCTACCATTTTTGCAAGGTAAGCAGAACCATATCCACCATCAAAACTGGTAACATCGGCATCTGTTTGTTTGAAAATCGCATGTTCTTTACTCGCTAATGTTAAGTCACATACTACGTGTAAAGAGTGTCCACCACCAACTGCCCAGCCTGGAATTACTGCGATTACCACTTTCGGCATAAAACGAATCAACCGCTGTACTTCCAAAATGTTTAATCGGTGCATTCCATCTTCACCAACATATCCTTGGCTACCTCTTGCTTTTTGATCTCCTCCAGAACAAAAAGAATATACGCCATCTTTACTACTCGGTCCTTCTGCAGACAATAAAACAACTCCAATTGAAGTGTCTTCTTGTGCGTCGTAAAAAGCTTGGTACAATTCAGATGTTGTTTTAGGTCTAAAAGCATTCCTAACATCTGGTCGGTTAAATGCAATTCTTGCAACACCATTTGACTTTTTATAAGTGATGTCTTCGTATTCTTTTACTGTTTTCCAATCTGCAGCTGCCATATTCAAAATTTTGCTGTGAAGTTAAGGAATTTAAGAGATAAAATAGAAGTTTTCTGGTGAAAAGAATAGAAGGAAAGCTTTCAGATAAATACTTGTTTGATCTAAAGAATAAATTCAACTTTCCAAGCTCTTTGGGTTGAAGTACGATAAAAATCAAGCGCCATTTGTGCATTGCTAAAAGTGGAGGAAACATCCGAAATAGCTAAACGCTGTTCTTTTTGTTTTATTCCTGTCGGAAATACATGATCTAGGTTTATGTTTTGTTCTTCTTCCAGAAACAACATGAGTTTTCTTAAACTTTCAACCCCTTCATTCGCCGAAATAGCAAAATCATCTGAACTTACACTGCGCACAAATGTGATTTTAGAAATTGCTCGAGACATTAATACGTTCAATCTTCGGTGACCTTGCTCTTGATTTAATGGGCCAAAGCGCATGTGGAAATCTCCGTTTTCATTTTTTGCATAACCCAAGCTGATAATTAAATGTTCGCATTGGTCTCCTTGTACATTTTCTAAAGACTGTACAAAAACAGCGTCTTGATCTGCCAGTTGGTCCAAATATTTTGGTGGAATCTTTTCCAGAATTGCATTTAACTGAGTCTGACTAAAAGCTACCAATCCAAAATTAAAAGACTTGTTTTTAATGTGTTCAATAATAATGTCGGCTACAATCTGCGCTTCTTTTTCATTCGAACGTTCATTGAAAATCCCATCTGTTGTGATGACTTCAATTGGTTTTTGTGTGTTTACCGTTGGGAAAGTCTTTAACTTATTCTCATAAAAATACTGATTGCTAAAAGCAATTAAACGGGGATGAACAGATCTGTAATGATGCGTTAAAAGTGCATTTTCCCAATAAAAACTCGCATGATGAAGTGCGTCTGCTTGTTGATGGTCTTTCTTCTGAAAATAAAACTGTGGCGCCATTTGTTGTTGATCTCCAGAAATGACAATTCTTTTTGAACGTTGCACACTCCCTACAATATGACTCAATGGAATCTGACTGGCTTCATCAAACACTGCTAAATGAAAAGAGAAGTCGATGGGTAAACTTTTCGCTACGCTATATGGACTACAAAGAAAAACGGGATGCAAAACTTGGATCCAAAAACGGGCTTCACTTTCTAAAAGTTCACGAACACTTGGAAATACTCGTTTCTTCTCAAACGCCTTAACAAGAACAGATTTCCCTTTGCGTAAGTTCTTTTTTAATGCCTTCTCTTCCTCGCTCAGTTTATTGGCTGGAGTTTGTAACAAGGTGTGGTATTCTTCAAACTTCGTTTTAATCTGTTGTTGAATAAGGCGACTAAACTCCTCACTTTCTTTGTCAAAAGCAGCAATACATTCTTCAACTTTTGAACTTAAATCTGAACCGCTAATCTCTGCCAAAGTTGGAAATCTACCTTTGAAATCCTTCCAATGAGAATTGAGAATTGCTTCTTCCGTTTCTTTTAATGATTTAGTTTTATTTAGCGCATATTTAGTCAGGTCACCAACGCTTTCGATTCGTGCTGAATTTTCAATGAGCTGTTGAAATATAGCTTTGAGTTCTTGGATTTGCTCCTGAATGGTTTCCTTTTCCTCTAAATTGAAATAAGTGCGCAATAATTGACTGATTTCTGTATGAATTGAGACAGCATTTTTAATTGCCAAGCGCTCTTTTTTCGACATTTTGAATAAAGTTTGTACCTCATTGTTGTCAACAGAATTTAAACGCGTAATTGCAAAGTGAATGTGTTCTAAAACGGGCAACTCTTCTGGAATGTCTAGTTTTCTTAATTGTTCTTTCGTGTTGATTAAATTACGCCTCGTGGTATTGAGTTCCATCAAGTTCTCTAGTGCTTTTGTAGCATCTAGTAAATTTAAATCCGTGTACTTGAAAATCTTGTTTTTCGTACGCCAATATTTTAGACTAAACTTTGTGGTAGAAGCTACAGCAGTTAGAAATTCTTGTAATTCTGAAAGGCTAAAATTCTTTTTCCAATGTGCTTCTTCATCTTTTAACAGTTCTTCCTTTTCCGTTAATGTTTTTAATTCCTTGAATAATTTTAAAAACTGCTTCTGCTTTTTGCTTTCCTCTTCAAATAAATCAATGGGAAGTGCTTGGTCATTGTAATAAAACAAAGAAACCAATCCACTAAGTTTTATGGATTTTTGAAGTTCGATGATATTCAAATCATTATTCAAACCTTCGTCCGATAGCAATCGAAGTGTTTTATTCATCGCTTCTTCAAGGGATTTAATGGAGTTTTGTTCCGTTTTTAGTTTGCTCCAGCTCCCAAAAATTGGAAAACCCTTATCTTCTAATTGCTTTAAAATGACTTTGTCTTTTGTCCATTCTAAAACAGTGGGTTTTTTAGATAAATAAACTGCATTTTTTTCTGGCGTAAACAGTGTTTTAAACTCCGTAAAAGAAACACCACCAATCAAATCTTTTTGACGTAAACGGTCCAGAGTTAAATCCAAACTTTGTTGAAGTAGCTCTGATTGTTGTCCGACTACGACATGTTTTTTAGGAAGCTTTTCCAAATATTTCCACGTATTCTGGAGCGAACGAACAAAATGCTTTGACTTTAACTCATGGTGATAAAGCACACAAAAATGGTGAAGTTCTTTCTTTTTTAATTGATCAAAAATAACTTGTAAAGCCACTGCTTTCTCAGCAACAAGCAAAGTACTCTTGCTTTTTCCCAAAGCTTTTCCAATCAAGTTCGCAATGACTTGAGACTTCCCTGTTCCTGGAGGACCTTGAATGACTAAATGATTGTCTTTTGTTTTTCCAATTGCAGCGCGTTGACTTTCATCAGCTGGGAATAGAAAATGTTCTGAAATTTCCAGAGGAGTACTTTCACTTTCTTCACCAAACAAACTTTTTAAGGATTCACTCAACTGTGGAGCTTCTAAAACAGCATCCAATTCTTTTTGCAACACAAAACGGTGCGGGTGAAAATTAGCCGCCCAAATTCCATTTTCAAGTTCTACTTTTAAACCTAGTTTTTGCAATTCATCAACGGCTTCCGTAATGTCGTCCGATAAAACGGCGAGCTTTAAGACTTTTAACAACAAAGGATTAATGTAAAAATCTTCTATTTGTTCAATCTCAAATGTCTCATTGAATCGGTTCTTTTGAATTGTAGCACTCGCCAAAAGAAAAGGCATTTGATAATTGACATTTTCTAAATCAAAAACAATTTTGTCTTGTGCAATTCCAAAAATCGGAGAACCTGTTTCTTTGATGTGCTGTTGGTGCTGCGTAAAACATTTCTTCAAGAATGCGCTTTCTTCAATTGAAAAAACCTTATCTTCTTTATAGCAATCAACAATTGAAATGGCGTTTTTCTCCGGAATCAAAGTCAACAACACATCATTTTGATTAGGCGCTAAAAGTCCATCTCTCCATTGTGTTATTTGCTTGTGTATCGTTGCCATTTCTAAAAGCGAAAATAGGGTTTATTTTATAATTTCGGGTAGGTGAGGAGGATATGTAGATGAAAAAGAATCTTTTGGAATAATTTTATTTTATTGGGTTGTAGGAGATAAATGCTTGGAGTGGTGTGGAGAGAGTAAAGAAAATGTGTATGTTGTTTTGAGTTGAATTGTTAAATTTGGGATGGAAACATACAGGTTGGATATACGTAATACGATTAGCCAACCGTTAGGTTTAATGCAAAAAACACATAGCACTCATTGATATATGTACCAAAATTTGTATTTTTGGGACAAGCAATAAAGATATGGGACAAAATGCACCACATTACAAACTTGATTTTCTTCCTCCTCCCAGAGAGAAAGTTGAGACAATTGAAATTTTAAGACAGACAAACAAATCAGCAGCTGCTTTAGCAGAGCTAAAAGGTATAGCAAAGACGATACCTAATCAAGCAATGCTTATCAATGCAATAGTGCTACAAGAAGCAAAAGATAGTTCTGAAGTTGAAAATATTATTACAACGCAAGATGAACTTTACAAAGCATTGACAGCTAATAAATCAACACAATCAATTGAGACAAAAGAAGTCGTAAACTATCGAAAAGCAATATTCTCAGGATTTAACATCGTAAAAAAGCAAGGATTTATTCGAGTTAATGACATTATCGATATTCAACAAGAATTAGTTGACAATATAGCTGGAATTAGAAGTACACCAGGAACTGTCCTCAAAAATGATAAAACAGGCGAGATTGTATATACTCCACCACAAGATAAAGCTGAAATTCAAGAATTACTGACAAATTTCATTAATCATTATAATCAGAAGAATACCGAATTATCACCTTTAATAAACCTCGCAATATTGCATTATCAGTTTGAAAGCATTCACCCATTCTATGACGGTAATGGAAGGACTGGTAGAATTATAAATATACTCTATCTAATACTTAATGAGCTAATTGATGTTCCAATTTTATATTTAAGCTCATACTTAATTAAGAACAAGACAGAATATTATCGATTATTAAACAAAACCAATCAGGATGGCGAATGGGGAAACTGGATTATATTTATGCTAAAGGCAGTTGAAAGCACCTCAAGAGATACTATTATAAAAATCACAAACATTAAGAATCTGTTAGATAACACGATAATAAAAGTACAAAATGAATCCCCAAAGATTTATAGAAAAGAACTTGTAGAACTACTTTTTGAACAACCATATTCGAAAATTGATTTTGTTGTAGCAAGACTTGGTGTTGAAAGAAAAGCAGCATCCAGATACTTAAAAGAATTAGAAGAGATTGGAGTCTTGAAATCCCAAAAGGTTGGACGAGAGATCCTTTACATAAATAAAGAATTGATTAAAATATTGAAACAATAATGCACTAAAACCTAACATGCGGTCATATTTCAGGCGGCGAGATTTTCTAGAAAATTAGTATCTTGCTTCACAGTAAGTTATTAACGGCTGGAAAGTTTTAAGTTCCTTCCACCGCCCGAAAAATATACCGCTGCCCGTTAACGGTAACCGGTGCTAAGTCCAACTAAAACACCACCACCTATAAAAACACACCACCTCATTTTCATTACTACGAATTTAAAAAATCACAATAACGAAACTACTTTCAAACATAGTATCCCAAAGCGCACTCCCTATTCAATACTTCTACCTAAAAACGCTCATCCTGTTGTGCGTTTTGTTCATTCTTCACACAAAACACCAAAACCCCACCTCTAGAAATTCGCCATACTATTAAAAACCACCTCCATGCGTTTTACCAGTTGATTATTACTTAAATCATCATTGTTGACGATAAGCGCAAACGCTAATTTTCGGCCACTTGTAGTTTCTACATAGCCAGCGTAAGATTTTATTCTGTTCATGGTTCCACTTTTGGCTTTTAATCTTCCTTGTGCTGCTTGACCTCTGCAAACACCACGCAGCGTTCCGCTTTCTCCTGCAATTGGTAATGAAGCCTCAAAGTCACCAAATCGCTTTGAATCTTTCATGTATTTTAAAAGCTGAATGAAATGATTTGCACTAAATCCATTACTTCGTGATAATCCACTTCCGTCTGTTTGGTAGATTTTCAACCCTAAACGAGGCTCCCAATAATTATTCAAGTATTTCGCACTTTCCTCAGTTCCTCCAAAACCAGTTTTCTCATAAGCAGCCAAACACATGAGTTGTTCTGCAAAGAAATTTACGCTCCGCATATTTGTCCAATAGGCGATTTGTTCAACGGACTTCCCTTCATTCACAAAAAGAAGATTCATGTTTTTGTAATTCAGGACAGTATCTTTCTCTTGCAGTAATAAGCGCATTCCAAATGCAGGTGAGGAAACTTCAATATTTGCATTGATTAAACTGTTTTGTAAGACCTGTGCTAAGAGTAATTCTGGATCCGGAACACTCGCTTTGACTTCAAAATTAGATTTACTACGTGGTAGATTTCCAATTGCGAATCGTTGAAATGAATAGGGCGCACCATAAATATAGGCGTTGTCGCTACTTGAATTGTAGGTGGTTACTTGATTGTCCAATTGATACCCAGGAATAGGTGGAGTCATGGAATCTAAATGTGTTGCGGCATCTAATTGACTGCTTGTCGAGAAATGCAAATAAGTCATGTTGTCATAAACTGCACATGCACTTGCTCCCGAGCCGTAATAATTCCCCATGTCCGACCATGACCAGCCATCAGGAGCGCCATTGTAACCAAAAGCAGACCCGTCAGCCAATACGCGACCTTGTATTTGTTTGATTCCTTTGGCAGCAATTAAAGTTGTCCATTCGGTTAAAAAAGTATTTACATCTCCTTTTTCATGAAAGAATCGACTTCCCAAAGAAGGGTCGCCCATTCCACGAATTACAATATCTCCATGTAAAACGCCAAGAGAATCGATTTTTCCTGTATGGTAGATTTCTGTTTTTGGTCGGTAGTCTTTTCCAAGGATTTCAAAAGCTGCTGCAGTAGTAAATAATTTCACTACAGATGCGGGTGGCATTGAAGAGCGGTGATTATGGTTGGCGAGAGTGATATTGCTATCGAGGTCGTAGGCCATAAAACTAATGGAAGCATTTTCTAATCCTGAGCCATTCGAAAAGTTATCAATAGCTTGTTGAATACTATTATTTTTAAGCTGTGAAAAGGATAAAGTGGTAAAATATATGCAGAATGTAACAACAACTATTATCTTCATGGCGAGAATTAAAATTTTGTATAAAAATCGATAAAATATTGTGTGCGGCATAGTTGGATTGAAGAATTTTTATGGAATCCCGAAAAAATCGGACCAAAACCGTGTGAAATCTGGTTTAAAAATGCAAACCCATCGTGGTCCTGACAACACAAGTGTCGCTGTTTTTGGGCGAATGGCGTTGGGTCACAACCGTTTAGCGGTTGTTGATTTAGAAGCCCGATCGAATCAACCTTTTTTTGATCTTTCGGAACGTTATGCACTTATTTTTAATGGTGAAATCTATAATTACCCTGAATTAAAGAACGATTTGTTGAAGAAAGGGGTAATATTTACTACTTCCTCTGATACGGAAGTTTTACTTTATCATTTGATTCATCATGGGGAAAAAGGAATTGATGCATTACAAGGTTGTTTTGCTTTCTCTTTTTATGATGCGCAAGAAGATCTTATGCTTTTGGTGAGAGATCACCTTGGAATTAAGCCATTATTGTTTTCCATTCAAGAAGATGAGGTGCTTTTTGCTTCAGAATTATCTGCCTTTAAAAATATGTTGAGCAGCTGGGAAGTTAATTCCGCAGCATTAAATGCTTATTTTCAATATACCTATATTCCAGCACCTGATACTATTTTGAATGGAGTGCATAAACTTTTGCCCGGACATTATTTAAAAGTAAAAGGTAAAACAATTGATATCATAAAGTATTATTCTGTTCGCGATGCCAAGAAAATTGATTTGCCTTATGATGAAGCTGTAAAAGAAGTCAAAAGGAAATTAGAGAATGCAGTTATAAAACGACTCAATGCCGATGTGCCAATTGGAACATTCTTGAGTGGTGGAGTGGATAGTTCAATCGTTTCTCAGATTACAGTAGATTTTAAAACATCGGTAAATACTTTTTCGATAGGGTTTAAAGGCAATGATTTTCTTGATGAATCTGAATATGCTAAGAACGTGGCTGAACATATTGGTTCAACACATCATCCGATTCAATTAGAAAAGGAGAATGTGCTTACATCTTTTCAAGAGGTTTTGAATTCATTTGACGAGCCATTTGCAGACTCAAGTGCAGTTGCTATGTATTTTCTTTCGCGTTCGGCCAAAGAGCATGTGACAGTTTGTTTGTCAGGAGATGGAGCAGATGAATTGTTTGCAGGTTACAACAAGCACAAAGCATATCAAAGGAGTAAGAACCCAGGTGTTTTATTAAAAGTTGCTACGAAGCTAACTGGTCAATTGCCTGGCGGGAGTCGCAGTGGAAAAATGACTAATCGCCTTCGTCAAATGAAAAAATTTGGTGTTTTACTTAAAGAAAAATGGCCTAACTCCTATTGGATGCTGGCTTCGTTTATTTCGAAACAGCGCCGTGATCAATTGTTATTGGTAAGCTCACCCTATCAAAGTTTGCTTAATCCGGGTAAAGATGAGTTAAGTGATTTTTTAAAAACAGATCAAGAATTCGTCCTTCCCAACGACATGTTGAAAAAAGTAGATTTGATGAGCATGCGTCATGCCTTGGAAGTTCGTGCACCTTTTTTAGACAGAGAACTGGTTGATTTTGTAAATGGACTTCCGGATGAATATAAATTACAAGGCAGCAACGGAAAAAGAATTTTGCGTGATGCATTCCGAGATAAATTACCGGCTGAAGTGTTTTCACGTTCCAAAAAAGGATTTGAAATCCCTTTGCATGATTGGATCAGCAGCGCTTGGGAGACAGTGGTGAGAGAAAATTGGTTTGATCAAACATTTTTAGAGAAACAGGCGTTGTTTTCATTTGAAGGCGTAAAACAACTCAGGGAAGACTTTAAAGAAGGAAAGGAAGAGGAAGCTACAGTTACAATGTGGGCGTTTATTGTATTTCAAAATTGGTATGATCGATGGACAGAAAAATAAAAGTCGTTAGAATAATTAATCGTTTTAACATTGGTGGTCCAACCTTCAATGCAACTTTCTTGACTAAGTTTTTGGGCGATGAATTTGAAACTACGCTTATTGGTGGAGTTCCAGATGAAGGAGAAAAAGATTCTTTACACATCTTAAAAGAATACGGTGTTGAGCCTATTGTAATTCCCGATATCCAAAGAAGCTTAAGCTTGACCAGTGATTATAAAGCCTACAAAAAGATAAAACGAATTTTGCAGGAAATTCAACCAGATATCGTTCATACGCATGCATCAAAAGCTGGGTTTTTGGGTCGTGCTGCAGCAATTTCTTTAAAAATACCTGTGGTAGTTCATACCTTTCATGGTCACGTTTTTCATTCTTATTTTGGAAGTGCAAAAACACAATTGTTTAAGCAAATTGAGCGTTATTTGGCAAAACGTTCAACAGGAATTATAGCGATCAGCGATTTACAGAAAAAAGAGTTGACAGAGATTCATAAAATCGCACCAGCATCAAAAGTTCAGGTTATTCCTTTAGGTTTCGATTTAAAGAAATTTGCGGAAAACAAAATCGAAAAACGACTCCAAATTCGAGCACAATACAACATTCAAGAGAATGAAGTAGCCATTGCTATTGTCGGTCGACTTGCTCCGGTAAAGGACCATGCTTACTTCTTAAATGTAATCGATGGATTGCTTAAGAAAACAACCGTTCCAATCAAAGTTTTTATTGTTGGCGATGGTTTAGAAAAAGAGATTATTCAGCAAAGAGTTGATGAAATTAACGCAAAATATTCAAATGTTATATTGATGACCTCTTGGGTTTTGGATATTGCATCTTTTGATCAAGGAATGGACATTATATGTTTGACCTCTAAAAACGAAGGAACTCCAGTGAGTATTATTGAAGCCCAAGCAGCCGGTTTACCTGTTGTTTCCACAGATGTTGGAGGAGTGCGTGATATACTTGAAGACGGGGAAGCTGGCTTCGTCATTAAAAAGGAAAATATTGAAACTTATATTGATAAATTGCGTTTATTGGTAGAAGATTCGTCCTTACGCAGAAAGTTCTCTATTTTCGGTGAACAGAACGTAATGGAAAAATTTAGCTATCAGCGTTTAGTTAATGATATGAGTAGCTATTATAAATCGCTATTGAAGTAATGAAAATTAATACTGCATTTTTACTGTTTTTTGGAATTTCACTTGTGTTAAGCTCATGTGGTGTTAATACCCACATTATGTTTAAAACAACGGATGAAGATGTAATTGTTGATGACATTCCAATTTCACCTTCTGATGCATATCGACTTGCTCCTGATGATAAATTCACCTTCTCAATGTACGTAGAAGATGGAAAACGAATCATCGATATTGGCTCTGGAATTAATACAGGAGAAAACGAAAGTCAACAATTACAGTCGGGTAAACAAATTGAATATTTGGTAAGAAATGACGGAAAAGCCAATTTGCCTATTTTAGGTTTGGTGGATATTTCTGGACTTACGATTATTGAAGTTCAAGAAAAGCTACGAACCTTGTATTCGACCAATTATATTGATCCTTTTATTCAAGTTGAAGTCACTAATCGTCGCGTTATTGTCTTTCCTGGAACTGGAGGAGATGCGAAAGTTGTTCCGATTACCAATAACAATACAACATTGATGGAAGCAATTGCATTAGCTGGTGGAATTACCGAGCGTGGAAAAGCAAACAAGGTAAAAGTAATGCGCCAAACAAAAGAAGGTAGGGAAGTTTATCAAATTGATTTAAGTACAATTGATGGATTAAAGTATGCTGATATGATTGTTCAATCAAACGATTACATTTATGTAGAGCCATCGAAACAATTAACACGTGAGTTCTTGAAAGATGCCACTCCAATTATTTCTTTAATTTCGTCGGCGATTGTTATTATTTCAGTAATTCTTACTTTAAAGTAATGGGGATACACCAAAAGAAAATTTTTGTAAATACAACTTTTGACATAGAAGTTTTAAAACTTGTGTTCAAAAGAAATTGGTATTGGTGTGTGCTAATATTTGCATTACTTATCGTTACAGGATTCCTTTATTTAAGATACACTAAGCCTATTTATGAATCAAGCATGTTGATTCAAATTAACAGTGAGAATCAAGGTGCAGATATTTTAGACTTTAAAGATATTCGTCAGGAAGGTTCAATAGCCAAAGAAATAGAGCTTCTGCGTTCTCAATTACTATTTAAAAAAGCAATTTCAGATTTACCTCTCCAGGTTTCACAATATGCAAAAGGCGAGTTTTTAACTGAAAAACGGTATAAACAAGGTAATTTAGACATTAAACCTTTGTTGTTAAAAGACTCTAGTTTATGCGATATTCCAATTTATATTTCTTGCGAAAAGGAACAAGTTGTTATAGATTTCACACATAAAGGTAAGATCTATCAACTCAAGACACAGCCCAATGAAATCGTTAAAACTGAGTTTTTTGATATTAAAATAAGTGTAGATGATTTAGGTGTTCTAAAAAACGATGCCTCTGTAAATAAACTTTATTTTATTTTCAATAATCTGAATACTATTTCATCTCAATTAGTAGGTGGTCTATCTGTTGTGCCAGTAGATCAAAGGGCCAGAACTGTTGAAGTAAGTTACCGCAGTCATAACCCTAGTTTGGCTCAAGATATCATTACTTCTGTCACCAATAATTTCTTTAAGTATGATGAAGATTTAAAAAAGGAAAGCGCAGAAAATGTGTTGAATTTTATCGCTGTTCAGTTAGACTCCCTAACTAAGGAGTTGTCTCATTCTAAAGACAGTGTAATGCTTTTTCAACGCCGAGAAAACATTGCTAATCCTGATCATTTAAGTTCATCAATTGCGGATAAAATTGAGCGTTTAAGAAATGAAGAAAGAGAAATATTAGAAGAATTAAGAGTTTTAAAAGTTGTTGATGATAAATTGAGCGGTAACCCAAATAGTATGGAGGTTTATCGTTTGATTCCTGATATTATTGGACAGTCTTACGAAAGCAGTTTAAACAGTCAGATTAAAGAGCTTTACCAATTAATTGAACAAAAGGAAGACCTTTCCTATAAAGTTACCGCTGGAAATGAGAACATCATAAAGTTTGAACAGAGAATTCTTGTAAGAAAAGAAAGTATTAATGGTATTATAAAGTCTTTAAGTGAAAGAAGTAAGGAGAAATTAAAAGTTATCACAACAGATATTAAGGAAGTTGAAGAACAATATTTTCAATTACCAGAAAAACAAATGGAGTTGGCACGTTTGACCAATATTCAGGAGTTAAACGAAAAGTACTTTGCTTTGTTAACGGAAAAGAAAGTGATCTATTCAATTTCTAATGCTGGATACGCTTCAAATAATAAGGTGTTAAATGATGCAAGCCAATCATCAACACCGGTATTTCCCATTAAAGGAATGGTGTATAGTGCAACATTGTTTTTATCTTTTAGTTTATCTATTGGTTTGCTTTTATTGAAATATCTGACTTTTAATCAGATTAATCAAGTTTCAGATTTACAGAGTATTATTCCTAAAAATGTTGGTATGTTAGGCACTATCCCTGTACGGAAAGTTAAGATGCTTAATTCAGCTATAGTGGTTTATGACTATCCTAAATCTGCAATTAGTGAGTCTTTTAGGGCAATAAGAACCAATTTGTCATTCGTTAAGAAAGATTTAAAAACAATTGCGGTGACCTCCACTATTTCTGGAGAAGGAAAAACATTTTTAGTCCTTAATTTGGCTGGAATTATTGCTATGTCTGGTAAATCGGTTTTGATTGTCGACTTAGACATGAGAAAGCCAAAAATTCATCTTGGTTTTGATCAGGACAACAACAAGGGGATGAGTAATTTACTGGCTAATCACTGTACGGTTGATGAGGTAATTCAAAAAACAAACTACGATGGATTAGAGTTTATTTCAGCAGGTCCGATTCCACCAAACCCTTCAGAATTAATGCTTAATAATGCTTTTGAAGGCATTATTGACCAGTTAAAGGAACGCTATGATATCATAGTTTTTGATAATCCTCCAGTTGGACTAGTTTCTGATGGAGTTAAGTTGTTGAGTAAAGTAGATGTTCCAATTTATGTCTTTAGAGCAAATTATTCAAAGCGTTATTTTGTAGAGAAGTTAAAAGAAATAGCAGATATTAATGAGATCAATAATATAAGTGTTGTCTTAAATGGAGTGGATACTCATAAAAGTACTTATGGTGGTAATTATGGTGGCTATTATTCCGATAACTAGTTTAATAAAAAGTAAAAAACATTCAAATTGAAAGTCGTTGATACAGGAATAAAGGATTTGATAATAGTAGAGCCTACTATTTTTGGTGATGAAAGAGGATATTTCTTGGAAACCTATAATGAACAAACATGGAAGAATGTTTTAGGTGAAATCCCCAAATTTATTCAAGACAATGAATCAATGTCCCAAAAGGGAGTCCTTAGAGGTTTGCATTTTCAAAAACCACCCTACCAACAAGGGAAGTTAGTTCGTGTAGTTAAAGGAAGCGTTTTAGATGTTGCTGTAGATTTACGTAAAAACTCGCCTACTTATGGTCAGCATTTCAAAATTGTACTTTCTGGGGACAACAAAACCCAAGTTTATGTTCCTGGTGGTTTCGCTCATGGGTTTTTAACGCTTGAAGACAATACTATTTTTAATTATAAGTGCACTAATCTGTATAATAAAGAAAGCGAAGGTGGTTTGCAATGGAATGACCCAGAATTAAATATTGATTGGGGTGAAATAAATCCATTACTTTCGGAAAAAGATAAGTTTTATGAAGGTTTTATTAGTTTTGTAACTCCTTTTACATAGGGGTAAAAGAAATTTTTAATTGTGCAATTTATCTACTTATTAGAATACAGCTCCTTCTTTATAGGAGCATTTATCGTCTCCTTTGTCATCAATAAATTTATGCTGAGTTTTGCGAAAAACCTTGGTATACGCAATAAAAACGATGTAGTTGTTCGCTGGAGTAATACTTCCAAGCCCTCGCTTGGTGGAGTTAGCCTGTACTTTACTTTTATTGTTGTTGTTCTTTTTTATGCTTCTCTTTTTTCTAAAGAACACATATTTGGGGAAACTGAATTTATTGGCTTAATAGCTGCCTCTACCTTGGCATTCGGTATTGGAGTGGCTGATGATGCATACAATACCAAGCCGTTTTTAAAGCTTTTCGGCCAAATTTCATGCGGATTCATTTTCGTATTTACCAATAATGGGATTGATGTTTTTCATCATGCTGTTTTAGATGGAGCTTTAACAGTGTTGTGGGTTGTTGCGGTTATGAATAGCCTAAACATGCTCGACAACATGGATGGAATTACAGGAACAGTTACTTTCTTTATTTTACTTACTTGTTTTGTGGTTTTTGGATTAATCAATGATCCAGGAAACCTGTTATGGACGGTTTTAATTATTGCGGAAATGGGTGCATTACTTGGTTTTCTATTCTATAATATCCATCCTGCAAAAATGTTTATGGGTGACTCCGGGAGTCAATTTATTGCGCTATTTGTAAGTTTTTTTGGTATAAAGGCCTTATGGAATTTACCAGCATTTTATGAATTGCCCTCATGGAGCAGTATTTTCCTAATTCTTACAGCTTTTACTCCTGCGGTAGCGGATACTTTAACTGTTGTGATAAACAGAAGAAAACGCGGAGTTTCTATTATGCTTGGAGGTAAAGACCATACTACCCACCACCTTGTGTATAAAGGGTTTTCTGATATAAAAGTATGGGTTATCTTTACTTTGATTAGCATCTTTTCTTTTTCGTACGCAATAGCATTGTCTTATTTATTAATTAAAGGACATTACTTACTTTCGACACTAGGCTTAGTCTATTTCCTTATTGTTTTTATTCCACTTTACCGTACAACTTTAAAATATCATCCACCTAAGACTGAGGGTGAAATGTAAATCATCTCATACTTTTTAAGCTCTTATTGCTTTTGTTTTCCTTACTTTTGTTGTTTAATTTAAAGTTAAACAATGACAAAGGTATTGCTTCTTCTTTGCTTTTTATTTCTGATTTCTTCTTGTAATGATAATAATATCAAGGAGGACAAGAAAGTTATTCCTTTAACACAAGAAGATATAAAAAACCACTTTGTTATTCCCCAAGTACCTGATGAACTTATTTTTGCTGGAGAACGTATCTCTTTTAAGGATATAGATTTAAGAGAAAGAATGGACAATGAATTAGTAATCAATAATTTTTGGCATTCCAATACCATATTAATGATGAAACGTTCTAACCGTTGGCTACCCATCATGAAGGAAATATTTAAAAATGAGGAAGTTCCCGAAGACCTTGTTTACATCGCTGTGATTGAAAGTGGTTTGATGAATGTTACAAGTCCAAAAGGGGCTAAAGGGTTTTGGCAATTTATGGAGGCGACAGGTAGGGAGTATAACTTGATTATTAACCATCAAATGGATGAAAGATACCATGTCGAAAAAAGCACCCGTGCTGCTTGTCAATATTTAAAGAACGCATACAGTAAATTTGATTCTTGGGTTTTAGCTGCTGCATCATATAATCTCGGCATGAATGGAATTGCAGATAACCTCCAAAGACAAAAAGTAAAAAGTTATTTTGACTTGTCTTTAAATAATGAAACAGCACGTTATGTTTTTAGAATTATGGCCGTAAAGCTAGTTTTTGAAAACCCTTCCAATTATGGGTTTTATATTGATAATGAAAGCTTGTATCCTCAGTATCTAACCAAAAGTGTAATTATTGACTCCTCAATTCCTAATCTATATGAATGGTCAAAAGAACATGGAATATCCATAAAAATATTGCGAAAACTAAACCCTTGGATCAAAGGTCAAAAATTTGAAGTGAAAAAAGGGGAGGTCTTTTCATTTAAAATTCCAGTTAACAATGAACAACTTGGCCTCATTGAAGGTTAATCTACTGTAGTAAGAAGAGCGTATAAAATATGAAGGATCAAATAGAGATTTATGGAGCGAAGGAACACAACCTTAAAAACATTGACCTGATCATTCCAAGGAATGAACTTGTTGTTTTTACCGGTCTGAGTGGAAGTGGAAAGTCATCATTGGCTTTTGATACCATTTTTGCTGAAGGTCAACGCCGATACATTGAAACGTTTTCAGCTTACGCAAGACAGTTCTTATCTGGAATGGATAGACCAGATGTCGATAAAATTGAAGGGCTTTCACCCGTTATTTCTATCGAACAAAAAACAGTTTCTAAAAACCCAAGGTCTACCGTAGGAACGATTACTGAAGTTTATGACTTTATGCGCTTGCTTTTTGCAAGAATTGGAACTGCTTATTCTTTCATTTCAGGAGAGGAAATGGTAAAATACTCTGATGATCAAATTGTTTCTTTGATAATAGATGATTTTGAAGGTCAAAAAGTAGTTTTTCTGGCACCCTTGGTAAAAGGAAGAAAAGGACATTACCGTGAACTTTTCGAACGCATGCTCAAAAAAGGGTTTACAAAAATGCGTGTCGATGGAGTTGTTGTAGATATTACTCCAGGAATGAAAGTTGACCGATATAAAGTACACGATATTGAGTTGGTGGTTGACCGCTTAAAAGTCGATCAAAAAGATAGAAAAAGATTAAAGAAAGCGGTTGAAACGAGCATGGAGATTGGAGATAAATCCATGATGTTAATGAAACATGATGCAAATGAAATTAGACATTTTAGTCGAACTTTAATGTGTCCATCTTCTGGAATTAGTTATCCCGATCCAGAGCCCAACTTATTTTCTTTTAACTCACCTTATGGCGCGTGTCCAACTTGTAGTGGTTTAGGAGAAGTTTCTGTAATCGATTTAGACAAGATTATTCCAAATAAACAATTATCAATCAAAGAAGGTGGTTTAGCACCTTTAGGGGAATATAAACGAACTTGGATTTTTGATGAATTAGAGCAGTTTTTAACGGACGAAGGATTTACATTAAAAACTCCTCTTTCAGATATTCCAGATGATTTGTTGACGGCAATTCTCTATGGTCGGGAAGCCATGAGAAATGACTTGGGAAGAAATGTTGCTTCGTTCGAAGGGATTATTGATTTTTTGACGCGACATATTGAAGAAAAAACTTCCGCAAAGATTACCCGATGGGCACAAACTTTTATGAATAAAAAAACTTGTCCAACATGCGAAGGTTCTCGTTTGAAAAAAGAAGCCTATTTCTTTGAAATTGATGGACATCATATTGGTCAGTTGGTTCAATTGGACATTGATGAGTTGGCACACTTCTTTACTGCCTTACCTCAAAAACTAAGTAAATCTGAGTTAATAATTGGAAAGGAAATTTTGAAAGAAATCGATGCGCGACTTTCTTTTATTCTATCCGTTGGATTAAATTACCTCACATTGAATCGTTCTGCAAGAACACTTTCGGGTGGGGAAGGGCAACGAATCCGATTGGCCACCCAAATTGGTTCTGAATTAATGAATGTGTTGTATGTTTTGGACGAACCCAGTATAGGACTGCATCAAAGAGATAATGCAAGACTTATAGAATCATTAAAACAATTACGTGATGCTGGAAATTCTGTAATTGTTGTAGAACATGATAGAGAAATGATTGAGGCAGCAGATTTTATTGTCGATATTGGTCCAGGAGCAGGAGTAAGAGGAGGAGAAATCATCAATGCATGCACATGGGAAGAACTCTTGAAAAGTGATTCTTTAACTGCTCAATATCTATCAAATAAAAAACAAATTGAATTTCCAAAAGTACGTCGAAAAGGCAACGGTAAAAAATTGATTCTAAAGGGTGCGACAGGTCACAACCTTAAAAATATAGATTTAAAAATTCCTTTAGGAACATTTACCTGTGTTACTGGTGTTTCTGGAAGTGGAAAATCTTCCTTAGTAAACCAGACTTTATACCCAATTCTAAATGCGTACATCTATAATGGAGTAAAAGAACCATTGCCTTACAAGAAAATTGAAGGTTTGGAACATATCGACAAGGTGATTGAAATTAATCAAGATCCTATTGGGAGAACACCAAGATCTAATCCAGCTACGTATACAAAGGTTTTTGATGAAATCCGAACGCTATTTGCAGGGTTGCCGGAAGCTCAAATACGCGGATATAAGGCAGGTCGTTTTTCTTTTAATGTTAAAGGCGGCCGTTGTGAAACATGTAAAGGTGGAGGACTCAAACAAATTGAGATGAATTTTTTACCTGATGTTTATGTAGAATGTGAAACATGTGGGGGGAAAAGATACAATAGAGAAACTTTAGAAGTTCGCTATAAAGGAAAATCAATTTTCGATGTGTTGGATATGACCATAGAAAAAGCGACAATATTTTTTGAGCCTATTCCAAAGATTCATCGTATATTGTCTACTTTGCTTTCTGTAGGATTGGGTTATATAAAGCTAGGTCAACCCTCTACAACGGTATCAGGAGGCGAAGCACAGCGAATTAAATTATCTACTGAATTATCTAAAAAAAGCACTGGAAAAACAATTTATATTTTGGATGAACCTTCAACAGGTTTGCACTTTGAAGACATCAGAATGTTGTTAGATGTTTTAAATAGATTGGTTGAAGAAGGGAATACTGTGCTGGTGATAGAACATAATTTAGATATTGTTAAAGTAGCAGATTATATAATTGATATAGGTCCGGAAGGCGGCCGATTAGGTGGTCGAATTGTAGGGGAAGGAACCCCAGAACAACTCGTAAAACAAAATAAAGATTCGATCACGGCAAAATATTTAAAAATTGAATTAAAAAGAAAGTATGAGTCATAAAGCAGGAAAAGATTGGAATGAAATAAAGTCAAACGACAGTTGGGCTATTTTTAAAATAATGGCGGAATTTGTTAATGGATATGAAAACATGGCCCGTATAGGTCCAAGTATTTCTGTCTTTGGTTCTGCCCGTACAGAAGATCAGGATAAGTATTACAAAAAAGCAACGAATATATCAAGAATGCTCGCTGAACGTGGTTATGGTGTTATTACTGGTGGTGGACCTGGAATTATGGAAGCGGGTAACAAAGGAGCACAAGAGGGTGGAGGCCAGTCGATTGGATTGAATATTGATTTGCCGTTTGAACAAAGTGGGAATCAGTATATTGACCAAGATTCTAATCTAAAATTTGATTATTTCTTTGTACGTAAAGTAGTTTTTGTAAAGTATTCTCAAGGTTTTGTTGTCTTACCTGGTGGATTTGGTACAATGGATGAAATGTTTGAAGCCTTAACTTTAATTCAAACTAAAAAAATTGCACGTAAACCTATTGTGTTTATTGGAACAGCATATTGGAAAGGACTAATTGATTGGATTACAAACACCATGTTGACTGAAGGAAATATCTCCGCAGGTGATCTAGATCTTTTTAAAGTGGTTGATGATGAAGAAGAGGCAGTTAAATATATTGATGATTTCTTCAAAACACATTCTCTCGCACCAAACTTTTAAGAGCTTTACAATTTATAACACATCAATAGTAAACTAGGCGTATTATTTGACTTTAACTACTCATTAAATTGCCATTATTTGACGAAAAAACAGTTATAAATTAAATATTATGAAGTTTAAAAATATAATACCTTTTGTTGCTGGATTGATAATCTTGCAATCTTGTTCTACACCTAAAAATGACATTTTGTGGGTAGGAGGATTTAAAACAGAGTGTGATTCAGGCGCTGGAAAGTCTGAATGTATGCTGGTTCATAAAGGAGAAGAGCTTAATGTTGAAAATTGGGATAACTTCTATTCTAATATTGAAGGTCTTGAATATGAGGAAGGATTCATGAAAAAAATTGAAGTTAAAAAGGAAGAGCTTCAAGCAAAGGATGTTCCTGCAGATGCTTCTTCATTAAAATACACTTTGGTTAAGGAAATCGAAAAGAAAATGGATCCAAGAGCTGCTTTAAGTGGAAATTGGGCTTTAGCAACAATTAATGGAGGAAATATCAATAAAATGATTGTGATTCCAACCTTGAATATTGACCTGTCTAAAATGCTGATTTCTGGAAATGGGGGTTGTAATCTTTACTCTGCTTCTATTGAAAAATTAACATCGAATGAAATTTTAATTCAAGAAAGTCTTGGAACATTGATGGAATGTGCAAATGATAATATTGAACTAAAGTACCATAAAACACTTTCTAGTGTTAAAGCTTATGTGGTTAATAATAGAATACTTTCCTTGTCTGACAAAGATGGAAATGTTATTTTAAGTTACATTAGAGTAGAAGCACCAAAATCAAATCAAGCACTTCTTGGAGACTGGAAAAACATCAGAATTAATGGAGAAGCATTTGAAAATGAAATAACACCAACAATAGCTTTTAATCTTGATGAAATGTCAGTGAATGGTACAGATGGTTGTAATGTTTATGGAGGTTCAATCACAAGCCTTTCTACTTCTGATTTAACTTTAGGAGCTCTTTATTCAACGAAGAAAATGTGTCATGAAATGAAAGTTCCAGATCGCTTTGTTAAGTCAATTAGTCAAGTTGAGGGTTATAAAATAAAGGGTAAGGAGTTGATTTTATTAGATAAAGAAGGAAACGAACTATTGGCCTTTACAAAATAAAATCAGATAAAAAATTTTGAAAAAGACGATCATTTATGGTCGTCTTTTTAGGTGATTAACTTTCTAGTTTCCCGGCTACAAACCCAGTTGTCCATGCTGCCTGGAAATTGTATCCTCCAGTAAGCGCATCAATATCGAGTACTTCACCAGCGAAATACAATCCAGGCACATGTTTGCTTTCTAGTGTTTTCATATTTACACTGTTTAAACTCACTCCACCACAAGTCACAAACTCTTCTTTAAAAGTAGTTTTCCCACTTACCGTATAAATATCATTCGAGAGTACTTCAACAATTTTATGGACTCCTTTTTTGCCAATTTCATCCCATTTTTGTTCTTGTGAGAGTTCAGTTTTTTCGAGCAGAAATAACCATAACCTAGAAGGTAAGCCATAAGGTCGAATGTTTTGCAATTGTTTTTGACCATGATCAGAAATAATTGTTTGAATTGCTTCCCTTAAAATTTCTTGATTTTGTTCATTTGACCAATTCACTTGGAGGTTAAATTGATAATTCCTTTCCGCTAATAATCGAGCCCCAAAAGAAGAAAGCACTAAAACAGCCGGCCCACTCATTCCCCAATGTGTAATTAATAATGGTCCGCTCCCTGTTAATTTCTCTCCTTGAATCCGTGTTGTTGCATTTTCAACAGCAACACCCATTAAAGATTTCACCTTTTCTTTTGGCATATTAAAGGTGAATAAACTAGGAACAGGATTCATAATCTCATGACCTAAATCTTCTAGCCATTGCAGTCCACTTTTTTTTGGGCTTCCACCCGAAGCAACAATTACTTTATTGAAAAATAATGAGTTGATCTCGTCTAAAAAGACATTTATTCCTTCAGAAGTAGATTCAATTTTTTGAACAGTTGTTCCTAGCTTAATTGTAATTCCTAATTTATCAACTTCTTTCGTTAAGCAATCGATTATCGTTTGTGAATCATCAGATACTGGGAAGACACGTTGGTCTTCTTGTGTGTATAGTGGAACACCTCTAGATTCAAACCATTCTCTAATGTGAACAGTGTTGAATTGTGGGAACAGTTTTTTAAGTTGTTTTCCTCCACGTGGATAAGCTTTGCTTAAATCCGCAATTGAAGTACAGGCATTGGTGACATTGCACCTTCCACCTCCAGAAACCTTTACCTTGGCCAATAGCTTGTTGGATTTCTCGAGAATAATTACAGTGCTTTCAGGATGGTTGTTTTTAGCTTGAATAGCAGCAAAAAAGCCTGCAGCACCACCACCTATTATTCCAATTTTCATGTTTGTTGCTTTGGATACAAAGTTAATATTCTTGTTCCAACACCTAGCATTTTTGATTTATTCAATTGAATAGAATGTAGGATACTATATTGGGAAGCAAGGATATTTTATATTCGTAATAAACTTTATGATGGATAGGGGTTATTTTATACAATATTGCGTAACTTTGTTGAAATTAAATTTGAAGCAAAATGATTTTAGGAATGTTTGGTCCTTGGCAAATTGTTCTCGTTGTGGTAGTTATTTTACTCCTTTTTGGAGGGAAAAAAATTCCAGAACTGATGAAAGGTTTAGGGAAAGGAATGAAGGAATTCAAAGATGCTACCAAAAATGATGAGAATCAAGATGGTGAGCAGGATAAAGAAAACAACAAGAAATAGGATAAAACCCCTTGTTCATGTATAAAACTTTTACAGAGATAAAAGCTGCCCTAGAAAAAGGACGGACCGTGCAAGATATTCTTCAAAAGTATTTGGAGACCATTAAAGAACGCCAAGATTTAAACGCGTTTCTTGAAGTGTTCGAAGAGTCTGCAATGAAGAAAGCATTGGAGGTAGACGAAAAAATCAAAAACGGAAATGCTGGTCGTTTGGCAGGAATGATTATCGGAATTAAAGATAATATCTGTTACAAAGGACATAAAGTTTCTGCTGCTTCTAAAATCTTAGAAGGATTCGAATCAATATATTCGGCAACAGTTGTTGAACGTTTACTTGCCGAAGATGCGGTAATCATTGGTCGACTCAATTGTGATGAATTCGCAATGGGTGGATCGAACGAAAATTCAGCTTTTGGTCCTGTAAAAAACGCATTGAATGAAGATTTTGTTCCTGGTGGTTCTTCCGGTGGAAGTGCGAGTGCAGTTGCGGGAGACTTGTGTACTGTCGCTTTAGGTAGTGATACCGGTGGCTCAATTCGTCAGCCTGCATCTTTTACTGGAACTATTGGATTTAAACCAACTTACGGAAGAGTGAGTCGATATGGGTTAATAGCCTACGCTTCTTCTTTCGATCAAATTGGACCAATAGCCAATGATGTTGCTGATATTGCTTTAGTGACAGAGATTATTTCTGGAAAAGATGAGTATGACGGAACAGCTTCTTCGTTAGATGTACCTTCTTTATCAATTAGTCCGCTAAAAGAAAAGTTAAAAATAGCTTACATTAAAGAAACACTTGATACTAAGGGTGTAGATCCAGAAGTTAAGGCCAGAATAGAAGAGTTGGTGAACTGTTTGCGTGCAGACGGTCATGAACTTATTCCTGTTTCCTTTTCATATATTGAACAAATGGTTCCCACTTATTATGTATTAACAACTGCTGAAGCTTCTTCTAATCTTTCGAGATTTGATGGTGTTCACTTTGGTTATAGAAGCACTGAAGCAAAGGGAGTTGAGGAAACATATGTTAAATCTCGAACTGAAGGTTTTGGAGAAGAGGTAAAGCGTCGAATTATGGCCGGAACTTTTGTTCTTTCTCAGGGATATTACGATGCGTTTTACACCAAAGCTCAAAAGGTGAGAAGGTTGATTCAAGACCGAACCAACGAGATTTTAGTACAGAATGATTTTATTCTTTTACCTACAACGCCATCTACCGCTTTTGAATTGAATTCAGTGAAAGATCCAATTCAAATGTATTTACAAGATATTTATACTGTACAGGCTAACTTAGCTGGAAATCCTGCTATTTCTCTTCCTATTGGAAAACACAGTAATGGAATGCCTTTCGGATTACAGCTGATTGGAAAACATTTTGGTGAGAAAGAATTACTTGATACTTCAGCTTATTTAATGGATTTTTGCTAGATGATAAAAAACGTAAAACAAATATTATTTCAGGGACTTTTGTTCATTATTGGTACAGCAACTTTCGCCCAAATTGATAATGAAACCCCACAGGACACCTCTGAAGTGATTCAATATGAACAGTTTTTACGTGTTATTGAAAATACATTAGAAGAATACTACAGAGATTATTCATCTACAGACCATCAAACCGATTCCATTATTAAAGCATTGGGTTACGATGATAAAGATGTACCTGAATTTTCAGATTCTGTTTATTGTCATCGCTTAAATGAAATGAATGAAATGAGTCCTTTCCAATTGGATTGCAATTCTGATGTGCTAAGCGTAATCAAGTTTTTCACTAAGAACAGAAGAGGATTTACCAGCGTTGTTTTAGGAAGGTCAAAGCTCTATTTTGATATGTATGAAGAAAAATTGGCCAAACACAATATGCCAATTGAATTAAAATATTTATCTGTTATTGAAAGTGGATTAAGACCACAAGTTAAATCTAGAGCAGGTGCACTTGGACTTTGGCAATTCATGTATAGAACGGGTAAGTATTATGGATTAAATCAGAATTCTTACATTGATGAACGAATGGATCCAGAAATGTCTACCGAGGCTGCATGTTTGTATTTGAAAAAATTACACAGCATGTACGATGATTGGAACATGGCGTTAGCTGCGTATAATGCTGGTCCTGGAAACGTAAATAAAGCCATTCGACGATCTGGTGGGAAAATGACCTATTGGGAAATCCGTCCTTATTTACCTAGAGAAACCCAAGGGTATGTACCCAATTTCATTGCCATGTCTTATATGTTGACATACCACGCAGAACACAATGTTCGTGCTCGTGAAGCAAAGTTTTATGATTTTGAAGTGGATACCGTTTGTTTAAGAGGTGGTTTACATATGGAAGTAATCGACTCCTTGATTAAATTGTCGGTTGAAGATATTCAAGCACTAAATCCAATTTATAAAACTTCTTACATTCCAAAAACTACCCCAGCTCAATGTATTCAGATTCCAACCGCTTATATCGGAAAATGGGTTGAATTCGAAGACAGTATTTATAAGTTGGATTCTTTAATTTATGAAAGTATTGTTGAAGAGGAGGTGGTTGATCAAACTGCAACTGTACATTACGTAAAATCAGGTCAAACTTTAGGGCATATTGCAGATCGCTATGGTACAACTGTAAAGAACATTATGGATTGGAATAATATGCGTTCAACAAGTTTGGCTATTGGTCAAAAATTAACCATTTATACTAAAGGTACAGCTCCTCAAGCTAAAGTTGAAGAGAGCAAACCACAAAGTAAGGCTGTAGAATATAAAGAACCAACTACTGGGACTTTACATACTATCCGTTCAGGAGAAAACCTTTGGGTTATTGCAAAAGAAAGAGGAACGACAGTTGATGAGCTTAAGAAACTTAATCCAGGAGTTGATTATAGAGATTTAAAAGTTGGACAAAAAATCCGCATTAAATAATTCTTTCTGACCTTTAGTGATTGGTTTTTGCACAATTATTGCTTAAAACTGAATAAAAAAATCAAAATGAAGCACTGGTTAACTTTAATAGCTGTTAGTTTAATATTGTTTTCTTGTTTGGACGATGATCCAATCAAAGAGAATCCTAAAGTGAAAAAAACTTTTGATGAAAAGTCACATAAAGGTGGAAGGGAAATCATCAAGGCAGGATCCGTCTCTCAATATACAGGAAAGCCCGGACGACTTATTATAGTCGCTAAAAACACGGAGTACACAAATGAGTTAGCGTATGTGTTCGATTCTATTTTTACTGCTCCAATACGCCCTTATTATCCTCCGACTCCCTATTTTGAAATTATCTACCGTTCTCCAGAAGATTTTAAGAGATTGTCTACCCGTTTACGAAATGTTATAGAGCTCATTATAGATGAAAAGGTAGAAAAAGGGCAGCCGACCATGCATATTTATGAAAATTATTATGCAAAAACACAGTTGTATACAAAATTGAGAGCTCATGATATTAGTGATTTGTATGAACTCATTCTTCAAGAAGTAGATTACCTCTTTAAAATTTATGATCGTCAAGAATGGAAACGTGAACTTTTACGTCATTCCTCTAAAAAAAATAGCCACGTTAATTCAAAACTCAAATCGAAGTTTGGTATAGAGCTGAGTATGCCAAATAATTTTAGATTTGAATCAATAAGTGATGAGTACGCAATATTGTTATTTCCTGACCGAACTAGACAAATGGAAATGAAAACAACAGGTTCTTCATACAGTGACTCAAAAGTAAACTTTATTCAGAGTGGAATAATGATTTGGCAGTATCCTTATACTGATGAAAGACAATTGCATCCAGAGAACTTAATGATGATGCGTGATACTATTTTGAAGAATTACGCAAAGCACGAAATAAAAGGAGTTTATATGGGGACTCAGAATCATCCTGCTGTCATTCCACAATATGAAAAACTAAAGATAGGAGATGTTGTTGGTTATCAATTTAGAGGCTTATTTAAGTTTACAGGCGATTCAGAACCATCAGGAGGTCGTTTTTGGAGTTTCCACTTCAAACACCCGCATCGCAATATCATTGTTGCACTGAGTGGGTATATCGATGCTCCTCCAACTTTCTCGCCGAGCTTTGATATTAACCGTATCCGAGCTGTTATCTATTCATTGAAAGTGGTAGAGTAAAGCTGCAATCACAATTAAAATCTATTTAACGGTCATTTTGTTTTTATTCAAAACGCTGAAGAAGTACGTTTTCTAGAAAAGAACTCTATAGTTTAAAGCTGTGTAGCAATATTCTTTAAAAAGAAAAATCCCAAAAATCTGAATATCAGTCTTTTGGGATTTGCTCTGGTGGTGATGGAGGGAATCGAACCCCCGACACAAGGATTTTCAGTCCTTTGCTCTACCGACTGAGCTACATCACCGCTGTTTTAAAAACAACTTATTTGATTAGGTGGGGGCAAAGATAGTAACTAATTTTATTCTGATGTCAACAATTTCAATTAATTTTCTAAAATCTTCTATTAACTTTGTAATGTGATAAAAGAGCCAGTAAAATATTGTGTTGTAGACGTCGGTAATACCCGGGTCAAAGTTCTTGATTTTGAAAACGATGAAATTGTTTGGCAAAGAACTATTCTGTTGGAGGATACCAAAGAATTAGAAAATATTTTAAGTGCGAAAAATTCATTAACGAGTATATTGTCTTCCGTTTTAGACAAGAAAACAAATGATTGGATCATAAATTTATTAAATCCAACGCTTGTTTTAAATAAAGAAACGCCACTTCCAATTAGGATTGATGATTATGAGACTCCACAGACATTAGGTGCAGATAGAATAGCGAATGCCGTTGCAGCCAATCAATATGCCGAGCATGATCATTCCTTAGTTATTGATATTGGAACCTGTATCAAGTTTGATTTGGTCATAAAAGGGAGCTATCAAGGCGGTTCTATTGCACCAGGTTATGCAATGCGGTTAAAAGCGATGCATGAATTTACAGGTACTCTTCCTTTGCTAGAGTTGGAGGACTTTAAACCTTTTATTGGAAAGTCGACGAAACAATCAATGCTTTCTGGCGTTAATAATGGTGTGCAAGCCGAATTATCTGGATTTATTGCTTACTACACTCAACAATATCAACCTTTAACAATTTTTTTGACAGGTGGAGACCATAAAAGATTTGATAAAGAATTAAAAAATAGCATCTTTGCCGATGATAATTTGACCGTTAAAGGTTTGTACATAATACTAAAGCACAATGTTTAGAAGTTTATTAGTGACATTATTTATGGTTATAAGTGGAAATGCACTAGTACAGATTAGCACCAATAGTCCTTATTCCTCTAGAGGAATTGGTGATGTTGGCTTCTATGGAAATGCTTATATTTCTGGCTTAGGAGGTGCTTCTACTGCACTAACAGATTCAAGTCAAACAAACTTGTTTAACCCATCTACTTATTCTTTAGTAGCAAAACAATTGCCTTTGTTTTCAATAGGGGTAAATCATTTTGAGAAGACTTTCTCCAATAATGGATTGACATCAAAGGGAAGGTTCACGAGTATTACACACATGTCTTTAGTTGTTCCTTTTGCAAAACGATTAGGTATTGCTGCTGGTCTGAAACCACTTAGCCGTACTGGATATGAAATTAACGATCATGAGTTGATAGGGGGAGATAGTATTTTTTACACTTACAAAGGAGATGGAGGAATACAAGAGTTTCTTTTGGGATTTTCAGGTAATATTCTTGACCGAAGAAACCAAAGCTTGTCTATTGGTGTGAATGGAAAATATTACTTTGGGAAAGTAAACAATGAAAGACGCACTTTTAAAGTGGCAAATGGTATTGAAACTGGTGGAATGGATATAAAGTCTATTCGCGCTCGTGATTTCGGATTAGAATTTGGGTTGAATTATGATTACAGACCAAATTTAGCACATAGTATCCGATTTGGTGGGGTCTTCCGTCCAGGTAAGAACCTAAGTTTTGAAAAATCCCAAGACCGTATTTATTATGGTAATTACTACTCAAAACCCAGTTATGATACATTGATTAATTTAGATGGTGTTCGTGGTGAAGTTTACCTTCCTACGAAAACAAGTTTTGGGCTAACCTATTCATTTACGCCACAAAATGATTCGATGTCGAATAGTTCAAAATTAAGATCATTTATGTTTACTGTAGAGTATTCAATGGAGGATTGGTCAAATTATGAAGAGAAATTTGAATTGGGATCAACCACAGGTGAATACATCAATTCTAATGCATTGAGAATGGGGTTTGAATTTATACCCCATCGAATAGCGGTAGACCGCTCAGCATATATCAATGTTTTAGATAAAATGAGTTATCGCTTAGGTGCTTATTTAGTGAACACACCTTATGAAGTTAACGGGAAGCAATTAATTGATCAAGGATTAACAGCTGGAATTGGAATTCCTTTGGTAATGAGCAGAGCTGTATCAACTATTAGTATTTCAGGAAGTTATGGTGTGATGGGGGAGACAGAAGGTCTAGGTGTCATTAAAGAAAACTATTTTGGATTTAATCTCGGCATAAATATTGCCCCTGGTTATGACAGATGGTTTAGAAAATATAAATTAGATTAACTTTTAAAAAATGAAAATAGAAAGATTATTATTAGCAGCACTTTTTGTAATTAGTTTTGGTGGATTAACATTTGCTCAGGATGATCAACCTAATGAGTGTACGCGATTCAAAGCAATTGCTGGAAACGCATATCAGGCTAAAGAATACGAGAAGGTAACGCATTACTATGTGAAAGCGTTGAACGAATGTGATAAGTTAGAATTGAAATTCTATAATCCCTTTATTTATGCTGTTCAAATGTCTTACGGAAATGCTAAAGCAGATTCGGTTGCAGGCCCAGCATATCTAGATACTTTAATCATGGTGTATGAAGCTGGTCAAAAAGCACATGGAATACAAATGGATTGGCAGACATACCTTGGCTATTACTATTTGCTTCAAGGAGAGCCAGGAGGTATGAAAAAAGCTGATGCTGCGCTTAAAAATGGAATTCATCACAGTGCTGAAAAAGTAAGTAAAAGCTTCTTACAACAATACTATGCTAACTTGTATAACCTTTGGGTTCAGGAGCAAGATGAGAATCTGAAAAATGAATACAAGAAAAGAATTATTTCTGAGTACTTTAAATTGAGTGAGTATGTAAATAAAGGAAATATGGGTCCTGAAATGATCACTTTCTTATCAAGTATTATTGATAATGCTGTTACAGATTGTGCTTCTATTCTTCCTGAAATAAATGCCTTTATGAAAGAGCTACCTCAAGAAATTGAAGCAAAGAAAGCAACTGTTAAGAACTTCATGGCTTTAATTGAAAGTAAAGACTGTACTAAGAGTAAAGAATATGCAATGCTTGTAGATACAATTATTGCAATCGATCCTTCTGTAGATGCAGTTTTGGCTAAGGCTAAACTACAAATCAGTCAAGGAAATACATCTGGGGCAATAGCTACTTTTAGACAAGCTTTAACTATGGCTAAAGATGCTGACGGAAAAAGTGATATTGAATTAGAAATAGCAAACGCTTATTACCGTTCAGGGAGTCACCAAGCTGCACACAATGCTGGTGTCGCTGTTTCTGGAAAGAACTCAGCTAAAGGTTTTGAAATTGCAGCGCGAAGTGTAAACGCAATGATGAATGATTGTGGAGTTTCTACTTTCGACCGTAAAGCAAACAATTACTACGCGGTTGAATTAGCTGAAAAATCTGGAAACACTGCTTTAGTTAATGCATATAAAGCACAGTGCCCAACTTCATCTGATATTTTTAATGAAGATAAAGCGGTAGGTGAAACAGTAACTTTAAGTTGTTGGAATAAAACGTACACGATTAAAACATACTAAACATTGAGCAACATAAAGCACAATTTATATTTGATTCCTGTCATGATTTTCATGATGGGAATCTTTTTTTCATGTGTGAACGATCTCGAAAAAGTAAAAAAAATCACTGCTCATCCAGATAATCCAGATGAAACAAGTGAAATGTTGCATGTTATATATACAGATTCTGGATATGCACAAATTGAAATTTTCGCAAATATTGCAGAAACTTATGCTCAACCAAAAAATGTAACTAAGTTTAAAGATGGATTAAAGGTTAATTTCTATAATGATGATGGAGAAATTGCTTCTGTTCTAACTTCATTATTTGGAGAAATAGACGGTGAAACAGGGAACATAACCGTTCGAGATAGTGTGAAATTGGTAAATATTATCAAACAAAAAACCTTGGAAAGTGAGGTGTTGTACTGGAACAAAGATGGGGATTCAATTTATACTAACAAGCCTGTCGTTATTTCATCTCCAGATATGGTGCTTTCTGGAGTGGGGGCATGGACGACTCCAGCATTCGATACTGCACAATTCTATAAACCAACAGCAAAAATATTTTTAAATAAATAGACAATGAAAGGATACAACAAGATAATGCAGTTGTTTTGGTTAGCAACAGGAATAGTTACTATTATAGCCGTAACTTACCTTGGATTTACCGAAGGATTTGAAAGATGGGCTTCTTACTATATTTTTGGTGTATTTGCAATCCTATTGTTTTTTATTCGCCGCTTTATGATGAAACGTATGGTAAAGCATGAAGAATATTTAAAGAATAAGGATAAAGGTGTTACCAAGTAATTTATATTTATTTCAGTATAACGATAACCGTTGTCGTTATTATTTATCCCAACCTTTGAAACGATTTTATAACTATTTTCATTCAATTCCACTTATATTTGAACCTATATGTTGATATTGAATGAATACTTAATTGATGGTTATTAACCCTATGATACATATACAGCGATATATTTTATTGAGTATTTGTCTTCTATTTGGACAAATGCTTTTTTCACAATATGTCGTAAAAGGAAAAGTAACTGATGAGAGCAATATAGGTATTCCATTTGCAGATATTTATGTTAAAAATTATTCAGATTTACGTACCCGAGGAGATATTGAAGGAAATTATTTAATGCGCCTTCAAGTAGGTGAGTATTATATGGTTTTTTCAGCTGTGGGGTACGAGTCCCGCGAGTACTACCTTGTTGTAGGTGAAGAAACAAAAGAGTTGAATATTCAACTCTTTCCAATCAAGGTGAAAGATCTCGAAGAATTTGATTTTTCTACAAAACGGCGTAATGTTGGACGAGAAATCGTTATGCGGACCGTGGAAGTAAAGAACAACTTTGATTACAATCAATATCCTCATACATGCGATGTTTACATTAGAGCAAAGGATGAAAAAAGAGGAACCGAGTATACAAAGGAGAAAGATAAAGAAAAAGATAAAGAAGACGCTCGTTTTGACGATGTAGATGAATTGAAGGAAAAGAAAATGCGTGAGCTCAACAACACCAATATGGTTGAAGTAGAGATGAAACGCAGTTATGCTCCTCCAAATAACATTAAAGAAATTAGAACAGGTTATACCAAACGAGGTAACGATAGAAATCTTTACTTTACTACAACGGCTAAGTCTAATTTCAACTTTTTTCAGAATATTTTATACCTTGATGATTTAAGTAAATCTCCAGTTCAATCGCCTTTGTCCACAGCAGGAATTCTCTCTTATAAATATCAACTTATTGAAAAAATTGAGCGAGAGAATCTGCCAACATTAAACAAAATTAAGATCAGTTCAAGAAATATTGCCACATCAACCTTAGAGGGATTTGTTTGGATACAAGACAGTACATGGTTTGTTGAAAAAATCGACTTTACCATCATCAAGGGAAACTTGTACATCTATGACAACTTTTCAATTGTTCAAGACTTTGAAATTTATGGAGACACAATGTGTGTGTTGAAAAATCAATTCATGAGCTATGACGTAGCCTACAGAAAAGAAAAGTTTGAAGGAAGTACGGTTGTTAATTACAGTGATTACAATTTTAAACCGGAATTCAAAAAAGGAATGTTTGGAAATGAATTGGCGATAACTACAGAAGAGGCTTACGAAAGAGACTCAACGTATTGGTCAACCAAGCGAATGACACCCCTTACTCTTGAAGAGCAAAGATTCATTAAGCAAAGAGACAGCGTTGAAAATCTATTTACAAAATCAAGCTATCTGGATTCTATTGACTCCGTTTTTAATAAAGTAACCTTTTGGAAAGTCGTATGGTTTGGGATAGACCACAGGAATAGAGCCAATAAAACACAATGGACAATCAGTTCAATTGCAGCGATGATGAGGCCCCTGTATATTGCAGGTCCGAGAATAGGTCCAGACTTTGATTTCTTTAAAAAATGGGATAACGAACGCACCCTAGATACTTATACCCGAGTAGATGTTGGTTTATTAAATGGCGATATTAAAGGTTATACCAATATCAAATACATGTACAATCCCTTTCGGCAATCCACGATAGGGGTTAATTTCACACATAATTACGACTTAATTCGATCTTACGATGCCTTAACCCAAGTGTTTTTAAGGGATAACTTTATTGAAAAAACATCGGGGTCGCTCTATCATGATTTTGAAATATTCAATGGCTTGTATTTAGAAAGCAGTCTAACTTATACCAATAGGCGTCCACTTCCTGAAGACACAAAGTTTATTCGTTGGTTTGACAAAGAGCTGGGAAATACCGAACCTCCTGAGTTTATTCAATACAATGCGCTTATTGCAGATTTTTTATTGCGATACACTCCTTTTCAGAAGTACATGAGAGAACCCAATCGAAAAGTTATTTTAGGCTCTAAATGGCCAATGCTTTACGTTTATTATGAAAAAGGAATTCCGAACTTGATCGGGAGTGAAGTAAATCATGATTATATCCGTTTTGGAGCAAGTCAAACCTTTAAAATTAGTACACTAGGAACTTCAAAATACCATATCACCACTGGTAAGTTTTTAAATAAAAAGGTCTTGCGTCCAGAAGATATGCAATATCATCGCCGATCAGATCCAATTTTGTTTTCACACCCAATGTATTCGTATCAAGATTTAGATTCAACATTACCTACCATGAATTGGTATTTTGAATCGCACTACATCCATCATTTTAACGGAGCTTTAATCAATAAGATTCCATTTATGAAGAAAACAAGAATTTCTACTGTTGTTGGTGGAGGTTATCTGTGGGTTCCAGAACACAAATGGACGCATTATGAAATGTATGCGGGATTAGAAAGGGTGTTCAAATTTGCCAAAAGAAGACTCAGAATCGGAGCCTACGCAGCATTCTCAGATGGAAATCAAATCAAACCGCGGAGCACATTTAAAGTCAGTTTTGCTATTCTGGATGAACGGAGTATGAAGTTTAACTTTTAAATGCGTATCCGATATTTTACCAGTATATTTAGAATTAAGCTTCAATCCTCCAAATAAAACAGATTTTTATGAAATATGGTGTATTATTATTTTCATGATATAACAATACTTAGGATTCAAAATGCAAGAAATCAGTGTTTAGCCGAATTCACTTGAGGTAAAAATCCGTGATCGTCAGCGGTGACTTGCCGAAGTCCGCGTTCCATTAAAGCGCAAATCATTAGCTAAGAAATAGAGCTTAGATTATTTCACTAATGGTAAAGATCCCAAGGCATTAATTTTTAAAATAAAACCCTAGGGTCATAAAACGATTTAAATTGTAGAACAATACTATTTTCTCAAACATTCAATATCGTACCGAAAGCCTCATAGAATATAAAAAGAAATGCTTTATAATACTTAGTATTATTGCTGTTTGAAGCCAAAGATTATCTCAAAATCAAAATTCATATACTTTTAAAATTTGTTTTGATTCATGATTATAGTATATTTAAATTAGTTATACTACTTATCTTGCACAATATGAAACGCTTGAAAACTATTCTTCTTTTATTGCTCTTTAGTTATTCCTATTTTGCTTTCGGTCAAAATCAAGATACTTTAGGATTAAAACGTCTTTTTTGGAATGTCATTCCTGCTGTGGGAATGGAATATTACAAAAAGAAAGTGGTAACAGACCTTGGTGATGGATATACTCATTCAACTGGTGGAGCTGGAATCGCAGTGGCGGGCGTTCAGTACGAAATGGGAAATTATTGGGTCTTGGATCAAAAGAATAAAACTACAATTCTTTTTCGGTTGACATGGGCTAGAGTAGGAATTCATAACTTCGGATTACTTGTGGCTCCTGCTCAAGTTGGTTTAGGATTTCATGTTGATTTCAACCGGAAGTTATCCTTGGATGGAGTGCTAAATGCTGGGGTTTTTACAGCAACAGATGACGCCCTTTATCCTGAGTTTGAATTTGATTATGCCGTTTATCCACAAATAAAACTAAACATCAATCGCTTTAGTATAGGGTTTGAATATACATTTAAAAATGATTTCAAATCAAAGTTCAGCTTTCCAAAAGGCGGACATTATTTTGGGTTAGTTCTTGGAGGTATCGCAGGAAAAAGAATTAATTAGTTCGTGTCTGATCGAAATTATCATTGAATTAAATTCTCTTGGCCATTAAGAGCGAGGTTCTCAAATTCTTTCCAATAATTATCTTTGATTTTCTGCATTATGTTTTATTTATAATTGATTATAAGGTAATTGAATAGAAT
>Ga0209075_1000380_pt1 | contig 43143 bp, 46 predicted proteins | sample Stecom2011_FD_187523 | JGI IMG/M metagenome (GOLD analysis project Ga0209075, IMG submission 187523) | Agricultural soil microbial communities from Utah to study Nitrogen management - Steer compost 2011 (SPAdes) (version 2) | ecosystem: Environmental > Terrestrial > Soil > Agricultural land...
CAGAAACAGAAACAGAAACAGAAACAGAAACAGAAACAGAAACAGAAACAGAAACAGAAACAGAAACAGAAACAGAAACAGAAACAGAAACACCTAAGCCAGAGTCGCAGCCAGAAGGGCCGCTGTCATGAAACTAAGCGAGCTTTGGCAAGACATTAAACCCACAGAGAGCTACCAAGCAAAAAGTGCTGGGCGTTTAGTGCGTATGGTTGGTTTAACCCTAGAAGCCATCGGCTTAAATGTGCGTGTGGGCGAACGTTGTCTAGTAGAGCAAACAGGTAAGAGCAGCGCTACAGGTATTGAAGCCGAAGTGGTTGGTTTTGATGGCAAACGTATTTTTTTAATGCCAATTGAGCAGGCTGATGGCGTCAAACCTGGGGCAAAAGTGTGGCCTTTAGAAGTGGCTGCCGATGTTCCCGTGGGAGATATGTTACTTGGTCGCGTCCTGGATGGTCGTGGACAACCACTAGACACACTGGGTCCATTAAAAGAGATTCAGCAAGGTCATTTGCAAGGAAAAATCATCAACCCTTTGCAACGCACTCCTATTCGAACTCCATTGGATGTTGGTATTCGTGCCATCAATGCCATGTTAACCGTGGGTCGTGGCCAACGGATTGGTTTGTTTGCAGGTTCTGGTGTCGGTAAAAGTGTTCTGTTAGGTATGATGACGCGTTTTACCAATGCCGACATAGTGGTGGTGGGTTTGATTGGTGAACGTGGCCGAGAAGTAAAAGAGTTTATTGATGAGATCTTGGGCGAAGAAGGCTTAAAGCGTGCCGTAGTAGTGGCCTCACCAGCCGATGATTCACCCTTATTGCGCTTGCGTGCAGCGCAATACTGCACCGCTATAGCCGAACACTTTCGTGACCAAGGTAAAAACGTATTATTACTGATGGACTCTCTTACCCGTTATGCACAAGCGCAGCGTGAAATTGCATTAGCCGTTGGTGAGCCGCCAGCTACTAAAGGCTATCCGCCGTCAGTATTTAATAAACTACCAACGCTGGTGGAGCGTGCCGGTAATGGCGCTGAGGGTGGTGGCTCTATCACCGCTTTTTATACGGTTTTAACCGAAGGCGATGACATGCAAGACCCTATTGCCGATGCCAGTCGAGCGATCCTAGACGGCCATATTGTTTTATCTAGGCGCTTAGCCGAAGAAGGACATTACCCAGCAATAGACGTTGAAGCATCCGTAAGCCGAGTAATGCCACAAATTGTCGACGCCGACTGGCTTAAAAAAGCCCAACTGGCAAAACAGTTAATGTCGCATTATCGTCAGAACCAAGATTTAATTAGCGTAGGTGCGTATCAACCCGGCACAGACCAGCTCTTAGATGTTGCCATCGAACGCTTACCCAAAATAAAAGCAATGTTGCAGCAAGGCATTAAAGAAGGTTGTGATCTTGAAGCCAGTAAGCAGCATCTCGACAGTTTGTTTTTTGTTCCTGAACAGCAAGGTTAATTTATGCGTCGCCATCCTCGAGCACAACGTTTACAAGTCATATTAGACTTAGCTGAGCGTGCCGAAGAGAAAAGCTTGGCAGCATGGGGGCAGCTGCAGCAGAAGCTACAAAGCGAAGTCGAACAGAAAGATCAACTAGTGGCTTATAATCATGAATATCAGCAAAAAATATCTGCCCCTAGTCAGCAAGCAATTAAGTCAGGTGATATTCATTCCACCCTCAATTTTATGCAGCAAATCAAAGGCGTTTTAGAAGGGCAGCAAGAAAAGATTAGCTTGCTAGAAAAGCAAACAGAAGTCGCTAAAAAAGCCTACTTAGAAAAGCGCAGCAAATCGCAAGCCTTACATAAACTGATGGATAAGCTCGATAAAGAGTTTGATCAAGAAGAAGAAAAACAGCAACAAAAAGACGCCGACGAATGGTCTAACCGTATTGCTAGCCAGCGCATGCAAGAATAAAAAACAACTTGGCTCAAAGCTTGCTTATAACCTTTAAAGACGTATTGATGAGGTTAGCCTATAACATGCAAAGTATCCCAAATTCCTCCCCATTGATGTTAATGTTTGCTGCCCCTGCAAGTGCAGACAAAGCCGCATCACCATTGACCTTAGATGGCGAAGTGACAGAGTTTTCTTCCATTTTTTCTGGTTTAGTGACAGCGCAACAACCCAGCTTAGAGCAAGTAGGCAGGTCACCTTTAATGGCCGACTACGGAAAGAACTTGCCGTTAGGTGAGCTAAACAACAGTGGTAGCGAGACAGATATCAGTGAAGTAGCTCCAGATGAACTGGGTTTGTCTGAGCAAGAGACCATTGAAGACATGTCTCTGTTTCTATCCCAGTTTGGTTATGTGGTTAGTAATGAGCAAGCCAACAAAGCAGTTACAAACACCACTACTAATGTACAAGCCGAAGAAGGCAGTGAAGAGCTCTTGAATGTTGAGTCTGAAGAGTCAGAAATAAACGCTCAAACGACTGAACAATTAGCTTTAGCTCAGCAGCAAGCTCAAACAACTCAAATGCCTCCGGCTACTGAAGCGCAAACATTGGCTCAACAGACTGTGGTGACACCTACAACAGTTGCAGCTAATCAGCCGTCTGGATTAACTGCAGAGCAATTAAAAAATGCTAGCCAAGCGCCAGCCGCTAACCTGTCAGCCGAATCCGAGGGTGATGATTTTCTGAATACAGGGTTGGCGGATAAGCTGACACCACCAAACACGACTGCCGCAAATGAGCCAGTGCTTGCTGTGAAAACATTGGATGTCAGTGCTAAAAGCCTGCAACCTATTCAAGTAAACATTGCTAGCCTACAGGCAGGGCAAACCAACCAAATCAATACTCTTACTCAAGCGACTGCAGTGAATACCCCTGAAGGTTTTGCTGGTGCCGCACTATCACAAGAAGTGTTGGATATGGACCAAGACGCTCGCCAATGGGGTAACAGTTTAAGTCAGCGCATTGTTACTATGATTGGTGAAGATGTGCAGCAAGCAAGAATTCAACTCGATCCACCAGAGCTAGGCAGCTTGCAGGTGCGCCTACAAATACAAAACGATCAAGCCACCGTGCACGTACAAGTTCAGCATGCTCATGTTCGTGAAGCCTTAGAAAGTAATGCCTTTCGTTTGCGAGATGCCCTTGCCAGTCAAGGGGTTGAATTAGACAGTTTTGATGTCGACAGTAACGATCAACAGCAAGGGAACTTACAGCAACAGGCTGAAGGTCAGACAGAGGGGCAATCGCAGGGACAAGCATCAAAGCAGAGTGATGTTGCCGTAGCTGAGCTGCAAATGGACGCAGAAACTGGCGAGTGGTTAATAATGGATGAAAGCGATGGCTCACCAATAAGAGCTACTTCATCGGTTAATTTATTGGATACCTTTGCTTAGCCTTAGTCTATGCTGTAGAAAGAACAAAAAATTGACACATATTGCTGGCATAACAATTGCTAAGACTAATAGTAAGTGGTGCCCTAAGTAACAGGAGACAACAATGGCCGATGATCAAGAGCTAAAGCTCGATGCTGATAAAGCGACAGGCAATGTCAGTAAAAAAATCATTATAATTGCAGTAGTCGTTATTCTTCTTTTAGCTTCGACCGCCGTAGCCTTGTTTTTTGTCTTGGGCACAGATAAAAGTGACACTGCTAATAGTGATGCTAACAGTGCTGCAGTAGCCACAGTGGAAGGTCCTATTCAATATCACACTTTAGGGCAAAGCTTTGTGGTTAACTTTGTGACACAAACACGTCAGCACTACGTTAAGTTAAGTATTGATGTGGTTACCCGTAACCCCGAAGTCATTAGCGCACTTGAACATCACCAACCAATGGTGCGTAACGAAATATTAAGAATTGTTGGCGAAAAGGGGTTTAACTCTTTACGTAGCATAGAAAGTAAATTAGCTCTACAGCAAGAGTTAAAGGAGCATCTGGCTAAAATCTTGAAACAAGAAGCTGATGTTGAAGGACTACAGGCGGTGATTTTTACCGAGTTCGTAATGCAGTAAGGAAATAGAAACGTGCAAGATATATTATCGCAAGATGAAATTGATGCTCTACTGCATGGTATCGATGACGGAGATATTGAAGCAGAAGAGGATATAGATCCTACTGGTGTCAAAGCGTATGACTTAACCAGTAATGATCGTATTGTGCGTGGGCGTATGCCTACGTTAGAAATGATCAATGAGCGCTTTGCACGTTACACCAGAATCAGCATGTTTAACTTCTTGCGCCGCAGTGCAGATGTCGCCTCCGGTGGTGTGCAGATCATGAAATTTGGTGAGTACATCCATACTCTGTATGTGCCCACTAGTTTAAATCTTGTAAAAATGCGCCCCTTAAGAGGGACAGGCTTATTTATTTTAGACGCCCGTTTAGTATTTAAACTGGTGGATAACTTTTTTGGTGGCGATGGCCGTCACGCTAAGATTGAAGGGCGTGAGTTCACACCAACAGAAGTGCGTGTAGTGCAGCTGGTATTAAACCAAGTGTTCAACGACATGATTGAAGCTTGGGCGCCTGTGCTAAAACTGGATTTTGAATACGTCGGTTCTGAGGTTAACCCGGCGATGGCGAACATTGTTAGCCCCAGCGAAGTGGTGGTGGTAAGTACCTTTCATATTGAACTTGATGGCGGCGGCGGTGATTTGCACCTAACTTTCCCATATTCAATGATTGAGCCCATACGCGAGATATTAGACTCGGGTGTGCAGAGTGATGTCGACGATGTTGACGAACGCTGGCAGCAATCGTTACGAGAAGACATTATGGATGCACGCGTACCCATTCATGGTACCGTGGTTGACCGTATCTGCACTCTAAGAGAAATAGCAGAGCTGAAAGAAGGCGATATTATCCCGGTGGATATGCCTGATGAGTTTATATTACAAGCCAATGGAGTGCCTGTTTTTCGTGGGAAACTAGGCATATCGGATGAAAACTTGGCAGTGAAAATCATTGACCAAATACAGCATAAAAAATAGTGGTAGGGGTGAGTTATGGCCGATAATGAAGATAAAACCAATATGTCACCAGAAGGCAACCAAGACGAGCTCGATGCAGAAGCATTGGCTAACGAAGTGGCCGCAGGTGCGGACGACGAAGAACTGGCCGACGAGTGGGCAGCAGCCATGGCTGAAGCCGATGAAGGGGCAGAAGACGCAGACGCAGACGTAGAGCCACTTTCTTTTGATGAGGTGTCGGATACTGGTTCGAAGTCAATGCCGTTAGGTCCAGAGCTGGATGTTATTTTAGATATCCCAGTGCGAATTTCTATGGAAGTCGGTGCTACGCAAATTCCTATACGTAATTTATTACAGCTTAACCAAGGTTCGGTGGTAGAGTTAGACCGCTTAGCGGGTGAGCCTTTAGATGTGCTGGTTAATGGTACTCTAATCGCCCATGGTGAAGTGGTTATGGTAAACGATAAATTTGGTATTCGTTTGACCGATGTGGTGAGCCAAAGTGAACGTATTCAGAGATTGCGCTAAAACAATTGTATTAGGACTGCTTTTTATAGGCTCAGGCTCAGTGCTTGCGGTTGAAAAAGCAGCGCCTGCGAAAGTGCTCGAACCTATAAATTACGGCGGTAAAATACTTTTCTTTTTGGTTTTTATTGTCGGCTTAATTTTAATGCTGGCCTGGCTCTTGAATAAGTCAAAACTGGGTACGGGTCTGATGTCGCAAAACCACCCCGACCTTAAGATGGTCGCCGTGCTCTCGTTTGGTATTAAAGAGAAAGTCGCCGTGATTCAAGCAGGCGAAAAACAGTTTTTGGTCGCCATTACCTCACAACAGATCAACTTGCTCAGCGAACTCGATGAACCACTGGCTGAGAAACAAGCACAGCCATTAAAGTTTCAAGAATTTTTAAAGAAAGCGATGCGCTCATGAAAAATAAATCTTGGTTATTTGGCTTGTTTTTGTTCTTTATGAGTATGCCTATTAGCTTGATGGCCGCAGAAGCCAAGCCCCAAGATCCTTCGTATATGGGCATTCCTGCGGTGGTGTACAAAGCGACCGAAAGTGGTGGCGAGTACACAGTAACCATTCAAATTGTCGCCATCATGACCATGCTAACGGTGCTGCCATCGTTACTTATTATGATGACCTCATTTGTGCGTATTATTGTCGTAATGGCCATTCTTCGCCAAGCCATTGGCCTGCAACAAACTCCTTCAAACCAAATACTGTTAGGCTTAGCGCTTTTTTTAACTCTGTTCGTAATGATGCCGGCCTTTCAAACCATTAATGAGCAAGCCGTGCAGCCTTATATGAATCAGGAGATAACACCTCTGGCCGCTTTAGAGAAAGCGTCCGAGCCCTTACATGAGTTTATGCTTGGCCAGACACGTGAAAACGATTTATCGTTATTTGTGCGTATGAGTGGTCGTGACGACATTCAAACCGTCGAAGAAACACCGCTACATATTTTAATACCTGCGTTTATTACCAGTGAGCTTAAAACTGCCTTTCAAATCGGTTTTTTAATATTTATTCCGTTTTTAATCATCGACCTTATTATTGCCAGTATTTTAATGGCGATGGGTATGATGATGCTTTCCCCCGTTATTATTTCTTTGCCCTTTAAAATAATGCTGTTTGTCTTAATTGATGGCTGGGCGTTAATTATGGGCACTCTTGCCAGTAGTTTTGGCACCATATAAAGGAGAGGACCATGGATACAGCAAGCATTGGTGATCTTTTTAACAACGCTATATTTATCGTTTTGATGAGTGTGGTAATGATTATTACACCCAGTTTGATAGTGGGGTTAATCGTCAGTACTTTTCAGGCAGCAACTCAAATTAACGAACAAACACTAAGCTTCCTACCACGCTTAGTGGTGACGTTGTTGGCGATTATGGCGGTTGGTCCTTGGGCAATGAACTCCTTATTAGACTATACCCGCGACCTCTATATGAATATTCCTTTTATAATTGGCTAAGCCGTGATTGAACTCGAAGCGTTGGAAGTAAGCCATTGGATAAGCAGGTACTTGTATCCCTTTGCCCGCTTTAGTGGTTTATTTATGGTGATGCCACTGATAGGCACCCGTATGGTACCTGCGCCTATACGTATCATTCTAGCTTTCGCTGTTACTATTGCTATCGTTCCTATTTTACCGCCATTTCCGCACTACGATGCGCTCTCGCTAAATTCATTTTTAGTGATCTTACAGCAGCTGTTAATTGGCATTGCTCTAGGCTTTGTTATTGAATTGGTCACCCAAGTATTCGTTATTGCCGGCCAACTCATGGCCATGCAAACTGGTTTAGGTATTGCGACTACTGTTGACCCTTCGCACGGCTCGTCGGTAGTGGTAATCAGCCAGTGGCTGTTATTTATGGTGAGTTTAGTGTTTTTGTCATTAAACGGGCACTTGGTCATGATAGAAATACTGGTCGATAGCTTTCGTACTCTTCCTATAGGTTTCGATGGTTTTGGTGCGCAGCACTTTGGTTTAATAGTCACTTGGAGTAGCTGGATGTTTGCGGCGGCGGTTGTTATTGCCATCCCTGTAATGACCGCACTTTTGATTGTAAACCTGTCTTTTGGTGTGATGGCTAGGGCGGCTCCGCAGTTAAATGTGTTTGCGTTGGGTTTTCCCGTAACCATGATCGTAGGTTTGTTTATTTTGTCGTTGAGCATGGGTGATATTGCTCAAAGTTTCCAAGGCTATATGGAAGAATTGTTTGAGTTTATCAAGCATCTGACGGAGCTTCGTTAATGGCAGAAGAAGATAGCAGTCAGGAAAAAACAGAAGAACCTACGTCGCGAAAAATTGAAAAGGCACGCGAGGAAGGGCAGATTCCGCGCTCAAAAGAGCTTAATACCAGTGCGGTTTTATTATTTGGCTCAATAGGCTTGTTAGTATTAGGTCCTGCTGGTGCTGAACACATTGCTGCCATGGCGCGTTACAATTTTACATTAGACCGCATGGCCGTTTTCGATACCGCTGAAATTTTCCGACACATAGGTGCCTCATTATGGAGTGCTACCTTAGCTTTAACTCCTTGGCTGATGGTGGTTTTATTTGCTGCCATCTTCGGCCCTATTGGTTTGGGTGGTTGGTTATTTACCACTAAGTCTTTAATACCTAAATTAGACAGAATAAACCCTTTAAGCGGCTTAAAGCGTATGTTCTCGATGAACTCCTTAGTCGAGCTGTTTAAGTCTTGGGCGAAAATTATTGTAGTGGGCGTTGTTGCTTGGATGGTGCTTAGCTATTACTTCCGTGACGCTATCACTTTAAGGCAAAAGGAATTAAGGCCTGCCATTGATGGCAGCCTAGAGATTCTAATTTGGAGCATTATCATTATTTGCTCTTCTACCATTATCATCGCCATGCTCGATGTGCCTTGGCAAATATATAGTCATACCAAAAAACTTAGAATGACTCTGCAAGAAATTAAAGACGAGTTTAAAGACAGCGATGGTAAGCCTGAAGTTAAAGCAAAAATCCGTCAGTTACAGCATGAAGCTGCACAGCGACGGATGATGGCAGATGTCCCTACCGCAGACGTGGTTATTACTAACCCAAGTCACTATTCGGTAGCGTTACAGTATGATTCCTCTGTTGGAGATGCCCCAGTTGTGTTAGCTAAGGGTAGAGACGAGGTTGCTTTAAAGATACGCGAAATCGCTAAGAAAAATAACATCCCGCAAATGCAGGCACCACCCTTAGCGCGTGCTCTGTATAAACATACTAAAGTGGGTGATGAGATTCCAGAAGGGTTGTTCGTGGCCGTGGCGCAGGTGCTGGCTTACATCTTTCAAATGGATATATTCGTTAAGGGCAAAGGGCCTAAGCCAGAGCGCAAGCCAGACATGCCTATCCCTAGAGATTTGCGTGTAGACCCTGATTAACAGGGTCTAACGCAAGCGAGGGTAGTAACAGCCAAAGCTGTCTTGGTCGGTTTAGTGCAAGCTAAGAACGGACGTATAGTCTTTGATCATGGAGTTAAGTGCGGGCGACACTTCCATGATACGAAAACCATTACCGTAAAGGCTGGGAGTGATTTTATCGCTCCAAACTACTTCAGCAATGCACTGGCCGGTACGACGATCGGAAGCGTTAGGCGGCATATCAACCAGCTCTAATTCAAAGCGCTGGCCGGGCTCTAAACTGTCGTAAGTGGATATCATTAGCCCTTCATCGGAGCAGTCAACAAGTAAGCCAAAATATTCTTTATCATCTTGCATAAAGACACTGACATTACTTTTTAACGCCCAACGTGGGTGCATACGTTTGTCTTTTGTGGATACGCTCATAGGTGCTCCCCCATAGGCAATTACTTCAACTAGTATAGTTCGAGGATCTAAAAATTTGGTTATGACCGATAAAAAAACAGCTGACAATCACGCCATTCATTTGATACTAGGCGGTGCGCGTTCAGGAAAAAGCCAGTACGCAGAGCAATGTGCTCAAGCGTATGAACATAGTAGCAGAGAAAAAGTATTCTACATTGCTACAGCGCAATCTCAGGATAAAGAAATGGCGGAGCGCATTGAGCACCATCAAACTCAACGCCCTGATCATTGGCATACCATTGAAGAGCCTTACAAGCTGGCACAGGTTATTACTGAGGTTCAGACTGAGTTTCCTGGTAGCTTAATCTTAGTCGATTGTTTAACGCTCTGGGTCACCAATTGCTTACTACAATCAGAACAAACCTGGTTAAGTGAAAAACGAGCCTTACTAGACAGCGTTAGGCAGTTACAGTCACCATTAATAATGGTGAGTAATGAAGTTGGCTGGGGTATTGTGCCCATAGGTGAATTAAGCCGACAATTTATTGATGAAACGGGTCGCTTACACCAGCAGCTCGCAAGTCTGGCCACATCTGTAAGTTTGGTTGTAGCTGGCATTCCTATGCAAGTAAAATAATCATTTATATTAAGTAAGCTAAGTTAACATCATGACCTCATACCGATGGTGGCTTGAAGCCACTGCAGAAATATCGACACAAACACAACAACAGGCACAAGAGCGCCAGAATCAACTCACTAAACCACAAGGTTCATTAGGGCGTTTAGAAAATGTGGCTATTAGTTTGGCGGCCATGCAAAATCAAGTGAAACCGCAAATTAAAAAGCCACATATGTTCGTCTTTGCAGCCGACCACGGCATAGTTGCTCAAGGGGTATCGGCGTTTCCGCAGTCAGTAACCATCGCTATGCTGGCTAATTTTGTTGAAGGTGGGGCTGCAGTAGCCACCCTCTGTAAACAGCAAAATATTGAACTGCGTGTGATTAACTGTGGTACGGCTACGGCCTGTGATCATTTAACTGGTATTACCCATAAGCCGTTAATGGCGGGTACGCATGACTTTTCACAACAAGCCGCCATGAGTGAGGAACAAGCATTGTTAGCACTTACTATTGGCAAAGAACAAATAGAGCAAGCACATAACCACGGCTGTGATTTTGTAATGCTGGGTGAAATGGGCATAGGTAACACTTCATCTGCCAGCTGTTTGAGCGCATTATTACTGGATAAACAAGTCGAAGCCTTAACCGGCGCTGGTACGGGTATGCACGGCGAAGATTTGGCCCATAAGCAAAAGATATTAGCTGCCTGTATTGAACGCGCCCTAAAGCAAGCAGAAACGCCACTTAGCAATGCGCCTTTACAAGCGTTACAACAAGTCGGCGGGCTAGAAATAGCCGCCATTGCGGGTGCTTATATTCGTGCAGCACAGCTAGGTATTCCCTGTTTTGTTGATGGTTTTATTACCACTGCTGCAGCATTGTTGGCTGTTAAAATTAATCCAGACGTACGTGCCTGGCTTTTGTTTTCACATCATTCTGCAGAGCTTGGTCATGGCGAGTTATTAGCCGCATTAGATGCTAAGCCGTTATTGCACTTGGATATGCGTTTAGGCGAAGGTTCGGGGGCGGCGGTGGCTTTCTCTACCGTACAGCAAGCACTTACTATTCATAATAATATGGCTACTTTTACTGAAGCTGCCGTGGAAAACAAAGACTAATGATAACCACCTACGTTGATATTATTCGCCATGGTGAGCCTGCTGGCGGTCGAGTTTTTCGTGGCCATACCGACCACAAGTTAACAGAGCAGGGTATAGAACAGTTTAAACAGCGTACAGCGCGCATGGGCTGTCAGTGGCAACAAGTGATTAGCTCACCCTTATTACGTTGTCGGCAGTCGGCTGAGCTACTGGCACAAGAGCAAAATATTCCGCTAACTATCGAGCCTAAGCTCAGTGAAATTCATTTTGGTGAATGGGAAAATCGTTCTGTCGATACCGTTATGGCAGAGCAGAGTATTAGTCAGTTATGGCAAGACCCAATGAACTTTTGTGCGCCTCAAGGTGAGCCGACAGCAGCTTTGCAAGAACGCACCTTAGTGGCTTGGCAAGAATTGCTTAAAGCGCACCAAGGCAAAAGAATATTAGTCGTCACTCATGGTGGGGTGATGCGTATGTTAGCGCAGCACTTATTAGAGCTGACTCCAAACGCTATTAACAAACTCAGCTTGCCTCATGCGGCAGTGATGAGCTTTAAAGTGATAGAAACTGAGTACGAAGGCGAACAGCAACAATGGCTTAGCCTAGAAAGTATGGACGGTACCGAGCTATGAACACTTACTACTGGGGATTTTGGTACGCACTGACTTTTCTTAGCCGCGTACCAGCGCCTTACTTAAAGCGCTTAGATAAAGACGTTGAGCAAGCGGCTATGTGGTTTTATCCGATTGTGGGTGCCTTATTAGGGGCGGCCATGGTGGGTTTGGTTTTGCTTTGTTATCAGCATAATCCGCACGCTTCTGTGCTGTTAGTGGGCGCTTTAGTTTTGGCTCTGTGGGTGTATTTTACCGGTGCCATGCACTTAGACGGTGTAGCCGATACCGCCGATGCTTGGGTGGGTGGTTTAGGCGACCATGCACGCACACTAGAGATAATGAAAGATCCGCGCGTGGGTGCCATGGGCGTAGCTGCCATGCTGGTGGTTTTACTGGTTAAGTTTGCGGCCATTACTGCGTTGCTCGAAAAAACTCACAATAATCTATGGCTATTATTGGGTGGCTTACTACTTATTCCTATGCTCGCTAGAGCAGGAATTATAGGATTAATGGCCACTACCTCTTATGTGCGCAAAAAAGGCATGGTCGCTAATACTAAGAACGCAGCCACTAAAACCAAAGTAGCGGTAATGGGTACTTTACTGGCCTTGTTGGCTGTGCCTATGTTGCAGCACCAAACCCTGCTGGTTTTACTGGTTTGGTTGGCAGTATTGGCAGGCTATAGGGCAGTATTAAAAAAGAGACTAGGTGGCTATACCGGTGACACTTTAGGGGCGGCAGTAGAGTTTCAAGAAACCTTGTTATTGGTCGCTTTGGTTTTATAAACCCATAAAGTGAAAAGTTGGAAGGGTTTTTGCAGTAGATACTACTAATGATCATTTAATGACGGAAAGTAGTATGGCTGAAGCCGCCCAATCAAGGTTTTTAGACTTTATTAAACAAAGTGCCAAGATACTGACAGAAGGGAACCTTACTGTTCCCTTAATGTTGTTGGTGTTATTAGGCATGATGACACTGCCATTACCACCGGTATTGTTGGATATTTTCTTTACCTTCAATATTGCTTTGTCTGTCATCGTACTGCTGGTCAGTGTGTACGCTAAACGTCCTTTAGATTTTGCTGTTTTCCCGACCATATTGTTGGTGGCTACTCTTTTACGTTTGGCGCTAAACGTTGCCTCTACCCGCGTGGTTTTACTGTATGGCCACGAAGGTGGCGACGCTGCAGGTAAGGTGATTGAAGCCTTCGGTGAAGTGCTGATCGGTGGTAACTACGCTGTTGGTTTGGTGGTGTTTGTTATTCTGGTCATTATTAACTTTGTGGTGGTGACCAAAGGTGCAGGGCGTGTATCGGAAGTAAGTGCCCGCTTTACCTTAGATGCTATGCCCGGTAAGCAAATGGCGATTGACGCCGATTTAAACGCAGGTCTGATCGATTCCGAACAAGCCAAATTGCGTCGTACTGAAGTCGCCTCAGAGGCAGACTTCTACGGCTCGATGGACGGTGCCAGTAAATTCGTAAAAGGTGACGCCGTCGCTGGTATTTTAATTTTAGTTATTAACGTCATAGGTGGCTTTGCCGTCGGTATGGTGCAGCATGGATTGAGTTTTGGCGATGCTGTGTCTGCTTATACCTTACTTGCCATTGGTGATGGTTTAGTGGCACAAATTCCGTCGCTATTGCTGTCTACCGCCACCGCCATTATGGTAACTCGTAGCCGTAGTTCTGAAAACATGGGTGACCAAGTATTCAGCCAAATGTTCTCGTCCTCTAGGGCGCTGGCGGCCTCGGCTGTTTTAATGTTTCTAATGGGTATAGTGCCTGGCATGCCTCATGGTGTGTTTATTGGCGCTGCTGCTATTTCAGCCACCATTGCCTATGTATTAACTTGGAAGAAAACAGGCGGCGCATTAGGTGACGCCGTGCTTAAACGCTTTACTCAAGCCACCAGTAAACAACCTGCACTGCCTAGTGGCGCAGCTGGTACAGCTCTAGAGGCACCTAAGCAAAAAGCCGAAGCCGCTATTAAACAAATGGAAGTCAAAGAGCTTGGTTGGGACGACGTTGAACCTGTCGACAGAGTTGGGTTGGAAGTTGGCTACCGTCTTATTCCACTGGTCGATAAAGGCCAAGGTGGGCAGCTGCTTAACCGCATTAAAGGAGTACGACGTAAGCTTTCCCAAGAATTGGGTTTCCTTATGCCCTCGGTCCATATTCGTGACAACTTAGACCTATTGCCCAACCAATATCGTATTACCTTAATGGGCGTGACCATTGCCGAAGCCGAAATTCATCCAGAACGCGAGTTAGCCATTAACCCCGGCCAAGTGTTTGGTGAAATTGACGGCATTGAAACCAAAGACCCCGCCTTTGGCTTAGACGCCTACTGGATTGACGCCAATGAAAAAGACCGAGCGCAAACGTTGGGTTATACCGTGGTCGATGCCAGCACGGTAGTGGCGACTCATTTAAACCAAAAACTGCAGCGTCATGCTTATGAGTTACTAGGCCACGAAGACGTGCAGAAGCTGGTGGATATACTCGCAGACACCTCGCCTAAATTGGCGGAAGAGTTAGTGCCCAATGTGGTCAGTATTAGCCAGTTGCTCAGCATTCTGCAAAATCTATTGCGTGAACACGTACCTATTCGTGACTTGCGCTCAATCGCCGAATCTTTGGCGGGCGCCACCTCAGAAAGCCAAGATACCGCCAGTATGGTCGCCTCAGCACGCTTAGCGCTAAGTCGCATGATAGTGCAGAACATCTACGGAAACCGTGATGAACTGGTGGTTATGACCCTAGATCCATCATTGGAACAGTTATTGCTAAAGACATTACAGCAGAGCATGAAACAGTCACAACAACATGGCTTAGTGCTTGAACCAAGTATGGCCGATAGCTTGCAACGTTCCTTAGCAGAAGCCGTACAAGCCCAAGAAATGGCTGGTAATCCAGCGGTGTTATTGGTTACTAGTCAACTGCGCTCTGCTATGGCGCAATTTATACGCAACAGTATCGAACAATTACATGTACTGGCTTATCAAGAGATACCAGACAATAAAAGTATCACCATAGTCGCCAGTATTGGCGGAAAATAGTAGTGAGTGCTTAATATGAAAGTTAAACGTTTCACCGCAGCAAATATGCAGACAGCTTTACGTCAAGTGACCGCTCAACTTGGAGCGGATGCGGTTATAATCTCGACTAAAACGTTACCTGAAGGCATAGAGGTAGTGGCTGCTATTGACTACCAGCCGCAAAATGCTGCTGTAGAAATAGAAAGACAATTACAGTTACAGCATGAACTCGAGCAGAGCCGTAAACAGCTATTAGCAGCAGGTACGCAACAGAAAAGCGTCCGTAAAGAACAGCCCATACAAGTGGACGTCAGCACCCACGAGGGCCTAGTTGCTGCTTTGAATCAAATTAAAAACCCACAGGCGTCAGCGCTACAAGCCGCCACTGTGGCACCGCCAGCAGCTCAGATGCTAAACACATCAGCGCCGAGTGCAGTTAGTGACTCCTACCAGCAAGCGCTAGCTCAGGTTCAGGATGAATTAGCAGCACTTAAAAACCTAATGACCAACCATGTAAATGCTACGCCTAAGCCGCTAACAACCTCATCGCTTGCTGCTGAGTTGCGCACTTTTTGTAAAGAACTAGGTATTGCTTCTTCTTGGGCAAAGCAGCTGATAAAGCAAGTAACCAGCACAGACCCATCACAAGCCAGTAAGCAAATATTGCAAGTAATGGCGCAAGAGTTGCCTGTCAGTCTTTACAAAATGTTTGAGCGCGGAGGTATGTTCGCTTTAGTGGGGCCTACGGGGGCTGGTAAAACCACTACCCTGGGTAAAATCGCTGCTCAGTTTGTCATGCGTCATGGCGCCAGCTCAGTAGCATTGGTTACACTGGATAATTACCGAGTAGCCGCTCATGACCAGTTGCGCAGCTTTGCTCGTATACTTGGTGTAGAGTTACATATAGTACCGCCACAAGGCGATGTCAGTGCCCTGCTAGATAAGCTTAGTCATAAAAAGCTAGTATTAGTGGATAGCGCCGGTCTGGTTAAAAATGATCCGCATTTTAGTACGCAACTGGCTATGCTTAGAAAAACAGAGAAAAAGCTAAAGAAACTGCTGGTGTTGCCTTTAACCAGTCATAGTGAAGGGTTACAAGAAAACTACAATTCATTTAAGTTAGTGGGCCTGTCTGGCTGTATATTTACTAAGCTGGATGAGTGCTTCAACTTAGGGGCAGCTTTGAGTGTTGCCACCCTAGGGCGTTTGCCAATTACCCTGATAACGGATGGTCCGCACATTCCAGACGACATACATTACCCAAATGCTGCTAAACTAGTACAACAAGCAGAGCAAATGGCGCAGATGGCCCAAACACGCCGACAGGCAAAACAAGATATGCGCACACGCACACACGTTGTTGGAAAGGGAGTATAAATATAAATGTCAAAGCATCCGGTGCAAGTGATCGCCGTCACTGGTGGTAAAGGCGGTGTTGGTAAAAGTAACGTGTCCATTAACTTAGCCATTGGTTTGGCTAACCTAGGGCGACGTGTGGTGATGTTAGATGCAGACTTGGGCTTGTCTAATATTGATATTCTGCTTGGTTTGAATGCTAAAAGTACCATTGAAAATGTATTACAAGGAGAGTGCAGTTTACGTGATGTACTGGTAAACGGTCCTGGCGGCATAAAAGTAGTTCCCGCTTCATCAGGCACACAAAGACTGACCCACCTTAACTCGCAAGAGCACGCAGGCATCATCCAAGCCTTTAGTGATCTTGGCGATAATATGGATGTACTCATTATTGATACAGCGGCTGGAATATCAGACGGTGTAATGAGCTTTGTGCAGGCTTCACAGGAAGTTATCTTAGTTGTCACCGATGAACCTACATCCATCACCGATGCCTACGCACAAATTAAAATACTCAGTAAAGATTACGGCCTGTTCCGTTTCCGAATCATAGCGAATATGGTTAAAACCCCCCAAGAGGGCGTCGCTATTTTTAATAAGTTAACCAAAGTAACCGACCGCTTTTTAGAAGTGGCACTACAATATGTTGGCGCAGTTCCTTTTGATGACGCTTTAAGAAAAGCAGTTCAGCGTCAAAAGGCAGTAATAGAAGCCTATCCACGCTCCAAATCGGCGGTAGCATTTAAAGCCATAGCAAAGAAAGTCGATAGTTGGCCATTGCCAACAACCCCGCGCGGGCATATGGAATTTTTTGTGGACAGATTAGTGCAGGAAGCCTAAGCCTAACCTATTAGGAAGTCGTTTAGTGTACTGTAATGTTGAAAAACAAGATTATGAACAAGTCGTTAGGGAGCACGCTACCTTAGTGAAGCGTATTGCCTATCACTTGCTTGGCCGCCTACCTGACAGTGTTCAGTTAGACGACCTTATTCAAGCTGGTATGATTGGCCTGCTTGAGGCTGCGCGCAAATACGACGGCGGTAAAGGGGCAAGTTTTGAAACCTACGCAGGTATACGTATTCGCGGCTCTATGCTTGATGAAATTCGCCGTGGCGACTGGGCGCCGCGCTCTGTACACCGCAATACTAGGCGTGTTACTCAAGCAATAAAACAAATAGAAAATGAAAAAGGGCGTGACGCCGAAGACAGCGAAGTGGCTGAAGCGCTTGGTATAAGCCAAGACGAATACCATGGTTTACTGCAAGACAGTGCTAATTGTCGTTTGTTTAGCTATGAAGAAATATTAGAAAAAAGTGAAGCAGGCTATGATGTGTTTGATGCCGAAGTCGGCTCTAGCCCACAAGATCATACTGTTAAAGATAAGTTTCAATCCCACCTAGCAGAAGCTATACGCACGCTGCCAGAACGAGAGCAACTTGTTTTGTCGCTTTATTACGATGAAGAGTTAAACTTAAAGGAAATTGGTGCAGTATTAGGTGTTAGTGAATCACGAGTGAGCCAAATTCATAGCCAAGCAGCTCATCGATTGCGCTCAAGGCTTTCCGAATGGGTTGGCTAAATAGTTAATATATTTACAATTATTTGCTCACTAAGATGTATTTATCTGGATAATGCATCAACAGTGGCTAAACTAAATTTGAATACGACTGAGAAAAACAAGTCGACTACTGGAGGTCGTTTTGGACAAAAACATGAAAATCCTTATTGTTGATGACTTTTCAACAATGAGGCGAATCGTTAAAAATCTGTTACGTGATCTTGGTTTTACCAATACGTCAGAAGCGGACGATGGAACCACTGCCTTACCGATGCTACAGAACGGTAATTTTGACTTCCTAGTAACCGACTGGAATATGCCGGGAATGTCGGGGCTAGACCTGCTTAAAAAAGTGCGTGCGGACGAGCGTTTAAAGAATATGCCAGTACTGATGGTAACGGCAGAAGCTAAGCGCGAACAAATTGTTGCAGCAGCACAAGCAGGTGTTAATGGATATGTCGTCAAGCCTTTTACTGCAGCAGTGCTAAAAGAAAAAATTGACAAAATATTTGAAAGAATTGAAGGATAAACTAGGGCACATTGTATGGCCAAGTCGAATATAGAAACAGACCCGGATCGCGTAAGTCGTGAAATTCGTGGATTAGCCGAAAACTTACTAAAAGAGCTTGAAAAAGGCGATGTTAATCGTGCTGTAGCTTTAGTAGGCGAGCTAAACGAGATCCGAGATAGGACGCTTTATCATGAGATAGGCCGTCTTACGCGCTCGTTGCATGAATCTATAAAGAACTTACAGCTTGAAACGGATGTGGGCGCCTCTTCAGAAATTGCTAGTGCGACCGATAAGTTAGCTTATGTACTTGAGATGACCGACAAGTCAGCTAATCGTACAATGGACTTAGTTGACGCCAGTATGCCTTTGGCTCAAGACATTCAAGAAAAAGCCGAAGAGATTGAAGAAAAGTGGCAAAAGTTTCTACGTAAAGAATTAAAGCCCGATGAGTTTAGAGTTTTAACTAAAGAAATAAATACGTTTTTACAAGGCAGTGCCAGTAATGCCAGAAAGCTCAAAGCGCAGCTTAGTGACATAGTGTTAGCCCAAGACTTCCAGGATTTAACCGGGCAGGTGATACATAAGGTTGCCGCTTTGGCGAAAGACGTAGAAATACGTTTAGTACAGTTAGTGGTGATGGCAGGTAAAGTAGACAGTATTACCGGTATAACGCACGCCGATTTAGACACAAAGATTGAGAAAGAAATAGACAAAATTGCTGCGGAAGGCCCGCAAATAGACTCAACAAATGCCAACGTTGTTAACAATCAGGATGATGTTGACGACTTATTATCTAGCCTTGGTTTTTAAGGGAGCTAACGGATGAGTTTCGAAGCTGATGAAGAGATCCTCCAAGACTTTCTTGTCGAAGCGGGTGAGATTATTGAATTATTATCAGAGCAGCTGGTTGATCTTGAACAGCGCCCTGATGACGCAGACTTGCTGAATGCAATCTTCCGAGGATTCCATACAGTCAAAGGTGGAGCGGGTTTCTTACAACTAACGCCACTGGTTGACTGCTGCCATGTGGCTGAGAACATATTTGACATTCTGCGTAACGGAAAGCGTAAGGTTACCTCAGAATTGATGGATGTGGTTTTATTAGCGCTAGACGCCGTTCATAGTATGTTTGACGACGTGCGTGCTGGCGTTGAATTAGAACCAGCTGACCCCGAACTGATTCGTAGCTTAGAGAAATTGGCCTTACCTGAAGATGAAACAACGCAAGACACTTCCGCAGTAGAAGAACAAGTTGAAGAAGTAGCAACAATTGAAGAAACAGATACAACAAACTCAGCGCAAACATCTAACGAAGATAATTCAGACATTACCGACGATGAGTTTGAACAGCTATTAAACGCCTTAGACGAAGAAAAGGCCGAAGCTGAAGCTACTGATGCCGCCGCTGACGATGAAATTACCGATGATGAATTTGAAGCGTTACTAGACGAGCTGCATGGCAAGGGCAAACACAGTGGTGCCCTTGATGAACCCAAAGATCAAGAGAATGCAGAAGACGACAGCACAGCCACTAGTGCAGGACCAGAAGACCTAATAACAGATTCTGAATTTGAAGAGCTTCTAGACCGCTTACACGGTAAAGGTAAGCACAGCATTGCTGCTGAAACCAATGACAAAGATAGTGCAGCGCCTACCGAAACTTCTGAATCAGTAGCTAAAGTAGAAAAACCAGCTGCTAAAACAGAAAAGCCTAAGCCTGCGGCTACTGGTAAAGACAGTACTGCTCAACCAGCCAAAGCAGCGGAACCTAGAACCAGAGCACCAGCGCCAGAAAAAGATGCAATGGAAACAACCGTTCGTGTCGACACTAAGCGTCTTGATGACATCATGAACATGGTCGGCGAATTGGTCTTAGTAAGAAACCGTTTAGTGCGCTTAGGCCTAACCAGTAATGATGAAGCCATCACTAAAGCCGTTGCCAACTTAGACGTAGTCACCGGTGACATACAATCATCCGTAATGAAAACGCGTATGCAGCCTATTAAAAAGGTGTTTGGGCGTTTTCCTCGTGTTGTTCGTGATATGGCACGCCAGCTTAAAAAAGAAATCACTCTGGAATTGCGTGGCGAAGAAACCGACTTAGATAAAAACTTAGTAGAGGCGCTGGCCGATCCGCTGGTTCACTTAGTGCGCAACTCAGTTGACCATGGTGTTGAAATGCCCGATGTGCGTGAACAGCGTGGTAAGCCAAGAGTCGGCACCGTAGTGCTTTCTGCCGAGCAAGAGGGTGACCATATCCTGCTTACCATTCAAGATGATGGTAATGGTATGGATGCCAATGTGTTGCGTCGAAAAGCCGTTGAAAAAGGCGTGATGGAGCAAGATGCCGCCGACCGCTTAACCGATAACGAATGTTACAACTTGATTTTTGCTCCAGGGTTTTCAACCAAAGAAGAAGTGTCCGATGTATCCGGCCGTGGTGTCGGTATGGACGTGGTTAAAACAAAAATTACTCAGCTTAATGGCTCAGTAAACGTCGACTCCCAAATGGGTGTGGGTACCGTCATACGTATTAAAGTACCTTTAACGTTAGCAATTATGCCTACTTTAATGGTTATGATAAAAAACCAAGCCTTTGCTTTCCCTTTGGTCAGTGTTGATGAGATATTTCACTTAGACTTAACCAAAACCAACATAGTCGATGGGCAAGAAGTTATAGTAGTAAGAGAGCGAGCGATTCCTTTGTTCTACTTAAAGCGCTGGTTGATTAAAGGCGAAACAGGCAAAACAGAAGGTGAGAGCGCCCATGTGGTAGTGGTTTCAGTAGGCACGCAACGTGTAGGGTTTGTGGTTGACCAACTGGTAGGGCAAGAAGAAGTCGTTATTAAACCATTAGGTAGAATGTTGCACGGTACCCCGGGTATGGCTGGTGCCACTATTACAGGTGACGGCCGTATAGCTCTTATTTTAGATATTCCAGGCATGTTACAGAAGTATGCGAAACGCATTATTAAAGCTGCATAATTAAATAGAAGGTAGTCATGAGCATTCGTGTTTTGGTGGTGGATGATTCAGGCTTTTTTCAGCGCCGAGTCTCAGAAATAATTAATGCAGACAGTCGTATGCAGGTGGTGGGTGTCGCCGCCAATGGTCAAGAAGCCATAGAAAAAAACACATTACTAAAACCTGATGTGATTACCATGGACTATGAGATGCCAGTGATGGATGGCATCACGGCAATCCGCTATATAATGCGTGAGCGTCCAGTACCAATTCTTATGTTCTCATCATTAACCTTCGATGGCGCCAGAGTCACCTTAGATGCCTTAGATGCAGGGGCTGTCGATTTTCTTCCCAAAAATTTTGATGCCATCGCTAAAGACGCAGAGTCAATTAAGCGAGCTTTAACTGATAAAATAGCCGCTGTTGCTAAGCATCAAAAATCGGCCATTAGAAATACCGGCTTGACTGCCAGACAACCGACATCAACATTGTCAGCTCGACCCTTAGCCGCTTCTACTTCTACGCTGCTATCAGCTAAGCGCTTGGCAGGTGTTGAATTAGTAATTATTGGCACCTCAACGGGTGGGCCAGCAGCGCTACAGGCATTATTTCGTGAAATTCCAGCCAACTTCAAATTGCCTATTATTATAGTGCAGCACATGCCAGGCTCTTTCACTAAGGCATTTGCAGACCGCTTGAACAACTTAAGTCCTTTGTCTGTTAAAGAAGCCGAAGACGGCGATCGTATCCAGGCAGGACATGTCTATGTTGCCCCTGGTGGTATGCAACTGATGGTAGACAAGCGTGCTGGTGGCATCATTCACATACGCGAAAGCGATGAACGCATAAACTACCGCCCCAGTGTCGATATTGCTTATGCTTCAGCAGCCAAACATTACGCTAATAAAGTGTTAGGGATAGTGCTAACAGGAATGGGCAGCGATGGTCGTGATGGTGCACGTCTTATTAAGCAGGCGGGTGGCCATATATGGGCACAAGACGAAGCCAGCTGTGTTATTTTCGGTATGCCCATGGCAGTAATTAAGGCTGAGCTAAGTGACGAAGTTTTGGCACTGGATGCCGTAGCGGCTCGTTTAGTTGAAGCCGTAGGTTAGTATTTTTAACTGTTGCAGCAGAAATACCAAAAAACTCGCACGAAAGACTAAACTTATTCTGTTTAAAGACGATATTTAAGTCACTAAGTATGAAAATTTAATTATTGTCATGTTTATTGCATTACTTAAGCTAATCTAGTCGCAACGAACAAGTTTTGCCGCATAAAGGCAGTAAAGCTAAGGAATTTAGGTTAAATCAGTGAGAGTTTGGGCAATCGCAAATCAAAAAGGTGGCGTTGGTAAGACGACATCGGTTGTTACCTTAGCAGGCTTGTTGGCCGACCAAGGTAAAAAAGTGTTGGTGGTTGATTTAGACCCACACGGTTCGCTTACCAGTTATTTTGGCCATAACCCAGATGCGCTTGAATACAGCTTATACCATCTATTCTTTGAAAAGAGATCAAAAAACAAACAGTTTATAGAGTCGGTCATTCAGCCCACCAGTTTAAATAATGTCTCTCTTATTCCTGCCACTACTTCATTAGCAACATTAGAGCGACAAATAAGTGGCCAAGAAGGCATGGGTTTGGTGTTGTCGCAAACTTTAAGTCAGCTGTGGAACGACTACGACTACGCATTGCTAGATACGCCGCCAATACTTGGCGTGCTGTTAGTAAATGCCATGGCAGCCAGCCAACAAATGGTGATTCCTACACAGACAGAGCACTTAGCACTTAAGGGGCTAGAGCGTATGGTGCATACCTTGAAAATGGTGATGCGCTCACAAAGCAGAAAGTTACCTTATACCATAGTACCGACTCTCTTTGACCGTCGTACCCTTGCTTCTGTATCTGCTTTAAAAGAAATGCGTTCTTTATACAGTGATACTTTATGGTCGGAAGTAATTCCAGTAGATACTAAATTGCGTGACGCCAGCCAGTTAGGAATTTTCCCGCATGAGTTAGATGATCAAAGCCGGGGCGTGCGTGCTTATAAACATCTGCTTGAAGTGTTAGTCACACAGTCAAGTACCGAGGGGGGCTAGTTACATGTCTGATTCTTCTCGCCCAGTAAAAACCAACCAAGTTGATGGTGTTTTACAAAACTACTTGGATCAACTGTTAATAAGTGCGACAGAGCAACCCATTGCAGAAGTGGTTCAGCCTGTACCTGTAGTAAAAGAGCCGGCGGTCGTAACGCAAGAGAAAGCCACCACCGAGCTGTTGGTTGAAACACCAGTAACAGAGGTAGATGCCCTAACACTTAAGCAAGCAACAAATAATGTTCCACCTAAAACTCCCTTAGCCGCTTTAAACTGGGGCAGTGCGCAAGGTGTAGAGTGTTTAATATTCAAAGTGGCAGGTCTAAAATTAGCCATACCGTTGCCCTTGTTGGGTGGGGTATTCCCGGTAACCGATAAAATAACTCCTCTGATAGGTCAGCATGCGTGGTCTTTAGGGGTGTGGCAGGGTGAAGACGGTAAGCTTACTATTATAGACAGCGCTCGCTTAATCATGCCCGAGCGTAATGTTAACTTAAGCGATAGTGGTTATACTTTTTTTATTCAACTGGATCGCTCTCCCTGGGCGCTTGCTTGCCAAGAAATATGCGATACAGTGACTTTAAAGATGGATTCGATCAAGTGGCGTGGTGATACCAGTAAACGCCCTTGGTTAGCAGGAACGGTTATTGCTGAAATGTGCGCATTAGTCGATGTGCCAGGAGTACTAGCCCTATTAGAAGAGCACCGACTAAGTAAGTAGAAAAATTTATTTCTATAAATGCTGGTACAGTTTGTGCTCTGTTCTATAGTAAAGAGAGGTTTTAGCTAAACTTTGACGCACAACCTTTCTATAAGAGGAATTATGCTATGTCTACACTTGCTAGTAATACAAAAGGATCCGCTAACGATCCTGTATTGCAATGGGTTACTTTTCGCTTAGAAGACGAAACCTATGGCATCAATGTAATGCAAGTTCAGGAAGTATTACGTTATACAGAAATTGCCCCTGTGCCTGGTGCACCCTCATATGTGCTAGGCATTATTAACCTGCGCGGAAATGTAGTGACGGTAATAGATACACGCTTACGTTTTGGTTTAACTGCAGCCGACACTACCGATAATACTCGTATTGTTGTTATTGAAGCAGAAAACCAAGTGGTGGGTATTTTAGTCGATGCCGTGGCCGAGGTGGTTTACTTAAGCCAATCAGAAATAGAAACGACCCCCAACGTTGGTAACGATGAAAGCGCCAAGTTTATCCAAGGGGTTTGTCATAAGAATGACCAATTACTCATCTTAGTTGATTTAGAAAAACTGCTGACAGATGAAGAATGGTCTGAAATACAGGGTTTGTAGAGGCTAAATATGCTGACGTTATCGCTCGTTCACTGGTTGATTATAAGCAATGCCATAATGCTGGTAGCGTTGGCTGTGATTGTTCTGCGTATGCAGGCACAACAAAAACAAAACCTGAACAAAATGAAGGCCGCCATAAGTGAAATTCAACAAGCGCAAACTTCCATGACTCAAAGCACTTTGGGTATGGGGCGGCGTATTCAGCAAATCAATGAAAACCAGCAACAAGCAGAACAACGTGTTTTATTGCCTCATGCTGATGAAGCCATGCTGACTCAGGCCGCACGATTAGTGCAGCTTGGTGCCAGTGCCAGTGAATTAGTGGAGAGCTGCGGCGTGCCGCGTGCAGAAGCTGAATTGCTAGTGTCGCTGCGAAGCAATGCCCATGTGCGTCATTAAGTCATATAGTATCTAAGCAGAATCGTTAAAAGAAACCAACGAAACAAAAACTCCTACTATACTTAAGTTAACTCAAGGTATAGGAGGAGTTGTTATGTTTAAAGCAACAGCGCCTTATTTAATTACCATTTTGTCTGTGCTGTTCGGTTACCCCTGCACAGTAGCTCTACACACGCCTGAACTAATAAGTGCCAGTGTAGTGCGCGATGCCACTGTGCTGGAGTCTACGCCAGACTTCACTGACTTATACCTAATACAAATACAGTACAAAGGTAAGCCTGTACAAATCTACTGTAACTCCACTACTTGTTATAAACAGCGAAGTGAGTCGCTACTAGCTTAAATCTGTGTTGGAGCCATAGCAGAAAACACAAACAAGGCAATGACACAGGCAAAACCGACCCCCCAAACTAAAGAGCGTAAAGTGGCTTTGTCGGCTAAGTAGGCGATTCCGTAAAGTATGCGTGCACCAATAAAGCTCAGTGCTAACAGATTAATAGTGTCTTGTGAAACTGCACAAAGGTGAGCAATAATAACGGCCGCTGCAAATGCAGGGAAGGCTTCGTAGCTGTTGAGTTGCACCCAATGTGCGCGTTTATGGTAACCTTCTTGTTTTTCTAAGAACTCTCGTGGCGAGAAGTTATTGTATCGACCCGATGATTTCGCTATAAGACTAAAAATATAGGGTAAGACGATAGCAGCTAGAACGCACCAATAAGCAATGGTCATAAGATTTTCCTAATTGTTGTTGTTTTTATATCAGATATCTTCTTGCACAAGTTAACAGAATAAAAAAGGTCCGGCTAGGCTGAATGTATATGAATAGCGCCATTAATAGTCAGGAAAAAACGGTTTCAGCGCTTTGGTTTAAAGGGTTGCTGCAAGCGGCTACCAGCTTACAACTGCAACAGTCAGAGCTGTTAAAAGCATCCGGAGTGAGTGAGGACGAGCTTGCACACCCATACGATCGACTGTCATTACAAAAAAATCAAAAGTTATGGCGGGCCATTGAGTCAAGCAGCCGCTTAGCTAATATTGGTTTGCGCATAGGTGAGATGGTCAAGCCGAGCCACTTTCAGTTATTTGCTGTCACTTTAATGCATTGCTCTAATTTAGAAGCTGCGTTTACTAAATCCATGCGTTACACCCGAGTACTTAGCGACGGTGGGCATTACTTTTTACAGAAAGACATTGAGTTAGCTCTCTGTTACGAGCCAGCTGATGAAAGCTTTAGTCGCCATCAAGTTGATGCTGTTTTGGTCTTACTGCACAGCTTCTCTTCATGGCTAGCCTGTCGAAGCATTCCTATTGTGCGGGTTGAAGTACGTCATGATCAGCCCGAAAGTATTGAAGACTATAAACGTATTTTTAACGCCCCCTTAAGATTTAATGCGACAAGAAATGCATTGATATTTGACCCTGCCTTATTAGAAGAGCCCTTATCTTTGGGTGATCAAAGTCTTGCTGGTATGCATGAGCAAATGCTCGAGGCACAATTAGCGTTATTACAGAAATTAGATACCGCAGCGCTAGTGCGCCACTACCTCAGAATGTCTGATGACTTAGAAGTAGACAGAGAACAGCTTGCCGCACAGCTAAATATGAGTGGGCGTTCATTACAAAGGAAGCTTAAAGACTGCCAAACCAGTTTCCAGCAGTTATTAGATGAAGAGCGCTTTGAGCGTGCTAAACAACTGATGCAACAAAAAGATTATTCGTTAACGGCCATTAGCGCCCAGCTTGGTTTTTCAGAAAGCAGTGTTTTTAGTCGCGCCTTTCGTCGCTGGAGTGGTATTACCCCACAGGAATATCGTCAATCACTTAAAACTTCCAGCTAACCCCTACGCTGGCTTGATAGTTTAGCTGCTTGGTCTTGTTAATGCTGTAGGTTTGATTGTCATTTTCTGAGAAATACCAGTAACTGCCACGACCGCTTATATCGATGTATGGGTGTAAGTTAGCGTTGACACGATGTCGCCACTGTAACCCTAGCATGAGCTCTGTATTAATAAAGTAGGGCGAATCTAAGGCATCAACAGCGGGATAGGAAGAAGAAGTGATTTCTCCACTGCCAATATCAAATGACCAATAGCCAAGTAAGCCGTGACCTAGAGGGTTCTTGCGTAGCTGTAATTGCCACGTTTTAAGTTTGCTATCACTAAGAAAGTCAGTGGTGTTTTCTTGGCTAATTCTTAAAGGCAGCTGATAGAAATGACGATTGATATTAATCTGATTAAAAAAACGATTGGTGTAGCGGGTATCAATCAATAAACCGACATACTCATCCTGTTGCTTGATCGGTGTAGGCCGACCCTGTACCAGTAAGTTGTTGTTGGCTAACCACAGCATATCTTGATTAATTTTTTGCTGTTGCTCTAACTTGTTGGCACCAGCAGAAATACCTAGCATAAAAAGATCGTGGCGAAAAAATGTCCAGTGCAGTTCGAATGATTGTGCTTTGCTGTGTTCCTGGCTAAGACTTCTAGAAAACGTGGTGGGTTTAGCTGTTTGCCAATGAATGCTGGGTAAGGATGTAAAAAAACCAGGGGCTATTATAGCCGGTGATGACTGCAACCAACATTGCGCCATGGCTAAGTCATCAGCGCTGTTTTCTAACCAGTCAGACTGGGTAATGCCCGTGTGCGTAACGCCTAGGCCACAACCCAAGTAATGACTAGATAAGGCCTGCTGGTAAAATAAAAAAATACCGATAAAAAGTAAATATCTCATTCTCAGCTTATCGGCAGTTTTAATATAATCTTAAATGCTAAAGGGAGTGCAAGACTTCAAGCACATCATCGTGATGAGTCTTAGTTTTCACTTTATTCATAACGTGTTTTAACACGCCTTCTTCATTAATAATAAAAGTGATGCGGTGAATGCCGTCGTACTCGCGCCCCATAAACTTCTTAAGCCCCCACACACCATATGCGTCGGCTATGGCATGATCTTCGTCGGCTAGTAGGTCAAAGTTCAGCTGGTCACGATCTATAAACTTTTGTAGTCGAGCCGGTGCATCTGGGCTAATGCCTAATACTACTGCATTGAGAGCCTCAAATTCTTTTTTACTGTCTCTGATGCCACAGGCTTGGGTAGTACAGCCTGGAGTCATGGCTTTAGGGTAAAAATAAAGTACCACTTTCTTCCCTAAGAAGTCTTTTAACGAAACCTTTTCCTGCTTTTGGTTCAGGGTGGTGAACTGTGGTGCAGCTTGATCAAGGTCGGGTAAATTAAGAGACATAAGTCACCTGTTTATAGTTAATTAATTAGGGGTTCAAGATTTTTTAGATAAGATTGTACTTTTTTTGTGTTAGTAGGACCTAAACGCCAAAAAAACTTATTCAGTTTATCTACTTGTTCTAGGTTTTTGTCTGCATACACATAAAACACAGACGGTTGTTTTAATTCAACTTTGCCGTTAAGAGACTCAATAGCTAGGATGTTATCGATGGCTTGTAAGAGGCGGTCTTGAAAGCTGTCTTCACGACCAAGTTCAGCATAAGCGTCGTTAAATAGTGGTAACCAATGCTGATAATAGCGGACAATATCTTCAGCAGGAATCTGGGTGATGACACTGATTAATTGCTCAGCGCGCTGAAAGTTTTTCTCGCTCAGATAAAAGACCTCTTCATGCTCTGTGCTTTCTACTTGAAATTTATCGACGTCATAGCTAAGTGGACGGTTTTGAATGGGAAAGTCACCTTCGGCTACTCTGTCTATCAAAAATACCCATTTACGAACTTGCTGGTCGGGAGTCATCCAAACGACTAGTTTTGGCGCTAGGCTCTTGGCAGCCTGAATAAGTCCAATATCACTGTCAGCAAGACTGCTTGGAAGCTTGTCTAAGGGGGGAAGTTCTTGTTCTACAGGGGCTTCTGCGACAGGATCCTCTTCGATCGGCTCATCATCTACCACGATAGGTGTGCGCTTAATTGGTTGGTAAACCTCGGGTGTTTCAACTATCTCTGGTACCTTGATGGTGTCACCCAAAGGAGTAACTGAGTGGTCACTGTCTAGAGATAGATAATACCAAGCACCTGCACCAATGGCAGACAATACAATTAGAGACGGCACTATTACTTTTAAGTTCATGGAGTAATTCCTGCATAGATTAGACGACGATTTTTATAGAGAGTAAATCAATAGCAAGTAGAAGTATAAGATTAAACTAAAATCTATAGCTTGATTTTTAAATCGCTTTTTGGGATACAACAGCAGGTTAGGATTTCGTTGTTATTAACCCAAGCCATTGGTTCTTCGTAATAATATACTTCACCGTCGATTAATTGCACACGACAACTTCCACAATAACCTTCACGACATTGGTACTGAGGCTCAACACCTTGCGCTTCTAATGATTCCAATAAGGTATGCGCATGCTGAAAGTAGACGTTACGACCATCATCCAGAGACACTTGGTAGCGTGGAACAGGCATACCCTCAAATTCGATTTGAGGGCTTGCAGCAGGCTGCTCAGGGTTGGTTTCAGGCAGAAACAGCTCGACCTGAAAACTGTCCATGTTTTCAGGTTCTTCCGGCGTATAGGCTTCAAGCTCTAAGGGCTGAGCCTGTTCTTCACCAGTTAAAGCAAATTCATCTTCGGTTTTCGACAATCTAAAAGCAGACATTAAAGAGTAAAGTCACCTAAGTCATCAGTGTTGATTTCGCTATCAATAGCACCAACAAGGTAAGAAGTGATTTCTGTTTCTTGTGGTGCCACTTGTACGTTGTCGCTGTTAAGCCAAGAGTTTATCCAAGGCAGTGGGTTACTTTTTACAGCAAATAAAGGTTCAAAACCAATGGCAGTAATGCGCTGGTTAGTAATGTATTCAACGTACTGAGATAAAATTTCTTGGTTTAGGCCAATCATGGAGCCGTCTTTAAATAGATATTGTGCCCATTCTTTTTCTTGCTGAGCGGCATCGGCAAAAATTTTAATAGTATCTTCTTTACATTGCTCAGCAATAATACCCATTTCTGGGTCGTCTTTACCCTTAGCCATAATCTGTAGAATATGCTGCGTGCTGGTTAAGTGTAAGGCTTCATCACGAGCAATCAGTTTAATAATTTTAGCGTTACCTTCCATTTTTGCGCGTTCGGCAAAAGCAAAAGAACAAGCAAAGCTAACGTAAAAGCGAATACCTTCTAACACGTTCACTGACACCATGGTCAGATACAGCAGGCGCTTTAACTCGCGCAAACTCACTTCAACTTTTTCGCCGTTAATAGTATGAGTGCCTTCACCGAGCTGCTGGTAGTAGTTGGTTAGCGAAATAAAGCTGTCGTAGTACTCAGTAACTGACACCGCACGGCGGGTGATGTATTCGTTTTGAACGATATCATCAAAAATTTCACCCGGATTTGGTACAACGTTACGCATAATGTGCGTGTACGAACGACTGTGAATGGTTTCACTGAATGCCCAAGTTTCAATCCATGTTTCCAGCTCTGGCAGAGAAACAACCGGCAAGAACGCCACGTTAGGTGAGCGCCCTTGAACCGAATCAAGCAAGGTTTGATACTTCAAGTTGCTTAAGAAGATATGCTTTTCATGTTCTGGTAAATCTTGGAAATCTTTACGGTCGTTGGTCAAATCCACTTCTTCTGGACGCCAGAAAAAAGACAGCTGCTTTTCAATCAAGCTTTCAAAAATCTTATGTTTTTGAATATCGTAACGTGCAACGTTAACAGGCTCGCCAAAAAACATTGGCTGCGCCAGTGTGTCGAACTGTCTGCGGTTAAACGTAGTATAAGTGTGAGACATTGCTATTCCCTTATTCTTAATGCGCTAAGCTGTGCTTAGCGCTTTTAATTAAATTTTGCAGGCGCCGCCAGCGCAGTCGTCGTCTTCAACTTCCACCTTTTGTGGATCTGCAGCACCGTCACGGGTGTTTTGGTAGTAGAGCGTTTTCAAGCCGTTTTTATAAGCAAGTAATAAATCTTTGAATAACTGCTGCATAGGTACTTTGCCGCCTTCAAAACGAGAAGGGTCATAGTTGGTGTTGGCAGAGATAGCTTGGTCAACAAACTTCTGCATAATACCCACCAACTGTAAGTAGCCAGTGTTATTAGGAATTTGCCATAACAGCTCGTAGTCGTTTTTCAGACGCTCATACTCAGGTACCACTTGCTTTAAAATACCGTCTTTACTGGCTTTAACGCTGACAAAACCACGCGGAGGTTCAATACCGTTAGTGGCGTTACTGATTTGCGATGAAGTCTCAGAAGGCATTAGGGCCGTTAAGGTAGAGTTACGTAAGCCGTGTTCTACTATGTCGGCACGTAATGCTTCCCAGTCGTAATGTAGAGGCTCACTACAGAAGGTATCGACTTCTTTTTTGTAAGTATCGATAGGTAAAATACCGTCAGCGTAAGTAGTATCTGAGAATGCTTCACAAGCACCTTGTTCTTTGGCGAGGTTATTAGACGCTCTAAGCAACCAGTATTGAATAGCTTCAAAAGTACGGTGAGTCAGACCATTAGCGCTGCCATCTGAGTACTTAACGCCGTTTTTCGCTAAGTAGTAAGCATAGTTAATCACACCTACCCCCAGAGTACGACGACGTAAGCTGGCTATTTCAGCCGCTTTGATTGGGTAGTTTTGGTAGCTTAACAAGCTGTCTAAAGCACGCACAATCAAGTCAGCGAGTTCGGCGAAATCATCCAGTTCTTTAATTTCACCTAGGTTAAAGGCCGCTAAGGTGCAAAGTGCAATTTCACCGTTCTCATCATTAATATCATTTAATGGTTTGGTCGGTAGCGCAATTTCTAAGCACAGATTCGACTGACGAATAGGTGCTTTAGCAGGATTGAAGGGGCTGTGAGTATTACAGTGGTCAACGTTCTGAATATAAATACGGCCGGTACTGGCACGTTCTTGCATCATGCTGGCAAACAGGTCGACCGCTTTGATGCTTTGCTTGCGGATACCGTCTTGCTGTTCGTACTTAACGTACAACTCTTCAAACTTGTCTTGGTCTTCAAAGAAAGCATCGTACAAGCCTGGTACATCGGAAGGCGAGAACAGAGTGATACGTTGGTTTTTAATTAAACGCTCATACATTAGCTTATTAATTTGTACGCCGTAGTCTAAATGACGTACACGGTTTTCTTCGACACCACGGTTGTTTTTAAGTACCAATAGGCTTTCTACTTCGTAGTGCCAAATTGGGTAGAACAAAGTAGCAGCACCGCCACGCACCCCACCTTGCGAGCAAGACTTAACCGCAGATTGGAAGTGCTTATAGAAAGGAATGCAACCTGTGTGGAAAGCTTCACCACCACGAATTGGACTGCCTAGGGCACGAATACGGCCACCGTTAATGCCAATGCCCGCCCGCTGTGAAACATACTTCACAATAGCGTTAGCGGTGGCATTAATAGAATCTAGGCTGTCGCCCGACTCAATCAATACGCAGGAACTAAACTGGCGAGTAGGAGTACGAACGCCCGCCATAATAGGCGTGGGTAAAGAAATCTTAAATGTAGAAGAAGCGTCATAGAAGCGTTTGATATAGCCTAAACGCTCTTCTTTGCTGTAATGGGCAAACAAACAGGCAGCAATCAAAATATAAAGAAATTGCGCACTTTCATACACCTGGCCGGTAACGCGGTTTTGTACTAAATACTTACCTTCTAGCTGCTTAACGGCGGCGTAGCTGAAGTTTAAGTCGCGGTCGTGTTGAATAAATTCATCCATAGCAGCGAAGTCTTCAACACTGTAGTCATTTAATAGGTGCTCGTCATAGCGGCCATCTTCAACCATCGCTTTAACGTGGTCATATAATGCAGGAGGTGTGAAGCGGCCATAGGCTTTTTTACGCAAATGGAAAATACTTAAGCGTGCAGCTAAATATTGATAATCAGGCGCTTCTTCAGAAATTAAATCGGCAGCAGCCTTGATAAGAGTTTCATGGATTTCAGCGGTTTGAATACCGTCATAAAATTGTAATTGTGCTCTAAGTTCTACTTCTGACACAGAAACGTTATTTAACCCTTCAGCTGCCCAAGTAACTACTTTATGAATCTTGTCTAAGTTAAGGGTTTCTTGGTGCCCATCACGCTTGCTGACTTTAAGGTTGGTATTCATTTATTCAAATTCCGTGTTAATAATCTTGTTCTTCCAATATTGTGTGAAAAACGAACAAGAATCAGTGGTTTTTTATTAAAGCTTGCACAAGATAGTGTGGTTTGAACTAAATATCAACCCTATATGTAGTACTAAGCACTATTTTTCCGTGGACAAGTCTGTGGATAAAATGTGGATAAATGCAATGACGGTGATCAGAGAAGGCTTAGATCACGAAGATAAATATTTGCGTTATTATGCAGCTTTGATAAAAAGGTCTAAAGTAAGGTAATAGATTTTAAATGATCCGTAATTTTTTGTTAACTAACTAAGATGCATTATGACAAATCCTGAACAAACTCAAAACCAAGAACAAGGTTCGCGGATACTTATTGTTGAAGATGATGAGCGTCTGGCCACACTGACCAAAGACTATTTAGAAAGTAATGGTTTAATTGTTTCTATCGAAGGGGATGGTAGTAGAGCAATCGAGCGCATAAAGAATGAACAGCCCGACTTAGTTGTTCTCGACCTAATGTTACCCGGAGAAGATGGCCTAGCGGTTTGTCGAATTGTGCGCCCATACTATAAAGGCCCTATATTAATGTTAACCGCACGTACCGAAGATTTAGACCAAGTGCTTGGTTTAGAAATGGGTGCGGATGATTATGTTGCCAAACCAGCTCGTCCACGAGTTTTATTGGCTCGTATTAGAGCATTGTTAAGACGTGCCGCCGACATTTCCGCTGGTAAAGAAGAGGGTGGTGAGTCTGAGCATCGTTTAACCTTTGGTGAGTTAGTCGTTGATAGCGCCATGCGTGAAGCTTGGTTAGCAGGCGAAAGCATTGATTTAACCAGTGCCGAATTTGACCTGCTGTGGTTGCTCAGTAGTAATGCTGGGCGAGTACTGACGCGCGAAGAGATCTTTAATCAATTGCGTGGCATTGAATACGACGGTCAAGACCGTTCTTTTGACGTTAGAATTTCACGAATTCGTCCCAAGGTAGGTGATGATCCAGTGAACCCAAAACGTATCAAAACCGTACGCAGTAAAGGGTATTTGTTTGTAAAAGAAATTTAACCTAAAGGAACCATATTATATTTATTCGCGTTTATTCTGGGCTTCTAGCGGCTTTATTGGTTGTAGCGTTAGTCTGTTTAACAGCGCTGCAATTAGTAAACCTAGTACGATCCGCTCAATTTAACGAAAATGTGGTATCTGGCAGCCTGTATTTGTTAGCGGAACGTTTGCAGCAAGACCCTTCACAATTAAATGAAATGGCCACGCGTTTCGATGCGCGTTTGGCCATACTGTCGTTTGACGAGGTAAAACTCGATGACTATCAAAAAAATAGGTTAGTAAAAAATCGCCCATTAGTGACCAGTACCAATTTTGGTGGCTCGGTTCTGCTGCGCACTTTATTAAGTGAAAGCACATTATTAGAAGTGGAAATGAACTCAGTGGCTGAGCAACAAGCTCAAGCGACTGCATATTTATTGCTCGAAGACTGGTTACGTTCAGGTAAGCCTATTGAACAGTTTCTTGCTGAAGTTCAGCCACACTTTGGTTATCCGTTATCCGTTGCGCCCGTCCAACAGTTAGAGTTGTCTGACTATGACAGCGCCCGCCTGCAATACGGTGACGTGTTGGTGCGTATTAAGTTAGACGATAAAGAAGCTGAATCTATTATTAAAATCCCCGGTACCGACCAAGCCATAATCTTAGGTCCTATTCGTGCTTTTAACCCTTATTCTTGGCAGGCAGTGCTCGTTATTTTAGTCATTGCCATTATGCTGATTGGTCTTGGCGTTTATTGGGTGGTGAATTCGTTTGAATTGCGTCTTAGAAAACTAGAGCGTGCTACAAGCCGACTAGCACAAGGGCATTTGAGTGCACGGGTCAGCATTGATGGTCAAGACGCTGTTAGTCGCTTAGGTGAGGCTTTTAATAAAATGGCCGAGCATATTCAGCGCTTAATTTCGATTCAACGAGAAATGGTGCGTGCCGTGTCTCACGAATTACGCACGCCTGTAGCACGCTTACGCTTTGGCCTACAAATCATAGAAGACAGCGTCGAAGACGACTATACGCAAAAGCAAATCAAAGGAATGGATGCCGATATTGAGGAGCTTGATGAGCTTATTGATGAGATATTAACTTACGCTCGTTTAGAGGAAGGAGGTCCGTTACTAGATTTCCAGCGTATTAATATTGCCGCCATTGTTGAGCAGGTAGTGGATGAAGCACGCCCACCTGAAAATGTAGAGGTTGTTTATGCGGGTGAGTCATCAGAGCACTCGTTGTTTGCAGAAGTAGAGCCACGTTATATCCATAGAGCCATTCAAAACTTGGTGGGTAATGCAGGTCGCTATGCTAACTCTAAAGTACGAGTAACTTGCTCCGTGGGTAGTGATTCCTGTCGTGTTGATATTGAAGACGACGGCCCCGGTATACCTAAAGAGCAGTGGGACAAAGTCTTCACTGCTTTTGCTCGTTTAGACGATAGCCGTACTCGCAGCTCAGGAGGTTATGGGCTGGGCCTATCTATTGTCAGACGGATTGCTTATTGGCATGGTGGTCAGGCGTTAGTATCGAATAGCGAGCTACTTGGCGGTGCCCGATTCAGTCTGATTTGGCCACGTCGTTATAACCCATAACAAATGGTTACATAAACCTACTTTTTTCTAACAGAAAAAGAATCTAAATCGTAACATAGTAGCTGCACGTGTCCTCTGGAGACGTGGTGAGAATGTAGCGAATTTTTCGCTTTTTTGGGTCCTTTAATTAGGGCCTTTTTTTTGCCTGCTACTCTAACGTCTATGCTCTAGTCCGCCGGAAGGATTCCAGGCAAGTCACGGAAACAAGAGTCTAGCGCTTGCTGAAAAAAATCTTGTATATAAGGACTGTCTTGTTGCTCTTGGCGCACTGCCGCATACAAGGTTGGCCAAATACCATTGTTCCCCAGCGACTTTGTCGTAATCAAACCAGAGTCTATATAAGGCTGTAATGCCCAGCTGGGTAGGCAAGCCACTCCACGGCCACTGGCGACTAGCTGCACTATCATTAGGGTAAGCTCACTTTGGCGAGTATCGCGTGGCTCGATCCCCGAAGGGTTTAAAAAGTGCTCGAAAATATCCAAGCGTTGACGGTTTACCGGATAGTGGATCAGTGTCTCTGCTTGTAAGTCTTGTGGTTGAATACTACTTTTTTCTACAAGAGGATGTTGGTTAGCAATGGCTAATACAGATTGATAGCGAAAGAGTGGTTGATAATGCACACCGGCGTGATGGTGCGTATCGGAAGTAACCACTAGGTCGACATCACCACGCACAAGAGCTGGAATAGGCTCAAAGTTAAAACTGGTACTTAAATCAATCTCTACTTCTGGCCAATGGTTGCGAAAGTTATTAATCGCAGGCATTAACCAATCAAAACAACTGTGGCACTCAATAACCATATGCAAACGCCCGCTGCGACTGCCGGTTAAACGCTGTAAGTTTCGTTCGGCTTGACGCAGTTGTGGTAAAACCAAGCCCGCTAACTGTAGAAGTTCTAAACCAGCTCGAGTAAAGCGCAAAGGCTTAGTTTTTCGAATAAACAGCTCTGTGCCTAAGCGTTCTTCCAAGTCTTTAAGTTGGTGCGATAGGGCTGACTGAGTTAAATGCATGCGTCTTGCAGCTTCCACTAAGGTGCCGCCATCGCGTAGGGCCGTTAGGGTGCGTAAATGTTTAATCTCTAGCATCAGTATGCTCTTGAAAAATATTCATAGTTAGCGTTTTATGAATGATAGCTGCTCATTGTGGACTAGGAAAGTATTTACAATGTTATACTTTATTAACTTACCCGCTGAGTCCTATAAAAATAAAGAATAGAGAGATGTATGTCTAAATACCTGTTAAGCATTGACCAAGGTACCACTAGCAGTCGTGCAATACTATTTACGCCGCAAGGCACTATTGCCGGCGTTGAGCAGCAAGAGTTTGAGCAGCACTTTCCTCATTCTGGTTGGGTTGAACACAACCCTGAAGAAATTTGGCAAAGCACCTTGCAAAGCATGCAAAAATTAATGGCAAAAAAGCAGTTAACTGCAGCAGACATAATTGCAGCCGGTATTACTAATCAGCGCGAAACTACTATTTTATGGGACAGAAAAACAGGCGAACCTCTGTATAACGCCATTGTTTGGCAAGACAGGCGCACCGCTGACTTCTGTCAAAACTTGAAGCAGCAAGCAGGTCTAGAGCAACGTATTCGTGAAAAGACAGGTTTGTTGCTGGATCCTTACTTTTCCGCTACTAAGTTAGTTTGGTTGCTCGATAACGTTCCCCAAGCTCGAGAAAAAGCCGAACGTGGTGAGCTTGCCTTTGGTACGGTCGATACCTTTTTGTTGTGGCGCTTAACCCAAGGTAAGCAGCACCTAACCGATGCTACTAACGCTGCCCGCACCATGCTATTTAATATTCATAGCCAGCAATGGGATCAAGACTTGCTATGCTTGTTCGATATTCCTCAGTCCTTATTACCTGAAGTAAAAGACAGCGCCAGTAATTTTGGAGTAATAGATAAGCAATGGTTGGGCGGTGAAGTGTTAATAGGCGGCATGGTCGGTGACCAGCAAGCGGCATTAATAGGGCAGGCTTGTTTACAGCCAGGAATGGCTAAAACCACCTACGGCACAGGTTGCTTTATGGTTATGAATACAGGCACTAAGGCCATTGAGTCTTCAAGCCGATTGCTAACCACCGTTGCTTATCGCTTAAATGGTGAGGTTATTTATGCGCTCGAAGGCTCAATTTTTATGGCGGGTGCGACCATTCAGTGGATTCGAGATGGTTTGAACTTAATTAAGCATGCCTGCGAAACAGAAGACTTAGCAGAGGCAACCGGCTACGAAAATCCAGTGTATATGGTGCCAGCTTTTACGGGCTTAGGCGCACCTTATTGGGATCCGTTAGCGCGTGGTGCAATTTTTGGCTTAAGTCGTGATACCGGTATTAAAGAGATTGTTACTGCAGGTTTGCAGGCGGTGTGTTATCAAAGCCGCGACCTATTACAAGCCATGATTAAAGACGGTGTGCAGCCACAACAGTTAAGAGTGGATGGTGGTATGGTCGTCAATGATTGGTTAATGCAGTTCTTATCCGATATTTTGGGCGTGAATATCTCACGCCCATTAATTACTGAAACAACTGCTTTAGGTGCTGCTATGTTGGCAGGGCTGCAAGCGGGTATTTATAAAGACATTAATGAAATCAATAATGTCTGGCAATTAGAGCGCACTTATACGCCTGAAATTGGGTTGGCCCAGCGAGAGGAACTATATGCTGGCTGGATAAAAGCCGTAGGCAAGGTACGTTCAGAAGAATAATTTAAACTGTATGAATAAATTTAGTAGAGAGCTTAAATTTAAAGCCATTTAAACTCTCTACTAAAACTAATTAATCTTCACGACAAAGCAAAAATTCTAACAAGGCTTTTTGAGCGTGTAAGCGGTTTTCCGCTTCTTCCCAAACCACACTGCGTGGGTCGTCTAGTAAGTCGTGGCTAATTTCTTCACCGCGATGTGCCGGTAAACAATGCATAAAGAGTACGTCTTTATCGGCTAAATCCAACAGCGCAGGAGTGACCTGATACGGACGGAAATGACGTACACGTTCTTCACGCTCTTCCTCTTGTCCCATAGAAGCCCATACGTCCGTCGCAATTAAATGCGCACCGCTAACGGCTGCTTTTAAGTCGGAGGTAACGCTAATACGTGAGCCGGCTCTGGCGACTATTTCTTCGCTCGGTTCGAAGCCTTCAGGCACAGCAATCCGCAAGTTGAAGTCAAAGCGTTTGGCGGCATTAATATAAGACTGGCACATATTATTACCATCACCCACCCATACCACTGTTTTGCCTTCAATACTGCCTCGTTGTTCGATAAAGGTTTGCATGTCGGCTAATAGCTGACAAGGGTGGTAGTCGTCCGTTAACGCATTAATTACTGGTACTTTAGAGTGCTTTGCAAAGCGCTCTACAATGTCGTGACTGAACGTGCGAATCATAATGGCGTCAACCATGCGTGATAACACACGAGAACTGTCTTCTACTGATTCGCCGCGACCTAGTTGGGTGTCACGCGGGGATAGAAAAATAGCATGGCCACCAAGTTGTGCCATGCCCGCTTCAAAAGATACGCGTGTGCGGGTGGATGACTTTTCAAAAATCATTCCTAGCACACGGTTGCGCAATGGGTCGTAAATCTCACCTTGCTTGTGAATCTTTTTTAGTTCAATAGCACGCTGTATTAGCCAGTTTAGTTCTTCACTAGAAAAGTCTAATAGCGTTAAAAAATGTCTCACAAGGATACCCTTAGTATTTTATTAGTTTAAAGCTGTAACCAGCTCAGTTACTTTTTCTAAAATTTGGTCTGCTTCTGCCTGTGTAATATTCAGAGGAGGCAATAAACGCACCACATTGCCTGAAGTCACATTAAGCAAAATACCTTGCTCTAAGGCATCGGCCATTAGAGTAGGGCAGTCTTGGTTTAGTACCAAGCCAATCATTAAGCCTAAACCACGAATTTCAACCAGCTTGTTAGAAGCGGCTAAGCTCTTATTAAAGCCAGCACGTAAATAGTCACCCATCTTGGTGGCATGGGCACATAAATCTTCTTTTACTATGGTGTTTACTACTGCAAGACCAGCTGCACAAGCTAAAGGGTTGCCACCATAAGTAGAACCATGGTTACCTGGCTTAAAAATTTCGGCAGCTTTACCATGAGTTAAACAGGCACCAATAGGCACACCGTTGGCTAAGCCTTTAGCGGTGGTCACCACATCAGGGTGAAAGCCATAATGTTGGTAGCAAAAGTATTGGCCGGTACGGCCATTGCCTGTTTGCACTTCATCCAACATCATCAATAAGTTGTTGTCGTCACATATCTGGCGAACTTCTTGTAAATATTCACCGCTGGCCATCGCTAAGCCACCTTCACCTTGGATAGGTTCTAGCATCACTGCCACTATATTGTGGTTGGCAGCTACTAATGAGCGAATAACGTTGGCGTCCATAAAAGGCACACGAATAAAACCGTTTAATAGAGGGCCAAAGCCTTCTTGTACCTTTAAATTCCCCGTTGCTGCTAAAGCGCCCATGGTGCGACCATGAAACGCCTTGCTCATTACTAAAATAATGGGTTCGTGAATGCCCTGGTCATGGCCATGTTTACGTGCCAGTTTAATTGCCGCCTCGTTGGCTTCGGCACCCGAGTTTGAAAAGAACACATTGGTCATGCCTGAAACGTTAACCAGTGCTTGCGCTAGTTCTTGTTGGCGAGCAATGCTATATAGGTTAGAAGTGTGCACAAGCTCACCCGCCTGTTTGCAGATAGCCTCGGTCACCGCAGGATGAGAGTGTCCTAAACCGCAAACAGCAATACCACTTAAAGCGTCTAAATAACGTCGTCCATTAGTATCCGTGAGCCAACTGCCTTGCCCACTAACAAAGGTGACTGGTAAACGCCCATAGGTATTCATAATGGCTTGCATGCAATAATCCTCAAAACACAAAAAGGCAGCCGAGCTGCCAAGGGAAATAATAATACGAGAGGAAGCGTTTTTTGTAAAATGACTTAACGCTAATTAATAGATTAGTCGTCGTTATCTATACTATCGGAGCCGCCGCTCTCAACTGCAGCAGATGATGCAGTAAAATAAATCTGTTTTCTGCGTAATGCGCCTAAATATTGAGCCCAGGTTTTCTCAATATCAGTTACCGGCACTTCAAGCTTCTTACAAGTAGCTACAAAACGCTCTTCTTCAGGCGTTTGTGGCTCAACAGTGCCATCGTGTAACGCTTTTAATATAACACCTTTACTCTCAAGGAGCTGCGCATGAGCGCGAGTAAAGTCACCAGAGCGCTGGAAACCTTGAGGGTAATTGCGTACATCAATAAATCTTTTATCACATTTGAAACTCTGCACTTGGCTATTCATCGTTCTACACCTACTATGCACAAAGAAATTTTGAGCGAGTATGGTCAGCTTGCTATCCCTGGTAAAACAAAAAATACTTGTCGTAACAAACATTTAAATTGGTTGATATGGATACTGAGTTACTTAAAACATTTATGGAAGTTTCGCGCACTCGACACTTTGGGCGAGCAGCAGAAAACCTCTATTTAACGCAGTCAGCAGTGAGCTTTCGAATTCGTCAGTTAGAGGGTTTGCTCGGTGTTGAGTTATTTTCTCGCCAACGCAACAACATTCAGTTAACAGCGGCTGGCGAAAAGCTGATGCCGCTGGCCGAAACCAGTGTGCGCTTAGAGCAAAGAATTCGCCAAGAAATTGCAACGGTGGATGGTCAAAGCCAACAATTCGCTTTAGGTGCCACACCTAATTTATGGGATGCTTTGCTGCAATCTCGTCTAAACAATATAGTTGGCTCCTTAGAGAAAATTAACTTAACTGCTTGGTCGCAAAGCAGTAGCACACTGGCAAGGCAAATATTAGAAAGGAGTTTAGATTTAGCCTTTACTTTTGATGCCCCTAAAGTAGACGATTTAACCACAGTTGAAGTGACAGAGTTGCCACTGTACTTAGTCGCCTCGAGCCATTTTGACGATTGGCAACAAGCCGTAGAGAAAAACTATGTAATGGTCGACTGGGGTAGTTCGTTTGCCAGCCAGCATGCGCAACAGGTTAAAATGCAGCAAGAGCCGTTGTTGCAGACGAATACTGGTAGAATTGCTTTGGATTGTATTCTAGCTAATAAAGGTGCAGCTTATATGCCACTGTCCTTGGTTGCGCCAAGTTTAGATAAAGAGTTATATCTAGTAAAAGACGCACCGAAACTAACACGTAAGGTGTTTGCCAGCTTCCATGCTGCCAGTGGTAGAGAGGAGCTAATTTATAAAATAATTAGCCTTCTTGGTGTTTAATCAATCTCTAAATACTTATGAGTTTGTAAGCACAGTTTCCATTTTGGATTGGTAAGGCAATACTCAACCGCAGCTTTAGTGTTGCTTTTAGATAAGCCTGCACGCGCTGCTAGTAAATGATCGCTAATAATAAGCTGCGGTTTGTAGTCAGCCATAGGCTGCAAGTAATAATGCTTAGCTTGAATATGGGTGAACGTTTCTGGTAAGGCATCGCTTTGCGGGTACACTAACTTTAGTTCGTCACACTCATCAATAACCACCTCGGCTACACCCTTAGGGCTAACACACAACCAGTCGATACCTTTAGGTGCCGGCAATGTACCGTTAGTTTCAACCCCAACCTCAAAGCCTGCTGAGTGTAATAACTCTATTAAAGGTTCGTTCAGTTGTAATAATGGCTCGCCGCCGGTGCAAACCACATAGGGTGAGCCTTGGTTTAGGTCTGGCCAAAGGCTACTGATCTTACTCACCAACTCTTCAATAGTATAAGTGCCACCATTCTGTCCGTCAGTGCCATTAAAGTCGGTGTCACAGAAGTTGCAGATAGCACTGGCACGACTTTTTTCTTGCCCGCTCCATAAATTACATTTACTAAAGCGGCAGAACACAGAAGGTCGACCTGCCTGCGCTCCTTCGCCTTGGAGCGTATAGAAAATCTCTTTGACTTTATACAGGTTATCTTTAGGCATGCTTAGCTCTCATAGGGGAGAGGGTCGATGGCGTTGTTCTCAGCAAAAGCTTCTAAACGCTCAATACAAGAACCACACTTACCACAGGCTTTTTCACGCCCATTATAACAAGTCCAAGTTTTGCCGTAGTCTAAGCCGATGGCTAAGCCGTCGGCCAAAATTTCAGTCTTACTACTATTAAGGTAAGGTGTAACTATATCGACGGGCTTGTAGTTAGCTAACTTGGCTACTTTATTCATGGCATGAACAAAGTCAGGACGACAGTCTGGGTAAATAGCATGGTCACCAGAGTGGGCACCGTAATAAACCTTACTTGCTTCTATATCTACTGCATAACCAATGGCTAATGAAAGTAAAATCATATTGCGGTTAGGCACAACCGTAGATTTCATATTCGCCACTTCGTAATGGCCCTCTGGTATGTCGACGTTAGAGCCAGCAGTTAAAGAAGAACTTTGCAGTAACTGATTAATGGCGGTGATATCTATAATGCGATGATTAATGCCAAGTTCAGTACACACACGTTTAGCGTATTCAATTTCTTTATTATGGCGTTGGCCGTAGTCAAAGGTTAAAGCGTATAAGTCATAACCTTCTAGTAGTGCCTTATTAAGGATAGTAAAGGAATCCATCCCACCAGAATAAATAACAACTGCCTTT
>Ga0209075_1000381_pt1 | contig 43124 bp, 38 predicted proteins | sample Stecom2011_FD_187523 | JGI IMG/M metagenome (GOLD analysis project Ga0209075, IMG submission 187523) | Agricultural soil microbial communities from Utah to study Nitrogen management - Steer compost 2011 (SPAdes) (version 2) | ecosystem: Environmental > Terrestrial > Soil > Agricultural land...
CTTCGATCTGAATGTGTGCGCTAGCAAGTAGCTCGGTTGCTTGAGAAAATGCTGATGGAGTCCCCGGTATAGCGCGTGCGCGTTGCAGTAAAGTAGCTAAGATACTGAGCACATTGCTGCTGTCATTTTCACTGCAGGCATCAATAATTTGTCGACAGTTATCCAGCAAACTTTCTGAATTACTTAAGCTTTTATGCTCTTGCTCTAGTTGCTCAAGCTCGTCTTTATCCAGCGCCAGTGTTTCCAGTTCTTCGAGCTGGTAGGTTAATAACTGTCGACGTGCCCGTTGCTCTTCATCGTTGGCGCGGAGTTTGTCGAGTTGCTGCTGGGTCGTGCGCCAGCGCTGAGCAATGCTCTGTACTGCGCGGGTGAGTTCAGTGGCAGCCGCAAACTCATCGAGCAGACGGCGATGCGTCTCAGTTTTTAATAACGATTGATGCTCATGCTGGCTATGAATATCAATCAGCAACTCGCCCAGCGCCTTGAGGTCGGCTTGCGGGCAAGGGGTGCCATTAATATAAGCACGAGAGCGCCCTTCGGGAGTGATCACGCGGCGCAAAATACACTGTGCCTCGTTATCGAGGTCACGCTCTTTGAGCCATTGTTGCGCTTCAGGGATGCGCGACACATCAAAGCTGCTGAGAATATCAGCTTTATCGGCACCAGGACGAACCACGCTGCTGTCTGTGCGCGCACCTAGGGTCAGGCTGAGAGCATCCAGCATGATCGATTTGCCGGCACCGGTCTCGCCGGTGATGACGCTCATGCCGTCCTGTAGCTCAAGATCAAGGTGTTCAACGATGGCGTAGTTTTGGACAGAAATATGTATCAGCATGGTTGCGGCTCCTGTTTGTGCTGTTCATTTATACAGTGAAATAAACAGTGTTTTCAAGAGCTGCTTGAGAGATTTATTAACTCTGTAGCAAAAAAACGATCAACGGTCGCCTCTATTCTGAGCTATTGCTGCTGCTTTGCTGAGTTTGAGCGCATAGCGAACAGTTCAAAAAGTATGACTAAAAAACGCTTTTTGCTCTTGAAGTTCGCTTGATGAGCCCCATATAGCAGGCATAGCACAGGTAAAATGCCTGTTATTTGATCGTAAAGGAGGGTGCCATGACTGACGAGCAAACTTTAGATGAGCAAGCGTCTGATATGAATGCAGAACAGCAGGCCGCAACACATCCAGCAGATGTCGCGCAAGAGCGTATTGCCGAACTGGAAGATCAGTTGGCCGGAGCGCAAGAAAACGTATTGCGTGCAGCTGCTGAGGCGCAAAATATTCGCCGACGTGCTGAGCAAGACATCGAAAAAGCACATAAATTTGCTTTGGAGAAGTTTGCTGCGGACCTATTGCCGGTGCTTGACAGTCTTGAGCGTGGGCTTGAAGTCTCGGATCCGACTGATGAAACAATCCGCCCGATGCGCGAAGGTATGGAGCTGACCTATAAGCTCTTTTTAGACACTTTAAAGCGCTTCCAGGTTGAGCGTTTAGATCCTCAGGGTGAGCCGTTTAATCCTGAGCAGCATCAAGCAATGGCGATGGAAGAGAGCGCAGTGGCTGAGCCTAATAGTGTGCTGAAAGTCTTTCAGTGTGGCTACAGCATGAATGGTCGTCTGCTGCGTCCAGCAATGGTGGTGGTGAGCAAGGCTCCGAGTATGGCGCAGTAAAAAAGTAAGATTTGGGCTTGAAATTCTTATCAACGGCCCCATTAAGTTAAACAAGTAATTAAACAATATTCAGTCCAGCGTGATGCTGTGAATGAAACAGAATTTAGGAGATTTAAAATGGGTAGAATTATCGGTATTGACTTGGGTACCACCAACTCCTGCGTATCAGTTATGGAAAACGGTGTTGCCAAGATTATTGAAAACGCTGAAGGTGGTCGTACTACACCGTCTATCATTGCCTACACTAATGATGGTGAGATCTTAGTCGGTCAAGCAGCTAAGCGTCAGGGCGTAACCAATCCGCATAACACGCTGTACGCAGTTAAGCGTCTGATTGGCCGTCGTTTTGATGAAGCCGTTGTGCAAAAAGACATCAAGATGGTGCCTTACAAAATCGTCAAAGCAGATAATGGTGATGCTTGGGTTGAAGTAAAAGGCGAAAAAATGGCGCCACCGCAAATTTCTGCGGAAGTCCTGAAGAAGATGAAAAAGACTGCCGAAGATTACTTAGGTGAGCCAGTGACCGAAGCAGTTGTCACTGTTCCTGCGTACTTTAATGATAGTCAGCGTCAGGCCACTAAAGATGCGGGTCGTATTGCCGGTCTTGATGTTAAGCGTATTATTAACGAGCCAACTGCAGCAGCCCTTGCTTACGGTATGGACAAAGCCAAAGGCGACCACACAGTTATTGTTTATGACTTAGGTGGTGGTACTTTTGACGTGTCAGTGATTGAAATTGCTGAAGTTGATGGCGAGCACCAGTTCGAAGTATTGGCGACCAACGGTGATACTTTCTTGGGCGGTGAAGACTTCGATAACCTGCTAATCAATGACTTAGTTGATCAGTTTAAGAAAGACAGCGGTTTTGATCTGAAAAATGATCCATTAGCAATGCAGCGCCTAAAAGAAGCTGCAGAAAAAGCTAAGATCGAGTTGTCTTCAGCACAGCAAACCGATGTCAATTTACCGTACATCACTGCTGATGCGAGCGGTCCTAAGCACCTTAACATTGTGATTACGCGCGCCAAACTTGAAGGTTTGGTGAGTGACTTGGTTGAGCGTACGCTTGAGCCTTGCCGTGTTGCTTTGAAAGATGCAGGTATCGAAGTTAGCGCAATCAACGATGTGATTTTGGTTGGTGGTCAAACACGTATGCCACTGGTACAGAAAACCGTTGCTGACTTCTTCAAGAAAGAAGCGCGTCGTGATGTTAACCCTGATGAAGCAGTCGCGATGGGTGCGGCGATTCAAGGTGCGGTACTGTCTGGTGATGTAAAAGACGTTCTGTTGCTTGACGTGAGCCCGCTGACTCTTGGTATTGAAACCATGGGTGGCATCATGACGGCATTGATTGAGAAAAATACGACGATTCCTACCAAGAAATCACAAGTGTTCTCAACCGCAGATGACAACCAAAATGCTGTGACCATTCATGTGCTGCAAGGTGAGCGTAAGCAAGCTGCAGTTAACAAGTCGTTGGGTCGTTTTGATTTGTCAGATATTCCGCCAGCACCACGTGGCGTGCCGCAAATTGAAGTGACATTTGATATTGACGCTAACGGTATTCTTAATGTGTCGGCTAAAGATAAAGCCACAGGTAAAGAGCAATCCATCGTCATTAAGGCCAACTCTGGCTTAAGTGATGAAGAAGTTGAGCAAATGATTCGCGATGCAGAAGCCAATGCTGATGAAGACCGTAAGTTTGAAGAGCTGGCAACAGCACGCAACCAAGGTGATCAGTTAGTCCATGCAACGCGTAAAATGCTGACTGAAGCAGGCGACAAAGTCACTGAAGAAGAAAAAACTGCCATTGAAGCCGCTGTGGCTGAGTTGGAAGTAGCTGTTAAAGGTGACGATAAGGCTGAGATTGACGCAAAAGTTGAAGCGCTTTCACAGGTCAGTGCGCCAGTTACCCAGAAAATGTATGCCGAGCAAGCTCAGCAAGGTGACGCAACAGCTGCAAGCGATGATAACGCTGATGATGTGGTTGATGCAGAGTTTGAAGAGGTTAAGGATACTGATACTAAGTAATCCTTTAAAACTAAGCCCTGCAGTTCAGCCAAGGTTGATGCAGTAGTGACTCACCACGCGGGACTAGCTCCCGCGTTGGTGTGTCTGGCAGATGAGAATCCGGAGTTAAAAGAGTTATGGCAAAGCGTGATTTTTACGAAGTACTCGGCGTGGAGCGCGGCGCGAGTGAGGCGGAGCTGAAAAAAGCCTATCGCCGCTTAGCAATGAAATTTCACCCGGACCGTAATCCGGATGACAAAGACGCTGAAGATAAGTTTAAAGAAGCCAATGAAGCCTACGAAGTGCTGTCAGACGCCGATAAGCGTGCAGCCTATGATCGCCATGGTCATGCGGGTGTTGATCCACAGATGGGCGGTGGCGGCTTTGGTGGTGGCGGTAACTTTTCCGATGTATTCGGTGATGTGTTTAGTGACTTTTTTGGCGGTGGCGGCGGTGGTCGTGGTGGCCCGCAGCGTGGTAGCGATTTACGCTACAACATGGAGTTGGACCTTGAAGAAGCAGTGCGCGGCACGACCGTTAGCATTCGAGTACCGACTTTAGCTGATTGTAAAACCTGTAAAGGTTCTGGTGCGAAAAAAGGCACCAGTCCAGTGACTTGTACCACCTGTAACGGTATGGGTCAGGTGCGTATGCAGCAAGGTTTCTTTGCTGTGCAGCAAGCATGCCCGCGTTGTCATGGTTCCGGTAAGATGGTTACTGATCCGTGTGGTGATTGCCATGGTCAAGGCCGTGTTGAAGAAGAGAAAACCTTATCGGTTAAAGTGCCAGCTGGCGTTGATACCGGTGACCGTATTCGTTTAAGTGGTGAAGGCGAAGCCGGTACTTTAGGTGGCCCGTCAGGCGATCTATATGTGGTGGTCAATGTGCGTCCACATGCGATCTTCCAGCGTGATGGCCGTGACCTGTATTGTGAAGTACCGATTAGCTTTGCTGACGCGGCACTGGGTGGCGAACTGGAAGTACCAACCTTAAATGGTCGAGTAAAACTGAAAATCCCAGAAGGCACGCAAACCAATAAACTGTTCCGTTTGCGTGGCAAGGGTGTGACGCCAGTGCGTGGTGGTGGTGTGGGTGACTTGATGTGCCGCGTGGCTGTAGAAACGCCGGTCAAACTGGATAAGCGCCAGCGTGAGTTGCTCGAAGAGTTCCGTGCTTCTCTGCAAGGTGATGCTTCACATTCGCCGCGTGAAAGCAGTTGGTTTGAAGGTGTAAAACGCTTCTTTGGCGATCTGTAATCTGTGCGAGAGGGCTATTGCGCTGTAGAGTATTGCAGCGCATAGCGCTTAACGTTAAATAAGCGGGGAAGAAAATCAATGCTTCGAGTTGCAGTGGTAGGTGCCGCAGGGCGCATGGGTAAAACATTAATTGAAGCGGTACGCATGGTGCCTGCTTTGCAATTAACTGCCGCGATTGACCGTCCAGAAAGCAGCCTGATTGGTGCTGATGTTGGTGAGTTGGCTGGTGTCGGTCGGATTGGTGTCAATCTGGTCGGTGATTTATCGAGTGTGCTTGATCAGTTCGATGTGTTGATTGATTTCACTCATCCCACCGTGACGTTAAGTAATCTGGCAATTTGTCGTCAAGCTGGTAAAGCGATGGTGATCGGCACCACAGGCTTTAGTGAGGCTGAGCGTCAACTGCTCAAGGATGCGGGGCAAGAGATTGCCATCGTTTTTGCGGCGAACTTTAGTGTCGGTGTGAACCTTTGCTTAAAATTGCTTGATACCGCTGCGCGTGTATTAGGTGATGATGCTGATATTGAAATTATCGAGGCACACCACCGTCATAAAGTCGATGCGCCATCCGGTACGGCATTGCGTATGGGAGAGGTGGTCGCTGCCGCTTTAGGGCGTAACTTAGCCGATGTTGCCGTCTATGGGCGCGAAGGACAGACTGGCGCGCGCCAGCGTGAAACCATTGGTTTTGCTACCGTGCGAGCAGGTGATGTGGTTGGCGATCATACGGTGTTGTTTGCTGCCGATGGCGAGCGGGTAGAAATCACCCATAAAGCATCTAGTCGTATGACTTTTGCTAAAGGTGCGGTGCGCTCTGTGCAGTGGTTAGAAGGCCGGTCAGCCGGTCTTTATGACATGCAGGATGTATTGGAGTTACGTTGATCGGTTTGATTGCTTCCGATTTTTGAAAAAAACCAGTACAATCTCTTTTTAGTGTATCCACTAGAAGTGCGCCCATATGAATTACTTAAAAGCGGAATGATGTCAACACACGTCATTCCGCTTTTTTGCGAAAAAAAGTGCACATAACAGTCTTATTTACGGGAGGTCTTCTTGACTAAGCCAGCCATACTCGCCCTTGCTGACGGCAGCATTTTTCGCGGCGAAGCCATTGGAATTGACGGTCAAACCGTTGGTGAGGTGGTCTTTAACACTGCCATGACCGGCTATCAGGAAATTCTTACAGACCCATCCTATGCTCGCCAGTTGGTTGCGTTAACCTATCCTCATATTGGTAATACCGGCACCACCCCTGAAGACGCAGAGTCAAATCGTGTCTGGATTGCTGGTCTGATTATTCGTGACTTACCGTTGCTGTCCAGCAGCTGGCGCGATAAAAAGCCTTTGGGCGAATACTTAAAAGATAACAAAATTGTTGCGATTGCCGGTATTGATACCCGCCGCTTGACCCGTATCCTGCGTGATAGCGGTGCCCAAGGCGGTTGTATACTTGCTGGCGAGGACGCCACTGAAGAGCGTGCACTGGAATTGGCGCGCGGATTTGCTGGCTTGCAAGGCCTCGATTTAGCGCAAGAAGTGACCACCGATAAAATCTATGAGTGGCGTTCAGCGCCATGGCAGTTGATTACCGATAGCCATCCGGAAATTCAAGCAGGTCAATTGCCTTACCATGTGGTCGTCTATGACTACGGTGTGAAGCGCAATATCCTGCGCGTATTGGTTGCGCGCGGCTGTCGACTGACTGTAGTGCCAGCACAAACACCAGCCAGCGAAGTCTTAGCCTTGAACCCTGATGGGGTTTTCCTCTCTAATGGTCCTGGTGATCCAGAGCCGTGCGATTATGCAATTGCCGCGATTAAAGAAATCTTAACCACAGATATTCCGGTGTTCGGTATTTGCTTAGGCCACCAGCTGCTTGCTTTAGCATCAGGTGCGCGCACTATGAAAATGGTTAACGGCCATCATGGTGCCAACCACCCAGTGCAGGACTTGAAAAGCGGTATGGTGATGATCACCAGTCAAAACCACGGTTTTGCGGTGGATAAAACCAGTCTGCCAGAAAACTTGAAAGCTACGCATGAGTCTTTGTTTGACCAAACCTTACAAGGCATTGAGCGCACTGATAAAGAGGCCTTTGGTTTTCAGGGTCACCCTGAAGCAAGTCCAGGCCCAAATGATGTCAGTTCTTTGTTTGACCGCTTTGTTGCCAGCATGGCAGCGCGTCGCTAAGGGATAGTCGTTATGTTGCCAAGCTTGGGAATCACTGATCTTTGGACCTATGTCCTCGGTACAGTGTTTGTTGTGTTGTTGCCAGGACCAAACTCTTTGTTTGTTCTTGCAACAGCCGCCCAGCGTGGCATTGTTTCGGGTTATCAGGCTGCATGCGGTGTGTTTCTTGGTGACACAGTACTGATGTTGTTATCTGCAGTCGGCATTGCTTCTTTGTTACGCACAGAACCGATGTTCTTTCTTGCCCTGAAATACCTCGGTGCGGCCTACCTCTGTTGGCTTGGTGTCGGCATGCTACGCTCGGCCTGGCGCTCAATGCATAGCGCTGCGCTCACCGCAGAAGTGATTGAGCAGCAAAAGCCTGCGCAGAAACCTTTGCGTAAAGCGTTTTTGCTGAGCATCTCCAACCCGAAAGCGATTTTGTTCTTTGTTTCATTCTTTATTCAGTTCGTCGATCCAGGTTACGCCCATCCTGGCTTATCGTTTCTAGTACTAGGCTTAATTCTGCAGTTGATTAGCGGGATTTATCTGAGTGTACTTATTTTTACCGGCGCCCGATTAGCCCACTGGTTTCGTCAGCGACAACGCTTGGCCAACGGTGCGCTAACTGGAGTAGGCGCCATGTTCGTCGGCTTTGGCGTGAAGCTGGCCACCGCAACCCTGTCCTAATATTACGAGAATCCCATGCCAAAACGCACAGACATTAAAAGCATCCTCATCATCGGCGCTGGTCCAATTGTTATTGGTCAAGCGTGTGAATTTGACTACTCTGGCGCGCAGGCGTGTAAGGCGTTGCGCGAAGAAGGTTACCGAGTCATTTTGGTGAACTCAAACCCTGCTACGATCATGACTGATCCGGCGATGGCTGATGCGACCTATATCGAGCCGATCAAATGGCAGACCGTCGCAAAAATTATTGAGAAAGAGCGCCCAGATGCTTTGCTACCGACGATGGGCGGGCAAACAGCACTGAACTGTGCACTGGATTTAGAGCGTGAAGGTGTTCTAGAGAAGTTTGGCGTAGAAATGATTGGCGCCAATGCCGACACCATTGATAAAGCTGAAGACCGTTCGCGTTTTGACAAGGCCATGCGTTCCATTAACTTGGCCTGTCCGCGCTCAGGCATTGCCCACAACATGGAAGAAGCTTACAAAGTTCAAAGCGAAGTTGGCTTCCCTTGCATTATTCGCCCAAGCTTCACCATGGGCGGCACTGGTGGTGGTATTGCTTACAATCGTGAAGAGTTTGAAGAGATTTGTACCCGCGGTCTTGACCTGTCACCGACCAAAGAACTGCTGATTGATGAGTCACTGATCGGTTGGAAAGAGTTCGAGATGGAAGTGGTGCGTGACAAAAATGATAACTGCATTATTGTCTGCTCAATCGAAAACTTTGACCCAATGGGCGTGCACACCGGTGACTCGATTACTGTAGCGCCTGCACAAACCTTGACCGACAAAGAGTACCAAATCATGCGCGACGCCTCTTTGGCGGTGATGCGTGAGATTGGCGTTGTCAGTGGTGGCTCTAACGTGCAGTTTGGTATTGATCCAAAAGATGGCCGTATGGTGGTGATTGAGATGAACCCGCGGGTTTCACGCTCATCAGCGCTGGCATCAAAAGCCACAGGTTTCCCAATCGCTAAAATCGCGGCAAAACTGGCAGTGGGTTATACCCTTGATGAGTTGGATAACGATATCACTGGCGGTCGTACCCCAGCATCCTTTGAGCCATCCATTGACTATGTTGTCACTAAGATTCCGCGCTTTACCTTTGAGAAGTTCCCTAAAGCGGATGCACGTTTAACCACGCAGATGAAATCTGTGGGTGAAGTGATGGCGATTGGTCGTACCTTCCAAGAGTCGCTACAAAAAGCTTTGCGTGGCTTGGAAGTTGGCGTCAATGGTCTTGATCCCATTCTTGATCTGAAAAACCCAGAAGCGGCCAATATTCTTCGCCGTGAATTGACCGTGCCAGGAGCGGATCGCATTTGGTATGTGGCCGATGCCATGCGTTTTGGTATGTCCCGTGACGAAATTTATGAGTTGACCAAAATTGATCATTGGTTCCTCGTGCAAATGGAAGACTTGGTGCACGAAGCTGAGCGTCTAAAAACTGTGGGTTTGGCAGAAATTGATGCCGCGCAAATGTTTAAGCTCAAGCGCAAAGGTTTCAGTGATGCACGTTTAGCTGCACTGCTAGGCGTTTCCGAGAAAAATATCCGCAGCCGTCGTCATCAGCTCAATATTTTTCCGGTGTATAAGCGTGTGGATACCTGTGCCGGTGAGTTCGCCACTGACACTGCTTACATGTATTCAACCTATGAGGAAGAATGTGAAGCCAATCCAAGCTCACGCGAAAAAATCATGATTCTCGGTGGTGGCCCGAACCGTATTGGCCAGGGTATCGAGTTTGACTATTGCTGTGTGCATGCAGCTCTGGCGATGCGTGAAGATGGTTATGAAACCATCATGGTCAACTGCAACCCAGAAACGGTATCAACCGACTACGACACCTCAGATCGCTTATACTTCGAACCTGTTACTTTAGAAGATGTGTTGGAAATCGTGCGTGTTGAAAAGCCAATCGGTGTGATCGTGCAGTACGGTGGCCAGACCCCATTGAAAATCTGCCGTGCGCTAGAAGAGGCGGGTGTACCGATTATTGGTACCAGTCCAGATGCAATTGACCGCGCTGAAGACCGCGAGCGTTTCCAGCAAATGGTGCAGCGTTTGGGTCTATTGCAGCCACAAAACGCCACAGCGCGCAGTGAAGAAGAAGCTATTACCGCTTCAAAAGAAATTGGTTACCCGTTGGTTGTTCGTCCATCCTATGTGTTGGGTGGTCGCGCCATGGAAATCGTCTATGACGAAGAAGAGCTGAAGCGTTACATGCGCGAAGCCGTACAAGTTTCAAATGATAGTCCAGTGTTGCTTGATCACTTCCTCAACAGTGCGATTGAAGTCGATGTGGATGCCGTCTGCGATGGTGAAATCGTGGTAATTGGCGCGATCATGCAACACATTGAGCAAGCTGGCGTACACTCTGGTGACTCAGCTTGTTCATTGCCACCTTACTCACTGCCTGCGCATATCCAAGATGAGATTCGTGATCAGGTCCGCCGCATGGCATTAGAGCTTGGTGTGCTCGGCTTGATGAACGTACAAATGGCGGTGCAGGGCGAAGATATTTACGTGATTGAAGTTAATCCACGTGCCTCACGTACCGTGCCTTTTGTCTCGAAATGTATTGGTGAGTCCTTGGCTAAAGTCGCTGCGCGCGTGATGGCGGGTAAAACTTTAACTGAGCTAAACTTTACTAAAGAGATCATTCCACCATTCTTTAGTGTTAAAGAAGCAGTGTTCCCATTTGCTAAATTCCCAGGTGTTGATACGATCCTCGGCCCAGAAATGAAATCTACGGGTGAGGTGATGGGTGTTGGTGATAGCTTCGCTGAAGCTTTTGCCAAAGCGCAAATGGGTGCCGGTGAAGTGTTGCCAACCAGTGGTTGCGCCTTTATCAGCGTGCGTGAAGAGGATAAACCTTTCGCTGCTGACTTGGCTCGTGACTTGATTGGCTTGGGCTTCACTGTGGTCGCCACCACTGGAACTGCGAAACTTATTGAGGCAGCCGGTTTAGCCGTGCGCCGTGTGAACAAAGTAACTGAAGGTCGCCCGCACATTGTTGATATGATCAAGAATGATGAAGTGTCCTTAGTTATCAATACCACCGAGGGGCGTCAGTCTATTGCTGACTCCTACTCGATTCGTCGAAACGCTCTGCAACGTAAAATCTACTTCACCACAACCCTCGCGGGTGGTCAGGCAGTTTGCGAGGCGCTTAAATTTGGTCCAGAAAAGACCGTGCGTCGCTTGCAGGACTTGCATGCAGGAATTAATGCGTGACTAAATATCCAATGACACTCCAAGGCGCTCGCGCCTTGGAAGATGAACTTAAGCACCTTAAAACCGTAATGCGTCCAAAAATCACTGCTGACATTGCGACAGCACGTGAATTGGGCGACTTAAAAGAAAACGCTGAATACCATGCCGCGCGTGAGCAGCAGGGTATGAGCGAGGCGCGCATTCGTGATATCGAAGGCCGTCTCTCTGGTGCACAGATTATTGATGTAACCACCATTCCTTACACCGGAAAGGTGTTTTTCGGCACCACTGTTGAAATTGCTAATGTTGAAACTGACGAGACCGTGACTTATCAGATTGTTGGTGAGGATGAAGCAGACCTCAAACAAGGCAAAATATCGGTTACATCACCGATTGCTCGCGCTCTGGTTGGCAAAGAAGAAGGTGAAGTGGTGGTTGTGCAAACACCGGGTGGCTTGATGGAGTTTGAAATCATCGAGGTGCGTCATATCTAATCTGCGTTCATTTAAGGCGGGCGCTAACACTTGGCAGTTGGCTCAAGTGTTTTGGGTCGGCGGTATTTGGATGATGCACTTTGTCTTGCTGAAAGTGCTAGAAAAGCTCGGTTTTGCCAGCTTATTGGTACAAGAGGTCGCGCAGTATGCGCGGCCTTTACTTGTCGGCTTGGCATTGGTCTGTGTACTGTTGCAATTATTGGTGCTTAAACAAACGATGCCGTTTAAGCAGATGCTTAAGGATTCACGCGGGCAGCTGTTGCTGGCGGCGTTAATACTGTCCAGTAGTTTCTTTCTGAGTCGAGAGTTCTGGCCAGCAGCGCAATATTGGCTGGTCTATAGCTATTTGGCTGTAGGGATGTGCGGTTTGCTGTTGGTGTTGCAGCCGATTCCTGGACGTCAAACTCAGCCGTGAAGCTGAGCTATAACGTCCAGATTTTGGCTTATAGCAATTAAGCGTTGTAGCGTAAGATGTTGGACAAGTTTTTATTCGGTTGTGCGTTTTTACGATAAACCAGCGCAACTTTACCGATGCTTTGCACCAAAATGCAGCTGCTTTTTTGGCACAAATCATCAACGATCGCTTTGCGGTCTTCGCGTTCGCCAAGGCGCAGTTGAATCTTAATCAGTTCGTGATCGTTAAGTGCACGATCCAGTTCAGCCAGCACGTTTTCGGTTAAACCGTTATCGGCAATGGTAACAATCGGCTTAAGGTGATGGCCGATGGATTTAAACTGTTTCTTTTGCTCTTGTGTGAGCGACATAATCGACCTCTGAGTCGTAACATGAATGAAGGTGGGTAGTTTACCTGACCTGAAGCTTAAGAGGTATTCTGTGGCTCGATCTAAAAGCAGTTCGCGTTGGTTAAAAGAACATTTTGATGATCCATTTGTAAAAATGGCGCAAAAAGATGGCTACCGCTCGCGTGCCAGCTACAAATTATTAGAAGTTCAAGAAAAAGACCGTATCTTGCGTCCCGGTATGACCGTGATTGATTTGGGCAGTGCCCCAGGTGGTTGGTCGCAGGTGACCAGTCGTGTGATTGGTGACAAAGGCACCTTGATTGCTTCGGATATTTTGCCGATGGCAGCAATTGCTGACGTGACCTTCATTGAAGGCGACTTCACTGAAGAACGGGTGTTTAACGAAATCATGGATGCGGTAGGAAATAATCCAGTAGACCTTGTTATTTCCGATATGGCCCCCAATATGAGTGGTGTAAGGACTGCTGATCAAGCAGCAGCAATGTATTTATGTGAACTGGCCTTGGATTTAGCGTCTAAGGTACTGCGCCCCGGTGGCGACTTTTTAATTAAAGTGTTTCATGGTGAAGGTTTTGATGCGTATTTGCGAGATGTGCGCAGTCGCTTTGAAAAAGTACAGATGCGCAAACCTGCTTCATCACGAGATCGCTCGCGTGAGCAGTATTTGTTAGCACGTGGCATGCATGCCTTGGATGAAGATGTTTAAATGTATTGTTACAGGACAAACATACGCAGTGCGTCAATGTGTAGTAAGTTTGTTATATGTAATTGACGTATGTGTTGCGGTTACTGCAGCAGAGGGTAAATATAAGTGAACGATATGACTAAAAACCTACTTTTGTGGTTAGTTATCGCTGCTGTCCTAGTGACCGTAATGAACAACTTTTCCTCGCAAAGTGAAACGGGCAAGCTGAACTACAGTTCTTTTATTGAAGAAGTGAAGTCTGGTCGTGTTCAGCAAGTCACGGTAGATGGTTTTGTGATCAGCGGTAAGCGCGCTGATGGTAGTGTCTTTGAAACCGTACGTCCGGCCATTCAGGATAATGGTTTGATGGGCGACCTGATTGATAATAACGTCAGTGTCGTAGGTAAGCAGCCTGAGCGTCAAAGCATGTGGATGCAGCTGCTGGTTGCCAGTTTCCCAATTCTGATTATTTTAGCTGTAGTGATGTTCTTTATGCGTCAGATGCAAGGCGGCGCTGGCGGTAAAGGCGGGCCAATGAGCTTTGGTAAAAGCAAAGCGCGCTTAATGGCCGAAGATCAAATTAAAACCACGCTGGCTGACGTGGCTGGTTGTGATGAAGCCAAAGAAGAAGTCGGTGAGATTGTTGAGTTTTTACGCGATCCAAGCCGCTTTCAACGCTTAGGCGGCAAGATTCCGCGCGGCGTGTTGATGGTTGGTCAGCCCGGCACAGGTAAAACCTTGCTGGCAAAAGCCATTGCTGGTGAAGCTAAAGTACCGTTCTTTACCATTTCCGGTTCTGACTTCGTGGAAATGTTTGTCGGTGTGGGTGCCTCGCGTGTTCGCGATATGTTTGAACAAGCGAAGAAGCACGCGCCTTGCATTATCTTTATTGATGAGATTGATGCGGTCGGTCGTCACCGTGGTGCCGGTATGGGCGGTGGTAACGATGAGCGCGAGCAAACACTGAACCAGTTATTGGTTGAGATGGATGGTTTTGAAGACAATGATGGCGTGATCGTGATCGCTGCGACTAACCGTCCTGATGTGCTCGACCCCGCATTACTGCGACCGGGTCGTTTTGACCGCCAAGTTGTGGTTGGTTTGCCAGATATCCGTGGTCGCGAGCAAATTCTTCACGTGCACATGCGTAAAGTACCGATTCATGATGACGTTGATGCTGCAGTGATTGCCCGTGGTACGCCTGGGTTCTCAGGCGCTGACTTGGCTAACTTGGTCAACGAAGCGGCGTTATTTGCTGCGCGCTCTGAAAGTCGTTTAGTGACGATGAAAGAGTTTGAGTTGGCTAAAGACAAAATCATGATGGGCGCAGAGCGCAAGTCCATGGTGATGTCTGAAAAAGAAAAGCTCAACACGGCCTACCATGAAGCAGGGCATGCAATTGTTGGTCGCTTAGTGCCAGAGCATGATCCGGTTTATAAAGTATCGATTATTCCGCGTGGACGTGCTTTGGGTGTGACGATGTTCTTGCCTGAAGAAGATCGCTACAGCTTGTCGAAGCGTGGCTTGATCAGCCAGATTTGCTCACTCTACGGTGGTCGTATTGCTGAAGAGATGACGCTTGGTTTTGATGGTGTCACCACCGGTGCGTCTAACGATATTATGCGTGCCACGCAGTTAGCACGAAATATGGTAACGAAATGGGGTTTATCAGAAAAACTTGGCCCATTGATGTACGCCGAAGATGAGAATGAAGGTTATCTGGGTCGTTCAGGTGGTGGTGCAAGCAATGTCTCTGGTGAGACCGCTAAACTGATTGACCAAGAAATTCGTGACATTATCGACCAGTGCTACGCAACTGCTAAGCAGATACTGCTGGATAACCGCGATAAGCTTGAGCAGATGGCGATGGCGTTGATGAAGTATGAAACCATCGATAGCGATCAGATTGATGACATCATGAACGGTCGTGAGCCGCGTGAGCCGAAAGACTGGAGTGGCGGTGGCTCGACGGGTAAACCTGCGCAGCAGGCTGAGCCCAAGCCAGAGCAAGATGAGCCTGCAGAAGAACGGCCAGAAGCGCCAATTGGCGGGCCAGCAGGCGAGCATTAATAGTTAGGACAACGGGCGCTCTTCAGCGCCCGTTTCAATAGACCAGAAAGGCAGACTATGCACGCCATTGCATATCCAAGTTTACGCTGCGGTAAACATCAGCTTGATCTCACGCATGCCCATGTCATGGGTATTCTCAATGTAACGCCTGATTCGTTTTCTGATGGTGGGCGCTACACCTCGTTAGAGCTAGCCTTGTTGCGCGCTCACGAAATGGTGTCGGCGGGTGCCAGTATTATTGATATTGGCGGTGAGTCAACGCGCCCTGGCGCTGCGACTGTCGGTGCGCAGCAAGAGCTGGATCGGGTTGCGCCATTGGTCGAGAGAATTGCTGCTGAATGCGATGTGATTATTTCGGTAGACACTTCTACACCTGCGGTGATTCGAGAGTCAGCCCGACTCGGTGCGGGATTGATTAATGATGTGCGTTCTTTGCAGCGTGATGGTGCTTTAGATGCGGCTGCAGCAACGCATTTGCCTGTTTGTCTGATGCATATGCGTGGTGAGCCGCAAACCATGCAGGATGAGCCGTATTATAATGACGTAGCAGTTGAAGTTGCTGGTTTTTTGCAAGAGCGTATCGACGCTTGTGTTACTGCTGGCATTGCTGTTGAGCGCATTGTGCTTGATCCAGGCTTTGGTTTTGCCAAAAATACTCAGCATAATTATGAATTATTTAAGCGCCTGCCAGAGTTGTTAAGCTTGCAGCGGCCGCTCTTGGTTGGTGTGTCTCGAAAAAGTATGATCGGCAATATTTTACAGCAGCCTGTCGATCAACGTTTATATGGCAGTTTGGCTTTGGCGGTAATGGCGCTAGAGCGAGGCGCTAAAATTTTACGAGTGCATGATGTGGTAGCGACCATGGATGCACTAAAAATCTTTAATGCGGTGCAAGACGCTGCAAAGGAATAATAAGACAATGACAAAAAAATACTTTGGTACTGATGGTATTCGTGGCCGCGTTGGTAGTCATCCAATTACCCCAGAGTTTATGCTTAAGCTCGGCTGGGCCGCAGGTATGGCCTTTCGTAAGCAAGGCAAGTGTCGTATTTTAATTGGTAAAGACACGCGTATCTCAGGCTACATGTTTGAATCGGCGCTGCAGGCGGGGCTGTCTGCTGCGGGTGCTGATGTTATGTTGCTTGGTCCAATGCCAACACCAGCTGTAGCTTATCTGGCCCGTACTTTTCACGCTGACGCCGGTATTGTGATCAGTGCATCGCACAATCCGCATTATGATAACGGTATCAAGTTCTTCTCTGGTGGCGGCACGAAATTGCCGGATTCGCTGGAGTTAATGATTGAAGAGTTGCTCGATATGCCAATGACTGTGGTTGAGTCTGAGCAGCTTGGAAAAGCATCGCGGGTCAATGATGCGGCGGGTCGTTATATTGAGTTCTGCAAAAGTAGCGTGCCGACCAGTACCAGCTTTTCTGGTTTGAAAATTGTTCTCGATTGCGCGCATGGTGCTACATATAAAGTCGCGCCGAGTGTGTTTAGTGAGTTGGGCGCGGAAGTGATCACCATCGCAGCGCAGCCTGATGGTTTAAATATCAATGCTGGTGTGGGTTCAACCTGTTTGGGGCCGTTACAAAAAGCGGTGGTCGAGCATGGTGCTGATTTGGGTATTGCCTTTGATGGTGATGGCGATCGCGTGCAAATGGTCGACCATACTGGCGCAGTCGTCGACGGTGATGAGTTGCTGTACATCATTGCGACTGATATTCAAGAGCGTGATCGTTTACCTCAAGGTACCGGCGTGGTCGGTACTTTGATGAGTAACCTTGGTCTGGAGTTAGCGTTAAAAGAGCGCGAGATACCCTTTGTTCGCGCTAAAGTCGGTGACCGTTATGTGATGGCAGAAATGCAAGAGCGTAAATGGGTGCTTGGCGGAGAAAACTCTGGACATATTCTCTGTGCGCAGCATGCCACCACAGGCGATGCGATTATTGCTGCTTTGCAGGTGCTGTTAGCTTTGCGTCGCCGTGGCCAAAGCCTGGCCAAAGAGCGTTTGGCTTGGCAAAAACTGCCGCAAGTGCTGATTAACGTGCGCTTTGCTGGCGATACTGATCCGGTTAATCATCCGCAAGTGCAGGCGGCTTGTGATGAAGTGACTGCGGCGATGGCCGGGCGAGGACGGGTTTTATTACGCAAGTCAGGTACCGAGCCATTGGTGCGAGTGATGGTTGAGGGCGATGACGAATCTGTTGTGATGCGCCATGCGCAGCACTTGGCCGATGTTGTTAAAACAGTATGTGCTTGATTCTGCTTGCATGTTTTTATGTGCTTAAGTAATATCTGCGCCCACTTTGAGCGAAGAGGTACGACATGCGTCGCCCATTGGTAGCTGGTAATTGGAAAATGCATGGCACTCGTGCAAGTATCGCTACGCTGGTTGCTGAGTTATCAGCACAAGCCATGCCTACTGACGTCGATGTTGCGGTTTTTCCAGGTTTGATTCACTTGCAAACTGTGCTTGCTGCTCTGGCTGATTGCGCTATTGTCGTTGGCTCGCAAGACTGTGCGGTGCAGATGGAAGAGGGTGCGCTGACTGGCGAGACCTCTGCTTTGCAGTTGCAGGATCTAGGTTGTTCCATGGTGATTGTGGGGCATTCTGAGAGAAGACAGTTGCAAGAAGAAAATGATGGTGTAATATGCCGCAAGTTTATTGCAGCGCAAGCCGCCGGATTAACGCCTATTCTTTGTGTGGGTGAGACTCTGGCAGAGCGTGAAGCAGGATTGGCTTTAGTCACTGTGCAAAGACAAGTGGATGCAATATTGCTTGAGTTGGGTGTTGATGTGCTGAGTAATGCGGTGATTGCTTATGAGCCGATTTGGGCTATAGGTACCGGATTGACAGCGTCCCCAGAGCAAGCGCAAGAAATACATGCACAAATACGTGTACATGTGGCAAAATACAGCGCGTCAATTGCCCAAGCGTTACGTATTGTTTACGGTGGCAGTGTTAAGGCCGCCAATGCTGCTGAGTTGTTTGCTCAAGCAGATATCGATGGGGGGTTAGTAGGCGGAGCCTCCCTCAATGCAGATGAATTTAGTGCGATCTGTCGCGCTGCGGGAAACTAAAATGCTGGAAACAGTCATAATTATTGTCCACTTAGTGGTTGCGATTGGTGTTGTAGGTTTTGTTCTGATTCAGCAGGGCAAAGGTGCAGATGCTGGTGCTTCATTTGGTTCAGGCGCTTCAGGCACTGTTTTTGGATCGCAAGGTTCAAGCAGTTTTTTGAGTCGTTTTACCGCTGTTTTAGCGGCTGTGTTTTTTGCAACAAGCTTGGGCTTGGCGTTTTACGCTAAAGACCGAGCTACGACCATTACTCAGTTAGGCTTGCCTGATCCTGCAGTGTTGGAAGTAAAGCCTCAGGAGCAACCTTTGCTGGAAGACATTCCTCAAGTTGAAAGCAAAGCGACTGAAGCAACAGAAAGTGATGTACCTGCTGTAGATTGATTTTGCCGAGGTGGTGGAATTGGTAGACACGCTACCTTGAGGTGGTAGTGGCCATAGGCTGTAGGGGTTCGAGTCCCCTTCTCGGTACCAATATTACAAGATCGCCTGCTATATGCAGGCGATCTTGTTTGTGGCTTGCTTGACTGGAACGTGCTACAGCTGTATTATTCGGCCTCACGTTATGGTTTGCACTTTTTCATCGTGCAGATGGGCGTCACAGATTGATTTTAAAAGCCCCTAGTAAGGGGCTTTTTGTTAGGTCTCACAGAAATATTTTCAAATTTTGGATGGGCGCTATGCCCATTTTTCATTTCTACAGCGTGCATTGGAGGTCGGATGACGAGCAAGCTGGAACAGTTGCAGGACATATTGACGCCGGTGATCGAAGCGTTAGGTTATAAGTGCTGGGGTATTGAGTATGTTTCTCAAGGCCGTCACTCAGTGCTGCGTGTCTATATTGATCATGAAAATGGAATTGTGATCGAAGATTGTGAAACAGTCAGTCGTCAACTGAGTGCTGTTATGGATGTTGAAGATCCAATCAGTTCTGAGTATACGCTGGAGGTTTCTTCCCCAGGTATGGATCGCCCACTCTTTACCTTGGAGCAATTTGCTGCATTTGTGGGTGAGCAGGTAAAAATTAGATTACGTTCTCCGGTGGAAGAGCGCCGCAATTTCCAAGGGCTGATTCGATCAGTCGAAGATCAAGATGTGGTTATTCAGGTAGATGAGTACGAGTACTTGCTGCCAATCGATCTGATTGAAAAAGCGAACATACTTCCGAACTTTGAATAAGAATACGGACTCCGCAACTTTTACAGTTTGCGAAAGGCGAGGCATGCGATGAGCAAAGAAATTTTACTGGTTGTTGAATCAGTCTCTAACGAAAAAGGCGTTCCGCCAGCGGTGATTTTTGAAGCGCTGGAGTTGGCACTGGCAACTGCCACCAAGAAAAACTACGAAGATGAAGTTGATCTGCGTGTAGCGATTGATCGACAGACAGGCGAATATGAAACCTTCCGCCGCTGGACTGTGATTGAAGAAGCTGATTTTGATGATCCTGCGCACCAAATGACGATCGATATGGCTGAAAAGCGTATGGAGAATCCGTCTGTTGGTGATGTGCTGGAAGAAAAAATCGAATCGATTGCGTTTGGCCGTATTGCTGCACAAACTGCAAAACAAGTGATCGTACAAAAAGTACGTGAAGCTGAGCGTGCGCAAATTGTTGAAGCGTACCGTAGCAAGCTTGGTCAAATTATCTTCGGCACGGTGAAGAAGGTTACTCGCGATAACATTATTGTTGATCTGGGTAACAACGCTGAAGCAATTTTGGCTCGCGAAGATATTATTCCGCGCGAGACCTTCCGCGTGGGTGCGCGTGTACGTGCGCTCTTGCAAGATATTCGCTCAGAAAACCGTGGCCCGCAGTTAGTGTTATCACGTACTGCACCAGAAATGATTATGGAGCTGTTCAATATTGAAGTCCCAGAAATCTCTGAAGGTTTAATCGAAATTATGGCAGCCGCCCGTGACCCGGGTTCGCGTGCTAAAATAGCAGTACGTTCGAAAGATAAACGTATTGATCCACAGGGTGCTTGTATTGGTATGCGTGGTTCACGTGTGCAAGCAGTCTCTGGCGAGTTAGGCGGTGAGCGTGTTGATATCGTGTTGTGGGATGACAATCCTGCACAGTTTGTCATCAGCGCTATGTCACCGGCTGAAGTTGTGGCAATCATCGTTGATGAAGACACTCACACTATGGACATTGCGGTGGCTGAAGAAAACCTCGCGCAAGCCATTGGTCGTGGCGGTCAAAACGTACGCCTTGCTTCACAGTTGACCGGTTGGACTTTAAACGTGATGAGCCAAGAAGAAATTCAGGCGCGTCAGCAAGAAGAGACCGGCGACATTGTGCAGTTATTTGTACGTGACCTTGAGATCGACGAAGACCTTGCACAGGTTCTGGTTGACGAAGGCTTCAGCAGTTTGGATGAAGTGGCCTATGTGCCTATGGAAGAGATGCTCAATATTGATGACTTTGATGAAGATCTGGTCAATGAGCTACGTACTCGTGCCAAAAACTGTCTGTTGTCTCGTGCGATTGCTACTGAAGAAAAACTGGCTGGTGTTCAGCCGCAACAAGATTTGCTCGACTTAACGGGCATGAGTAAAGAGCTGGCTGTAGAGCTGGCTGTCCGTGGAGTGCTCTGTCGCGAAGATCTCGCTGAGCAGTCTATTGATGATTTGCTCGACATCGAAGGCATGACTGAAGATCGTGCCGGCAAGCTGATCATGGCCGCCCGCGCCCACTGGTTTGAATAAGCACATTGCGGCTTGAGGAGAGAAGTTCATGACGCAAGTCACGGTGAAAGAACTGGCTAAAGCAGTTAACACGCCAGTAGAAAGCCTATTGCAACAAATGCATGAGGCAGGTCTTGCGCACACAAGTGCAGACCAAAAAGTAAGTGATACTGAAAAACAAACACTTTTAACGTTTTTAGAAAAAGGCACCGGCAGTAAAGCCGATGGCTCTAAGAAAATTACTTTGCAACGCAAAACGACAACAACTTTGCGCGCTCCTGGTAGCAAAACTATCAGTGTTGAAGTACGTAAAAAGAAAACTTTCGTAAAGCGCAGCCCTGAAGAGATTGAGGCTGAAAAGCAAAAAGATCTTGCCAAGTTGAAGGCTGAGCAAAAAGCTCAACAGCCAGAGCCGAAAGCGGCCGAGCCTGTTGCTGCTCCTGTGGTTGAAAAAACCGCGCCTGCTGCACCTGCTCCAGCAGCGGTTGCTGCAGAAGTACCAGCAGCGCCTGTTGACATCACTTTACCTGTGGTCGACGCAGTTGCACCGGCACCTGATCGTAAGAAAGAAGAAGTTCGTCGTCCAGTGAAACGTACTGAAGATGATGATCGTCGCGATCGTAAAGCTGCTGCTCCACGTCCTGCTGCTAAAGGCAAAACAGGCCGTGATGATGACGAGCAAGCACGCCGTGGTGGACGTAACCGCAGCAAAGGTAAAAAGCGTTCGAATCAGCATGGCTTTACTAGCCCGGCTGGTCCAGTTATACGTGACGTGCAAATTGGCGAAACCATTACCGTTGCTGAGTTGGCTGCACAGATGTCAGTTAAGGGCGTCGAAGTGGTTAAGTTTATGTTTAAGCTTGGCTCGCCCGTCACCATTAACCAGGTTCTTGATCAAGACACTGCAGTATTGATTGCTGAAGAGTTGGGTCACCGTGTTTCTCGCGTCAGCGATAACATGATTGAAGAGCAGTTTGCTGAATCATTGAAAATTGATGATGGCCAAACCTTCCACCGTGCGCCTGTTGTTACAGTGATGGGTCACGTTGACCACGGTAAAACATCCTTACTCGACTATATTCGTCGTGCCAAGGTTGCGACCGGTGAAGCGGGTGGTATCACTCAGCACATTGGTGCTTATCACGTTAAAACTGAAGGCGGCATGATCACCTTCCTTGATACTCCAGGTCACGCTGCGTTTACCGCAATGCGTGCACGTGGTGCGCAAGCGACTGATATCGTGATTCTAGTGGTTGCCGCCGATGATGGCGTGATGCCGCAAACCATTGAAGGTATTCAGCATGCTAAAGCAGCTGGCGTACCTTTGATTATTGCGGTGAACAAAATTGATAAGCCTGACGCTGATCCAGATCGTATTAAAAACGATCTAGCAGTGCATGGTGTAACGCCAGAAGAGTGGGGCGGTGATACGCAGTTTGTTCACGTTTCGGCAAAAGTCGGTACGGGTATTGATACTCTACTGGAATCTGTTTTGCTGCAAGCTGAAGTACTTGAGCTTAGCGCTACACCATCGGCTCCAGGTCGCGGTGTCGTGATTGAGTCGCGTCTTGATAAAGGCCGTGGTCCAGTTGCGTCAGTATTAGTGCAGAACGGCACTTTACGCCAAGGCGACATGGTCCTGGTTGGCGTTAACTTTGGCCGCGTGCGTGCCATGATGGATGAGAATGGTCAGGCGATTAAAGAAGCGGGCCCATCGATTCCTGTTGAGATCTTAGGTCTCGACGGTACGCCTGAAGCCGGTGATGAAGTCACTGTAGTGGTTGATGAGCGTAAGGCTCGTGAAATTGCTCTGTTCCGTCAAGGCAAGTTCCGCGAAGTTAAACTGGCGCGTGCCCATGCTGGCAAGCTCGAGAATATCTTCGAGAACATGGGTCAGGAAGAGAAGAAAACCCTTAACATCGTTATTAAAGCTGACGTGCGCGGTACGCTTGAAGCGTTACGTGGTTCATTGTCTGAGCTGGGTAATGATGAAGTACAAGTATGTGTTGTCGCTGGTGGTGTGGGTGGTATTACTGAAAGTGATGCAAACCTTGCCTTAGCTTCACATGCCGTGATCTTTGGTTTCAACGTGCGTGCCGATGCCGGTGCGCGTAAAATCGTTGAACAAGAAGGCCTCGATATGCGTTATTACAACATCATTTACGACATTATCGAAGACGTCAAAAAAGCGCTTTCGGGTATGTTGGGCAGTGATGTTCGTGAAAACATCCTAGGTATTGCTGAAGTACGTGAAGTCTTCCGCTCGCCTAAGTTAGGCGCTGTTGCAGGTTGTATGGTTACTGAAGGTCATGTGCACCGTAACCGTCCAATCCGAGTCTTGCGTGATGACGTGGTTATCTTTGAAGGCGAGCTAGAATCTCTGCGCCGCTTTAAAGATGACGTCAGCGAAGTACGCGCGGGCATGGAATGTGGTATCGGCGTGAAGAGCTACAATGACGTTAAGCCCGGTGACAAAATCGAAGTATTCGAGAAAGTCCAGGTCGCACGTACTCTGTAATTCGTAGTCGTATAGGCAACGGCAAGTGCAATGGGTGGGATGTATAATCCCCCTAATTGAGCTTGCCGTTTGCTGCTTATATGGATTAGTACAAAAGCTGCTATTGGCAGCGCAAGGTGAATGCTATGGCGAAACAATACAGCCGCACGCAACGCATTGGTGATCAGATTCAGCGTGAGCTGGCAATTCTGATCCCGCAAGAAATTAAAGATCCGCGCTTAGGCTTAATCACTATCACTGGCGTTGATGTCAGCCGTGATATTGGTCACGCGAAAGTGTTTATCACAGTGATGGGTGATAACCCGCCTGAAGTGATTAAAGAAAACCTAAAAGTACTGAAAGACACCGCAGGCTACCTGCGAATGTTGCTGGGTAATGCGATGAAATTGCGCAGTGTGCCGTCTTTGCACTTTCATTACGATGAAAGCATTACGCGCGGTGCACATTTGTCCGCTTTGATCGAGCAGGCCGTGTCTGAAGATCAGCGTAATACTGAGTCAGACGGAGAGTAATCACGTGGTGCAGCAGGTGAAGCGCAAGCGTCGCAGTGTCAGCGGTATTATTATTTTTGATAAGCCTTACGGTTTTAGCTCCAATGGTGCTTTGCAAAAAGTGCGCTGGTTGCTTAACGCTGATAAAGGTGGTCATACCGGCAGTCTTGATCCTTTAGCCACTGGCGTATTGCCGTTGTGCTTTGGTGAAGCGACCAAGTTTTCTCGTTATTTGCTTGATGCCGACAAGGTCTATGAAGCGACCATGCAGTTAGGTGTCACCACCAATACTGCCGATGCCGAAGGCGAAGTGCTGGAAACTAAAGAAGTTAATGTCAGTGCTGCTGATATTGAAGCGGCGTTACCGCAGTTTCGTGGGGTGATTCAGCAAGTACCACCAATGTATTCGGCGCTCAAAAAAGATGGTCAGCCGTTATACAAATTGGCTAGAGCCGGCATCACCGTTGATCGCCCAGCGCGCACTGTCACCATTAGTCACCTTGAGTTGCTGTCCTTTGAAGGCACGCAGGCGCGCATTCTAGTGGCATGCAGCAAAGGCACATACATTCGCAGCTTAGTCGAAGACATTGGTGCGGTATTGGGTTGTGGTGCGCATGTCGCGCAATTGCGTCGTACTGAGGCAGGTCCGTTCGACTTGACTCATGCGGTTACCCTTGAAGAGCTTGAGCGTGCGCATGAAGAGGGCGGTGCTGAAGCACTCGATGCGTTTATGATTGCTGTGGATAGCGGTCTACAAGATTGGCCGATTGTGCACTTAACCGAGCACAGTAGTTTTTTCTGGCTTAACGGTCAGCCGGTGCGGGCGCAAAACGCACCGCTTGAAGGATTAACCCGAGTTTATAACCATAACGATGAATTTATCGGTGTGGGAGAGATAGATGATGATGGAATGGTTGCACCTAGGCGGCTAATTCGGTCACAATGAGTCAGTTTTTTCAGCGTACTTAAACGTTGCTGAAAAAATCATCAGGTAGGCTGTTGGCAGGCACGGTCATACCTATTTTTTTGCACGGGAATATCCCGGCCTGTTCATATTAGGAGCCCATCATGGCACTTAGCGTTGAAGACAAAGCCCAGATCATAAATGACTACAAGCAATCTGAAGGTGATACAGGTTCTCCAGAAGTGCAGGTTGCACTTTTGACCTTTAACATCAACAAGCTGCAAGGTCACTTTAAAGCCAACAAAAAGGATCACCACTCACGTCGTGGTTTGATTCATATGGTAAACCAACGTCGTAAGTTGTTGGATTACCTCAAAGGTAAAGATCTAGGCCGTTACACGACTTTAATTGGTCGTCTGGGTCTACGTCGTTAAGACGTAATCCGTAACGTGAAGCTGGGAGTCTGGGGCATCATGCGTAAAGAAATTTGCGCGGTGCTTTGGGCTTCCAGCTTTTCGCTTTTTAGGAGTTAAATGGGCCGATACCCATGCTCTTAGCAGTTTCCCCCAAGTCAACAAAGAGAAGGAAGATACCGTGAATCCGGTTATTAAAACGTTCCAATTTGGTGAATCCACCATTACTTTAGAAACAGGCCGCGTCGCTCGCCAAGCCACAGGTTCGGTGCTGGTTAGCGTCAACAATGACGTGACCGTGTTGTGTACCGTCGTTGGTGCTAAGAAAGCTGACCCAAGCAAAGACTTTTTCCCTTTATCTGTGCATTACCAAGAAAAAACCTATGCTGCAGGTAAAATTCCAGGTGGTTTCTTCAAGCGTGAAGCCCGTCCATCTGAAAAAGAAACCCTGACTTCACGACTGATCGACCGTCCGATTCGTCCACTGTTCCCAGAAGGTTTCAGCAACGAAGTACAGGTTATTTGTACCGTTGTTTCAACCAGCAAAAAAACTGATCCGGACATCGCTGCGATGATCGGTACTTCAGCGGCTTTAGCTATTTCTGGTATTCCATTCAATGGTCCAGTCGGTGCCGCGCGCGTTGCCTTCCACCCAGAAACAGGCTACTTAATCAACCCAACTTACGAGCAGCAACAAGCATCCTGCCTCGACATGGTGGTTGCCGGTACGCAAGACGCTGTATTGATGGTTGAGTCTGAAGCGCAAGAATTGACTGAAGACCAAATGCTTGGAGCCGTATTGTTTGCTCACGAAGAGTTCCAAGTGGTGATTAACGCCATTAAAGAGCTGGTCGCAGAAGCAGGTAAGCCAACATGGGACTGGCAGCCAAAAGCTGAAAATACACCTTTATTGACTGCAATTCGCAGCCAGTTTGGTGCTGATATTTCAGAAGCCTACACCATCACCATTAAGCTTGATCGTTATGCGCGTTTAGGCCAGATCCGTGAGCAAGCGGTTGCTGCGCTGACCAGTCAAGTTGAAGGCGAAGGCCCAACGGCTGCAGAAGTTAAAGAAGCCTTTGGCGAAATTGAATACCGCACCGTGCGTGAGAATATCGTTAACGGTAAGCCACGTATTGATGGTCGCGACAGCAGCACAGTACGTCCATTGGCGATTGAAGTTGGCGTGTTGGATAAAACCCACGGTTCATCTTTGTTCACCCGTGGCGAAACTCAAGCCCTAGTGGTTGCGACTTTAGGTACTGCACGTGATGCGCAGTTGCTAGACACCTTAGAAGGTGAAAAACGTGATCCATTTATGCTGCACTACAACTTCCCTCCTTACTCGGTAGGTGAGTGTGGTCGTATGGGCGCAACCGGTCGTCGTGAAATCGGTCATGGTCGTTTAGCGCGTCGCAGTATCGCTGCAATGTTGCCAAGCGCGGATGATTTCCCGTACACCATTCGTGTGGTTTCTGAGATCACTGAATCAAACGGTTCAAGCTCAATGGCTTCAGTCTGTGGTGCTTCATTAGCACTGATGGACGCTGGTGTGCCAATGAAAGCACCAGTGGCCGGTATTGCCATGGGTCTGGTTAAAGAAGGCGAGAAATTCGCAGTTCTGACCGACATCTTGGGTGACGAAGATCACCTTGGTGATATGGACTTTAAAGTAGCAGGTACCGCAAAAGGCGTTACTGCACTGCAAATGGACATTAAAATCCAGGGTATCACCGAAGAAATCATGGAAATTGCGCTTAACCAAGCTCACGCTGCGCGCATCAATATCCTTGATCAAATGAATCAAGTGTTGGCTGTTTCACGCACTGAACTGTCGGACAACGCGCCGACTATGATTGCGATGAAAATTGATTCAGACAAAATCCGTGACGTGATCGGTAAAGGTGGTGCAACCATCCGTGCGATTTGCGAAGAAACTGCAGCATCGATTGATATCGAAGATGACGGCTCAATCAAAATCTTTGGTTCAACCAAAGAAGCGGCAGAAGCGGCGCGTGAGCGCGTTCTGAGCATCACTGCTGAAGCTGAAATCGGTAAAATCTACCACGGTAAAGTTGAGCGTATCGTTGATTTCGGTGCGTTTGTTAACATCTTGCCAGGTAAAGACGGCTTAGTGCACATCTCTATGTTGAGCGATGCTCGCGTTGAGAAGGTGACTGACATCTTGACTGAAGGCGAAATGGTTGATGTGTTGGTGTTGGACGTTGATAGCCGTGGTCGCATCAAACTGTCGATTAAAGACGTTGCTGCTGCCAAAGCTGAGCAAGCGCCACAAGCGTAAGCTGGTTGTGTTAAAAAAAGCCGCCTTGTGCGGCTTTTTTTATGGGAAAAATTTATTAATCACTTCTTTAGCTTCAGGCAGGAGCGCGTACCTCTAAGGGCGTAGCTTGGTCTTTAAGGCTGTAAATACTAGGTGGCAAGGCTTTAAGGGTTACCCATAGGTACCTTTAACGCTAGAATGTGCGTTTTATTTGCTAACTCAGCTAAGCAGTTGCATTGCGCTGATATTTTGGCGCGTATTTTTGTGCTGTATGGCAATCGTCGAGGACGTTTTTATGGGTGTCTCCACACCGACATTAGTGACATTTTCTGTTTATATCGCGCTGATGCTGGGCATTGGTTTATGGGCTTGGCGTTCCACCAAAAACTTCTCTGACTACATCTTAGGCGGACGCAGCTTAGGTAGTTTTGTTACGGCGATGTCGGCCGGTGCTTCCGATATGAGCGGTTGGTTGTTGATGGGTTTGCCAGGTGCCATCTTTGTCGCCGGTTTGTCAGAGAGCTGGATTGCCATTGGCTTGGTGACCGGTGCCTGGATCAACTGGTTATTTGTCGCTGGTCGTCTGCGTGTGCACACTGAATACAACAATAATGCCCTGACTTTGCCAGATTATTTTACTCACCGTTTTGAAGATAACAGCCGGGTTCTACGGATTATCTCGGCGGCAATTATTCTGCTGTTTTTCACTTTGTATTGCGCCTCTGGTGTGGTGGCGGCAGCACGTCTATTTGAAAGTACCTTTGCTTTAGATTACGGCGTAGCACTATGGGTTGGTGCGGCGGCCACGGTGTTGTATGTGTTTATTGGTGGTTTCTTAGCGGTCAGCTGGACTGACACTGTGCAAGCGACTTTGATGATTTTTGCGCTGCTGATTACCCCGGCTTTTGTGATCCTTGCGTTAGGTGATATGAGTGAGGCGTTGGCGACCATTGAGCGGGTTAAGCCCTCTGCGTTTAATATGTTCCACGGCCTGTCCTTTATGGCCATTATCTCGTTGCTGGGCTGGGGGCTCGGTTATTTTGGTCAACCGCATATTCTAGTGCGCTTTATGGCGGCCAAATCATCGGCTAGCATGCCCAATGCGCGACGCATCAGTATTGCTTGGATGATACTGACTTTGGGTGGCGCAGTAGCAGTGGGTTTCTTTGGTATCGCCTACTTTGCGCAACATCCAGAGCTCGCAGTAGCAGTGGATGGCAATAGTGAGCGGGTGTTTATGGAGCTGGCTAAATTACTCTTTAACCCATGGGTTGCTGGAATCATTCTGGCCGGTGTTTTGGCAGCAGTGATGAGTACATTAAGTTGTCAGTTGTTGGTCAGTTCCAGTGCCATTACCGAAGATTTCTATAAAGGTTTTTTACGTAAAAATGCCTCGCAGAAAGAGCTGGTGTGGGTTGGTCGTTTGATGGTGCTGTTAATTGCCTTATTAGCGATTTACCTTGCTTCAGATCAGAACAGCAAAGTGCTTGATTTGGTGTCTTATGCGTGGGCAGGTTTTGGTGCTGCCTTTGGTCCGGTGGTGTTGTTATCGGTGACTTGGCGCGGCATGACCCGTAATGGCGCTTTAGCGGGGATGTTGGTTGGTGCATTGACAGTGGTGCTGTGGAAGCAATATAGCGGCATTGATTTGTATGAGATTATTCCAGGCTTTGCGTTTGCTACTGTGGCAATTTACCTGGTCAGTATTTTAGGAAAAGGGCCGAGCGCTGCTATGACCACGCGCTTTGCTGAAGCGGATAAGACGTTTCACCAGGAGAAGGGCTGAATGTCATGCTGAGCCTATGGCGTAGCGCAGTGTTCGCGAGCGCACTGCCTTTGCGTAGGGTTGGCTGATGGAGTCTCTGCTGTCTTGGTTAGTGCCGGCAGATCTGCCGGTCTGGGCAGTGTTAGCGCTGATTGCCACAGCCTGCCTTACTTCGGCCATGACTGCTGCACTAGGGATTGGTGGTGGCGTATTACTCTTAGCGATTATGAGTATGCTGCTGCCGGCTGCAGCGATTATTCCGCTGCATGGTTTGGTGCAGTTGGGTTCCAATGCGAATCGTGCAGCATTTACGGCTAAACATATTCGTTGGCAAACATTGTATTGGTTTGCGCCAGGGGTGGTGCTGGGTGCGTTGCTAGCCAGTGCACTATTGGTTGAATTGCCCCCTGCCTTACTGCAGTTAAGTATTGCCAGTTTTATTCTAGTGTTGTGCTGGGGGCCGGCAATCCCAGCGGTTGCCACTGGCGCTGTAGGGACTTTTGTAGCGGCTGCTTTGAGCACTTTTCTGAGTCATTTTGTCGGTGCGACAGGGCCTTTGGTAGCCGCTTTTATTAAACAGCAACAGCAGGGTCAGCGCCAAGCCACTGTGGCGACCTTTGCGGCAGCAATGACCTTGCAACATGCGCCAAAGGCTTTGGTGTACAGTCTTGCTGGTTTTGTATTTTATGATTGGTTGGGGCTGGCTTTATTGATGATTATCGCTGGTGTGGTCGGTACAAAATTAGGCTTAGGTGTGCTGAGTCAAACTTCGGATCGACGCTTTGCGCTTATTTTTAATTGGTTGCTGACGGCCTTGGCATTGCGTTTGATTTGGCAAGCGCTCAGCTAGTCTGCGGAGATGTGCTGAGTATTGACCTAGATTGCATGTGTTTCAATGAGAGCATCGCTATACTGTAGTTTGATTTTTTTAAGCGCTTGAGTGACCGTTGCGGTGAATACTGCGCTGCTGGCTTGATTGAGCGTAATAACTATTTTAAGGATATGCATGTTAGCCATTACCCCTGTAACAATTTTTTGGGCTTGCGCTACGCTGGTTTTCGTTGTCTTGGCAGGCTGGTTAATACTGGCCTTGCTTGCTAAGCAGAACGATCGACGTATTTCACGGCCGCTGGTCACCATGCTCAAAGTGGCAGGTTTATCGGGCGTGGTGTTTTTGCTCGCTTCGGTGCCAAGTTATGTGGCGCGCGTGGTTAATCCGGAAATTCTGCCATTTATCATGCCCTACAGCGCGGTATTATTTGCCGTGAGCTTTATCGTGTTTATTCAAAAGCTTGAGTCGAAGCGTAGCGGTTGGTATCAGATGGCGGTGTCACTGGGCCTGGCGGCGATATTAGCTGGCGTTTTTATTGGCGCAATCACGCTATTGAGTGCTGTCATAGCAAGTAGCATATAAGTAACGGAGCATAAGAGGGTTGCAGTGTTAAAAGCTGCAGTTTGCTGTTTTTTAGACATTAAAAAACCCGCCTAAGCGGGTTTCTAGTCAGTAAAGCGTATTAGGCTTTACTGTTATAATTGGTGCCCAGAAAAAGACTCGAACTTTCACGCCCTTGCGAGCACTAGCACCTGAAGCTAGCGTGTCTACCAATTCCACCATCTGGGCACTGAAAGCAATACATTTGCATTGTTTCCATGGTACAACGTCAATCACATAACGTTGTGGTCGCGAACTATACGGCCGATAAAAGATCTTGTAAACCCCCGAGCGCTAAAAAATCTGTTAAATTAGAGGCGCAATACGGTGAACTGAACAATTATTCATTTCACCATCTATTTTTAAAAAGTAAGGTGAATTTAATTTGACAGCCGATTGGCAATCCCTCGACCCTGAGGCCGCGCGCGAAGCGGAAAAATACGACAACCCTATTCCTAGCAGAGAGCTGATTTTGCATCACTTGGCCGAGCGCGGTGCGCCTGCAGCCCGTGAGCAATTGGCAGCGGAATTTGGTTTAACAACAGAAGAAGATATCGAAGCGTTACGCCGTCGCTTACGCGCAATGGAGCGTGATGCGCAAGTGGTATATACCCGCCGTGGTGCGTATGCACCGGTAGATAAACTGGACTTAGTGGTAGGACGTGTCAGTGGTCACCGCGATGGCTTTGGTTTTTTAATTCCAGATGCTGGCGGTGATGATTTATTTCTAAGCCCCACACAGATGCGTTTAGTCTTTGATGGTGACCGTGCTTTAGCTCGCGTGGTGGGCTTTGATAAGCGTGGTCGTCGTGAAGGTGCGATTGCTGAAGTGGTGATGCGTGCGCATGAGTCGATTGTTGGTCGTTATAACGAAGAAAACGGCATTGGCTTTGTCTTGCCCGACAACAAAAAAATGCAGCAAGAAGTCTTAATCAGCCCAGGCCGTTCCGGTGGCGCGCAAGTAGGGCAGTTGGTTGAAGTGGCGATTACCCACTGGCCAACCTCACGTTTTCAAGCGCAAGGCAATATCGTTGAAGTGTTAGGTGAATACATGGCGCCTGGCATGGAAATTGAAGTGGCGTTGCGTAACTATGATATTCCAAATGTTTGGCCTGACGCGGTGCTTAAAGATGCCAAGCGTTTTAAGTCAGAAGTGGAAGAGAAAGATAAAGAAAAGCGCGTTGATTTACGCCATTTGCCGTTCGTTACCATTGATGGTGCAGATGCGCGTGACTTTGATGATGCGGTCTATTGCGAACCACGCAGTGGTAGTGCTACGCAGTTAGTCACTGGCGGCTGGCGTTTGTATGTAGCGATTGCTGATGTTTCACATTACGTAAAAGTCGATTCTGCTCTCGATGCTGAGGCGATGATTCGCGGTAACTCAGTGTACTTCCCTGAGCGCGTGATTCCGATGCTGCCAGAAGAGCTGTCCAATGGACTGTGTTCACTGAATCCGCATGTCGATCGCTTAGCGATGGTCTGTGAGATTACCTTGGCGCGTTCTGGAAAAATGATCGGCTATCAGTTTTATGAAGCAGTGATTCAGTCCCATGCACGCCTGACCTATGATGCCGTCAGTGCCATGCTAGAGCGTCCGCGCAGCGCTGAAGGTAAACAGTTGTTGGCGGAGCACGCGAGCATTGCGGGTGACCTAAAACAGTTGTATGCGGTGTACAAAGCACTGCAGAAACAACGCCATGTGCGTGGTGCCATTGACTTTGAAACCCGTGAAACCCGTATAGTGTTTGGCCAAGATCGTAAAATCGCTGAGATTTTACCGACTGAGCGTAATGATGCGCACAAACTGATTGAAGAATGCATGCTCTGCGCTAACGTCGCGATGGCGAGCTTTTTACAAGACCACGAGATGGATGGCTTGTACCGTGTGCATGATGGCCCGCCAGCGGAGAAGTTAGAAAAATTGCGCGGCTTCTTAACCGAGCTTGGTCTGACGCTCAACCGGGGCAAAGGTGATCCAACGCCAAAAGATTACTTGCTGTTGTTGGAATCGGTACGTGAGCGTCCTGATTTCCAATTGATCCAAACCGTCATGCTGCGCTCGTTAAGTCAAGCAGTCTACAGCCCTGATAATAACGGCCACTTTGGTCTTAATTATGAGGCCTACACCCACTTTACTTCGCCGATTCGTCGTTACGCTGACTTACTCAATCACCGCGCAGTGCGCAGCGTGATTCGTTCGCGTAAAGAAACCGAGCACGTGCAACGTGTGGGTGCCAGCGCTATGCCGAAAGCGCGCATTTACCCTTACGATTTGCCGAGCTTAGAGCAGATTGGTGTGGAAGTGTCGTTGACTGAGCGCCGTGCTGATGAAGCAACCCGTGATGTGGTGACTTGGCTCAAGTGTGAGTTTATGTTGGATCGTGTGGGCGACACCTTTGCTGGCGTAGTCACCTCGGTTACAGGTTTTGGTTTGTTTGTTGAACTCACCGATATTTACGTTGAGGGTTTGGTGCACGTCACCGCTTTACCGGGCGATTACTACCAGTTTGATCCATTGCACCATCGTTTAACCGGTGAGCGCAGTGGTCGCAGCTATCGCTTAGGCGATACGGTTGAAGTCATTGTTGCCCGTGTTGATCTGGATGAGCGCAAAATTGACTTTGAAATGAGTCAGGCCGGTGCTAACACCGATAAGCATCCAGTGTCTGCGCCGAAGAAAGGCCAGCAAGCTAAAGGCGGTAAAAAAACTGCTGGCGGTAAAGCTAAAGGTGCTACTGGTGCGAAGAGTGATAGCTCGGCGAAAAGTCCAGATGCGGCAGTAAAAAGCAAACCTAAAGCCAAGAGTCGCAAGAGGAAAGTGGTGAGCAAGTCAACTAAGGCAGGGCATTATGAGTGATTTAGAAAACGTCTATGGTGTGCATGCGGTAGAAGCCTTGCTGCGTCACCACCCTAAGCGTGTTAAACAGCTTATTTTAGCCGACGGTCGTAGTGATCCACGTATCCAGATTTTGCGCGATTTAGCCGATGAGGCGCGCGTGCAAAGCAATACCATCAGCCGTCGCGAGATGGATGAGCAGGTTGATGGCGTGCACCAAGGTGTTTTAGCAAAAGTGAGTCCCAGTCAAATCTGGGGCGAGCAAATGCTTGATGAGTTGCTGGATCGCTTAGAAGTGCCGCCATTATTGTTGGTTCTTGATGGCGTGACTGATCCGCATAACCTTGGCGCTTGCTTGCGTACTGCTGATGCAGCAGGCGTACATGCGGTGATCATCCCTAAAGATAAATCTGCAACCCTCAACTCCACAGTGCGTAAAGTTGCTTGTGGTGCTGCGGAAGTCGTACCTTTAGTCGCTGTAACGAATTTAGCGCGTGCGCTCGAAAAGTTGCGTCAAAAAGGCCTTTGGGTGGTGGGTACGGCAGGTGATGCAGAGCAAACCTTGTATCAGCAAGATATGACTGGGCCTTTGATTCTCGTGATGGGTGCAGAAGGCACTGGTATGCGTCGCTTAACCCGCGAGCATTGTGACTACTTGGTGCATTTGCCAATGCAGGGCAGTGTCAGCAGTCTCAACGTTTCAGTAGCGACTGGCGTGTGCTTGTTTGAAGCTCAACGTCAGCGTCTGAATCCTAAAAGTCGCGCCGTTTAGCGCGCAAATCAGTCTTTTATTAGACTTACCTTGCTTAGCAGGGCGCGCTTCTTTAGAATGTCGCCCCTTGCATTGCAGGTACTGCATGAGCGGTATGTAGCATGCAAATTTTATCCACTCCTTGTCTGACCGCAGAGTGCGGCAGGCTACAACCCGTAAGGAGCATCTATGCGTCATTACGAAATAGTGTTCTTGGTCCACCCGGATCAAAGCGAACAAGTCGGCGGTATGGTTGAGCGTTATACCAAACTGATCGAAGAAGATGGTGGTCAAGTTCATCGTCAAGAAGACTGGGGCCGTCGTCAATTAGCTTACGCAATTGATGATATCCATAAAGCTCACTACATCTTGCTCAACGTTGAGTGCAGCAGCAAAGCTTTAGCAGAACTGGAAGACAGTTTCCGCTACAACGATGCCGTATTGCGCAACTTGATCATTCGTCGCGATGAAGCGGTTACTGAACAGTCTGAGATGTTGAAGGCTGAAGAGAACCGTAACGAGCGTCGTGAGCGTCGTGAACGTCCTGACACTGCTGAAGACACCGATGAAGACGGTGACGACGACAGTGACAACGATGTTGATGAGTAATCCTAGAGCTAATTGAGGAGCCACTGTCATGGCACGTTTTTTTCGCCGCCGCAAATTCTGCCGTTTCACAGCTGAAGATGTAAAAGAAATCGATTACAAAGATTTGAATACATTGAAAGCCTACGTATCAGAAACTGGCAAGATTGTACCGAGCCGTATTACTGGCACTAAAGCTAAATATCAGCGCCAATTGTCAACCGCGATCAAACGCGCGCGCTTTTTAGCTCTGCTGCCATACACCGACAGTCACAACAATTGATTTTTGGCTGTATCGGATAATGGATAGGTTAATGCATGCGTAGACTCGCTGAATTTATTATGCGTGGGCGTGTGCAAGCCATCGTAGTGATGGTTTTTGCAGCTGTTGTGCCAATGATGTTTTGGCTCAGCGCTGCAGCTGCAAGTTTAGTGTTGTTGCGACGCGGCTTAAATAATTCACTTAGTTTAATTATTTGGGCTGTACTTCCCGCATTAATGTGGGCTTACCTGGATGACCCAAGACCCTTATTAGGTGTTTTAGGGGCTTTAGGTTTAGCACAGGTGTTGCGGGTGACGTCGTCTTGGTCAAAAGTCTTGCTTGCAAGTATTTTGATTGGAGTGTTTTTTGCTTGGGCGTTGGGTGCTGCATTTGCTCAACCCCTTGCCAGTTTAGCTGCAGAGCTCAACACGGCAATGCCAAAAATGCTCTCAGGACTTTATGAGCAGTTATCGGCTGATGATGTGTTGCTGTTACAAAGCCTGATTGTGCCAGTGTTAACTGGATTGATGGCCGCAGTACTGCAATTGCTTTGTGTGTTCAGTGTGATACTTGCGCGTTATTGGCAAGCAGTTTTATATAACCCTGGTGGGTTTGCGCAAGAGTTTCAACGATTGCGTCTACCAGCGGTGATTGTGTTCCCCCTAGTGTTTGGTATGTTGTTCGCGCCAAGCCTCGGGATACAGGCTGCAGTTTTAACGCCATTGTGCAGTGTGCCACTGATGTTCACAGGCTTAGCAATCATCCATGGATTGGTCGCTAAATACCGCTTAGGCAGTTTTTGGTTGATTGGTTTATATGTCGCGATAGTGCTGTTTACACAGCTGATTTATCCGTTGTTATTGGTACTGGCTATTGTTGATAGTGTTTTTGATTTTCGTGGCTTAAAGAATCAGAAAAATGATTCTGATGCTGCGAACGGTGAACGTTGAAATTCAAGAGGTGAGACTCAAATGGAAGTCATCCTGCTAGAAAAAGTCGCAAATTTAGGCGACCTGGGCGACAAAGTAAATGTTAAGTCCGGTTACGGTCGTAACTTTTTATTGCCACAACGCAAAGCAACGGCTGCAACTGCAGCAAACGTTGCAGCTTTTGAAGCGCGTCGTGCGGAGCTTGAAAAAGCTGCTGCCGAGAAGCGTGCAGAAGCAGAAGCACGTGCTGCTCAATTGTCTGAGTTGGAAGTGACTATCACTGCTAACACAGGTGACGAAGGCAAGTTATTCGGTTCTATCGGTACTCACGATATTGCTGATGCGCTGACTGCTTCAGGCGTTGCTGTTAACAAAAGCGAAATTCGCTTGCCTTACGGCACTATTCGCCAGACTGGCGAATACGACGTTACTGTGCATTTGCACACTGACGTTGAAGCTACAGTCAAATTGATTGTAGTTGCAGGCTAATCGCCCTATCGGTTAACTCAGGTTAACTGGTGGTACAAAAGGCACGTTATCTGTATAGATGCGTGCCTTTTGTTGTTTAATAGCAGGTAGAATCCAGCCTTGGTTACAAAATTGAGTGTATTGCATGAGCGAAATTGACGTCCCCCAACAGTATGATTTAGAGACCGCTGCGCTGAAAGTGCCGCCGCATTCAGTGGAAGCTGAACAATCGGTGCTGGGCGGTTTGATGCTGGATAATAACGCTTGGGAGCGAGTACTAGATCAGGTATCGGATGGCGATTTCTATCGACACGATCACCGTCTGATTTTCCGTGCTGTGGCGCGTCTAGCAGAGCGTAATGCACCCTTTGACGTCGTCACCCTATCTGAGCAACTGGATCAGGAAGGGCAGCTCAGTCAGATAGGTGGACTGGCCTACTTGGGTGAGTTGGCGAAAAACACCCCTTCTGTAGCCAATATTAAAGCCTATGCGCAAATTATTCGTGAGCGTGCCACATTACGCCAGCTGATCAGTATCAGTAACGATATTGCTGACAGTGCTTACTCACCGCAAGGTAAAAGCGGCAGTGACATTCTTGATGAAGCTGAACGCAAAATTTTCCAGATCGCCGAAGCAAGACCAAAAACTGGCGGTCCTGTTGGCCTCAACCAGTTGCTGGCCAATGTCATCGATACCATTGATACGCTGTTTAACAGTGATGAAGCGATCACCGGTATTTCCACAGGCTTTACCGATTTAGATGAAAAAACCAGTGGTTTACAACCGGCTGACTTAATTATCGTTGCTGGCCGTCCATCGATGGGTAAAACCACCTTTGCGATGAACTTGGTCGAAAACGCATTGATGCGCTCAGAAAAATCTATTTTAGTTTTTTCTTTAGAGATGCCGGCGGAATCCTTGGTGATGCGGATGCTGTCTTCACTGGGGCGCATTGACCAAACTAAAGTGCGTTCGGGCCGTCTTGATGAAGATGATTGGCCGCGTCTGACCTCTGCAGTGAATTTACTGCAAGAGCGTAAGTTATTTATTGATGACTCGGCTGGTATCAGTCCTTCTGATATGCGTGCGCGGACTCGACGCTTGGCGCGTGAGCATGGCGAGATTGGTTTAATTATGGTCGACTACCTGCAATTGATGCAGATTGGTGGCAGCGGTGGAGAAAACCGTACCAACGAGATTTCGGAGATTTCTCGATCGTTAAAAGCTTTGGCCAAGGAGTTTAACTGCCCAGTGGTAGCACTGTCTCAGTTGAACCGCTCGCTAGAGCAGCGTCCCAACAAGCGTCCGATCAACTCTGACTTACGTGAGTCTGGAGCGATCGAGCAAGATGCTGACGTGATTATGTTTGTTTACCGTGACGAGGTGTATCACCCAGAAACGGAGTACAAAGGTGTGGCAGAAGTGATTATTGGTAAGCAGCGTAACGGCCCGATTGGTACTGTGCGCTTGGCTTTCCAAGGCAAGTACACACGCTTTGATAATCTGGCGGCGGGCAGTTATCAGTTTGATGATGATTGATGCTAGAAACTAGCGCATCACAATAACGCCAAGCTTGATCCGCTTGGCGTTTTTTATCTGAAAAATAACTTAGCGCAGCGCCGCTGCCTGTTGCAGGCGTTCAATAAACTCTACTGCATCCACTTCGCCGACCACTCTCAGTTGCTCAAGCTCGCTGCCATCTTCAGCAAAAAACTGAATCACAGGCGGACCAAAGAGTTTGAATTGATTGAGCAGGGCGCGGTGTTCAGCGGTGTTCTCAGTAATATCCAAACGCAGTAATTGGTAGTTACCTTGGGCAAACAGTTCGCGTACCTGTGGGTGCTCTAGTACATTGCGCTCGATGATTTTGCAGCTGATGCACCAGTCCGCATACCAATCAACCACTGCGGGCTGACCGGCTTGCTTGGCTTGTTCTAGTTGCGCTTGCAAAGCAGTAACGGCAGTGATGGTTTGCCATGCAGGGCCTGATGCAGGGGTGCTGCTGTTGAGCGAGCTGACGCTGTTATTAAACACGCCGGCGCTTGTGCTGTTTGGCTGGCCTAGCGGCTGCAGTGGATTGGTCTGGCCCTGCAGTGCGCCGACCCAAGCTGACAGTGCATAGATCAGTAAAGCTAAACCAAGCAGTTGCGCCATTTTTTGCATTGTTGATTTTTTGCTGAACTCTAAAGTGCCAAGTTGGATGGCAACTCCAGCTGCTAGCGCTCCCCACAGCATTAAAGTGATTTGCTCAGGTAAAACACGATCAAGCAGCCACAACGCAACCGCTAAAAGCAAGACACCAAAACCGTTGCGCACCGCCACCATCCAAGCGCCCGACTTGGGCAGGATTGAGCCGCCACCAGTGGCAAATAGCACCAAGGGTGCGCCCATGCCTAAGCCTAGAGCCAAGAGTTTGAGGCCGCCACCTACAGCGTCACCGCTGGCGCTGATATACAGCAACGCCGCAGCTAAAGGTGCCGAGACGCAAGGCGAGACTAATAGGCTAGAAAACACCCCGAGTAAGGCCGCACCGAGTAAAGAGCCGCCACTGGTTTTGCTCGATAAAGTATTCAATGGTCCGCTGATAAACTGCGGCAAACGCATTTCAAACAGGCCAAACATTGCTAAAGCAAACAGCGCAAAGAACGCCGCAAAAGGCACTAAGACCCATGGTGATTGCAGACGAGCTTGGATGTTCAGTTCAGCACCAAACATCCCCATTAATGCGCCTAGCAGGGCAAAGCACAGAGCCATCGACACCACATACACGCTGGATAGAGCAAAGCCACGAGTGCCGCCAATCTGGCCGCGCAGTACCACTCCAGTCAAAATTGGCAGCATAGGTAGCACACAAGGGGTGAAAGTGAGACCTAAGCCAGCGAGGAAAAATAAGGCGATTTCTTGCCACGTCCATGCCGATGACGCGCTGCTGATCGAGCTATTGAGTGCAAAGGAATGAACTTCAGGTGGATAGCATAAGCCTTTATCGGCGCAGCCTTGATAGCCAACGTCTAGGGTGTAAGGCAGATTGTCTGGATTATCGACCGGCAAAGTAATATCTAAGGTGCCGTAATACGCCTCGATATCACCAAAAAACTCATCACTACGAGCCATACCATCAGGCAGTTGCGCATCGCCAAAACTTACGCCAGCTGTGTCTGTACTAAAGGATAGACGGTGCCGATAGAGGTAATAGCCTTGTGCGTTACTAAAACGAATCGCCACGCTGCCGTCAGAATTTTCCAGCGCCTGGACTTTAAAGGCTTGCTCAACAGGTAAGAAGTCACTGCTGTTATTGAACACGTTGCTGGTTGATGTGCTGGCTTGATCAAATAAGCCAGCATAAGCGGGGATGTGTAATAGGCAAATAAGGGTAAATAATAAAGCGCGCATAATTGACTCACATAATCCAATTGACACCATCATAACCGAGAGGGTGTTGAGACTGCAGTATTTAGCTCGCGCTGCTGCTTTATGTCACTTGCTGTTGTGCTGTGGCGAGCGCTATGCGCGCAGTGCTGAGCATAAAGTAGAAGTTCAGCTGCGGCGAATGACCCAGATGCCACTCAAAACCAGCATCAATCCGGCAACTTTGCCGAAGTTGATCGGAATCTCTTTGTAACCCACCCAACCTTGATGATCGAGAAACACTGCGCTGCTCAGTTGCCCCAGTAGCACCAGAGCCATAAACAGCAGAGCGCCAATGCGTGGTGCGACAAATGCTGCAGTAAATACGAAAAATGCGCCAAGTAAGCCGCCAGCCCAGTGCCACCAGTGCAAGCTTTTAAAACTACTCAAACTGACCGTATCACGCTGCCAGAACGCTAAAATTAACAACGCAGCAGTTCCTACGGAAAAAGAAATCGTTGCAGCATTTAAGACACTGGAGACTTCTTTGGCGAGCAGACCATTGATACCGGCTTGCAAGGGCATAAAGGCACCGGAAATAAATGCCATAGCCAGCAGAGCCCAGTAGATTTGCGGAGACATAAACAACCTTAGAGCACAATTATGTGGCGCTATAGTGCCACAAAAACGGCTGCCTTAAGACGTTTTTGTAGCGTTTATCTGGCTTTACTGAGGCGGGAAGTGTTGCAAAATGCGCTGAACATAGGCGCGAATTTTCGCCTCACGCGTTTGAGGATTGGTGCGTTGTGCCGGTAGCACCCAGCTATCGCTGCCGCGCCAAATCAGTTTCTGTGTACGGCTGTCTAACATATCAATTTGTAATTTCTGCGTGGTGTAAGTGATGTCATAGTTTTCTACGCGCAAAGAAGGTCCCCAGACGCTGCCCCAGTAGTCGTTTTGCATCACTTGTGAACGTTGTTGCTGTTGCTCAGTAATCAGCCATGCACGTACTTGCAGCGGTGCCTGGTTACTTTGTGGCAAACCTTGTTGCAGCAATTGTTGGCTGATGGCATTGCGTACTCGCTCGGCATCTAAGTCACTGCGCACTTCGGCTGATTTAGGTAAAAATTCAACGGCCGGCTCAGCCCATTGCCAACTTTGCAATGCTTGAAAGTTTTGCTCAGGCTGGTAATCCAATTCGACCAGCGCTTGGTTTTGGCAAGCGCTAAGGGCCAGTACACTGATCAGTAATAGATAGCGACTGAACATAAAACTCTCCCAGAAAGTAGCACTTAGTGCGGTTTTAACTCGGGTTTTTTATAAGGCTCTGTTAGGATACTGCGCTTATATTGAGTTTAATTCCACCGCCTCGTGCGGTTTTTATTGCCAATGGAGGCATGCATGTCTGAAGTAAATCTGAGCACTGATGAAGCACGAGTAAGCTATGGTATCGGTCGTCAAATGGGTGATCAGCTGCGTCAAAACCCACCACCAGGTATCAGCATTGATGCGGTCATTGCCGGTTTAAGCGCTGCTTTCCAGGGCCAGCCAAGTGCTGTTTCAGGCGAAGATCTGAATGCCAGTTTCACTGTGATCCGTGAGCGTATGGAAGCAGAAGCTGAAATTAAAGCAAAAGCTGCTGCCTCTGAAGGTGTTGAGTTCTTACAAGAAAATGCTAAGAAAGAAGGCGTAACCACATTACCTTCAGGCTTGCAGTACGAAGTGATCAATAGCGGTGACGGCGCACAGCCGACGCGTGACAGCACAGTACGTACCCATTACCACGGCACGTTAATTGACGGTTCTGTGTTCGACAGTTCATATCAGCGTGGCGAGCCTGCGGAGTTTCCAGTCTCTGGCGTGATCGCTGGTTGGACTGAAGCCCTGCAATTGATGAACTGTGGTAGCAAATGGCGCTTATACGTACCAAGTGAGTTGGCCTACGGTGGCCAATCAGTCGGTAGCATTCCTGCACACAGCACTCTAGTGTTTGATGTTGAATTACTGGACGTTGTTGCTTAAGCATCCTGTGATCACGCTGTGCCCGAGCGCGCTGCTTGGGCATAGCAGATTAAGAATAACTGCCGCACTTGCTCTTTAATCACTAAAGGCTCTGGGCTGTTTAAATCATTGCTGTCGAGCACACCTTGCTCGCGCAACTCTTCTAAATCCTTCCCTTCGATTTGTACACAGACATTGCCTGTTAAGCGATTAATAATGCGCAAGTAAGGTTGTGGGCGATCCAGCCAGGCGTCGATAAAATAAGTCATAGTGGTGTCCTCGAGTAATAGAATTAAGGTTTAAATGAGAATACTTCTCATTTGCTTCTAGTGCAAGATATTTGTAATTTTAAGCCCTTGACTGCAATCAAGAGAGATTGCTAGGAAGCGTTGTATTGTTTTTACGAACATCACGCATAGGAGCTTTCTGATGACAACTGCTACCCACCCATTGATTATTGATGCCCCCGAACTCGCGCAAGATCTGTTGGATTTGTGTGATGATGACCCAAAATTTGCTCGCCAAGCCGATGAATATCAGCAATTGGCTGCGCGCCTTGCCACGATCAAAAGTGGTGGTGAAACTGTGAGTGCTGAAACTGCGGAATTACTGGAGCAACAGCGTAGTGCTTTGCAGGCCATTTTGTTGCGCAAACTGACTCACCCGGCAGGCGGTTGCTGCGGCGGTTGCGGCGGTTGATGCTGGATAGGTAAGGCGCTAATGGTATTGCTTGCAAAGTGCTGCAGTAGCGCCGATCTTGCTCTGATCAGCTGTTCTAGCTTGATTAGACTGTTGTGATTTTTTTATCTGAGGCAGATTCGTATTGATGTATGCGTTGACTCTGCATGGTTTTACCGCTGCTGCTTAATGTCTAGCTACGCAGTGTGTTTGCAATTATTAGATCACTGTATACAATAACAGTGTTATTAAGACCGCTTTGGTCAAGACGATTGTAAACCACGCAGCAAGCAGGGGAGCGCAGTATGGCTAAGGCCAAACGTATGTATGGTTGCACTGAGTGCGGCGCTACTTATCCAAAGTGGGCTGGGCAGTGTGGCGATTGCGGTGTCTGGAACACCTTAGTTGAAACCTTGATTGAAGCTGATGCGCCTGGAAAAGGCCGCGCCGGCTGGGCGGGTGATCAAGCTGAGCTGAAAACCTTGGCACAAGTCAGTGTCGAAGAAATCCCACGATTTTCAACCCAATCCAGTGAACTCGACCGTGTTCTCGGTGGTGGTTTGGTGGATGGCTCGGTGGTACTGATTGGTGGTGATCCGGGCATCGGTAAATCGACCATTCTCCTGCAAACACTGTGCAATATGGCCCAGCATCTGCCTGCTTTATACG